>JACCDQ011333691.1_pt1 | contig 13049 bp, 13 predicted proteins | sample 7446031 | NCBI WGS metagenome assembly JACCDQ01 (sample SAMN15323442, study PRJNA562643) | freshwater metagenome | isolation source: river surface water | place: USA:Blue River Watershed | collected 2017-08-17 | reverse complement strand
TGTAGTCGGGCATGTGTGCCCAGTACATGCCACGCACGTATTCGCGCCAACCCAGAATCTGACGGATGAAACCCTCGGCCGCGTGCAGTGGGGCGTGGCCCGAGCACCAAGCCTGCTCGGTGCGCTGTACCACCTCGCGCGGGTTCAGCATCTTGGTGTTGAGGGCGAAGGACAGCAGCGAGTGAAAGAGGTGCCAGTTGCGCTGCGACATCGCGTCTTGGTAATCACCAAAGTGGGGCAGGGCATGCGCCATGAAGTGGTCGAGCTGCTCCAGCGCTTCGGACCGGTTGAGGGGCCAGCGGAAGCGGTCCGCTTGCGGCTCGCCCATGGTGTGCACGCCTGCCGCTTGGATGGTGTGCCAGAGCCTGCTGTGGTCGTGGCAGGGGCGGGTGTCGGTGGGTGCAGCAGGGCTGCCTGGCCAAGGCTTGCGGTTATTCGCGTCAAAGTTCCACTGGCCGCCTACGGGCTGGCCGCGCTCCGTCATCAGCACGTGGTGCTTCTTGCGCTGCTGGCGGTAGAAGCTTTCCATCAACCATTGTTTTTTGCCAGCGAACTGTTGTGCGGCTTCCTCGCGCACGGTGAGAAAGTGTTCGCTGTCCACCATGCGCACCGGGACAGCACTGACCTGGCCCCACACCCGCAGCGCCTGGTCAAGCCGCCATTCGTCTGGAGCCTGGTATTCCATCGCCGTGGCGCCGTAATGCGCAACCAGGGCGTCCAGGTTGGCCGTCAGGCTTTGGCGGTTGCTGGGGTCGTCGATGGCCACGTAGCGCACGCGGTGACCCGAGGCCTTGAGCTGCTGTGCGAAGTCGCGCATGGCGGCAAAGATGCCCAGCACTTTTTGCGCGTGGTGGCGCACGTAATCGGTCTCGCTGCGCACCTCCATCAGCACGTAGACCACATCGGCACGCACTTCACTCAGCCAGCTGTGCAGCGGGTTGAGCTGGTCGCCCAACACCAGGCGCAAGGTGCAGGACGGTTGGGCGCTCATGGCTGCTGACCTTTCGCCTGGCCGCCCTGGCGGCAGCGGTCAGAGCAGTACTTGACTTGCTCCCAGTCGCGCGCCCATTTGCGCCGCCATGTGAAGGGCAGGCCGCATTGGGCGCAGACCTTTTGCGGCAGGTCGGACTTTTTACGCATCTTCATGGTCAGAAGTCCAGTGTCATTTGTGTTTTTGGGGGCGCTGCTTGGCGGCGTGTGGCGGGGCGTTCTTCACCTCGGGCATCGCGGCTGGCACCGGGCATACCTCGGCGCGAGCCGTGGCGCTCCACCACAGCGGCCTTGGCCGCCCGCACGGTGGGCTGGCGGCGCAGCGCGTGCATGCGGGTTTTGGAGGTGCGCAATGCTTCCATCAGTTCGACCGGCGGCACCGCAATGTCTTCGCCCACACGCAGGCCGCAGCGCTCGGCCACATCGGCGCTCATGCGCCAGGGCTCGAATAGCCAGCTGTCGGGCACGTGGCGCAGCGCAGGCAGCCACTGGCGTACAAAGCGGCCTTGGGGGTCGTGGTCGACCGCCTGCTTGATGGGGTTGTAGACGCGGGTGGTGTTGATGCCGGTGGTGCCTGACTGCATCTGCATTTGCGGCCAGTGGATGCCCGGTTCGTAGTCCAGAAACTGCCGCGCCAGCCAGTGACCAACCGGTTGCCAATGCAGCCACAGTGGGTAGGCCGCCACCGACACCAGCATGGCGCGCATGCGGAAATTGAGCCAACCGGTCTCCCGCAGCATGGCCACGCAGGCGTCGACCATGGGCCAGCCGGTGCGGCCTTGCTGCAGCGCTTCAAAGTGGGCCGGGTTCCAGTCGGCTTCGCGCAGACCGTCGTAGCCGCGGTGCAGGTTGCGCCACTCCAGCTCGGGTTCGCTTTCCAGTTTCTGGATGAAGTGGCAGTGCCAGTACAGGCGGCTCACAAAGCCTTGCAGGCCCAGGCGCTGGCGTTTGTCTTCGGGCGGCAAGGCGGCCAGCTGCTCGCGGGTGGCCTGCACCACCTCGCGCATGCTGACGCAGCCGTAGGCCAGGTAGGGCGAGAGGCGTGAGCAGGCGTCTGGCGCCGACAGCGGCGACGAAATGCCGCCCCGGTAGCGGGCACTGCGGTGCTGCAGAAAGTCCCTCATGACCGCCTCGGCGCGGGGTTGACCGCCGCGCTGGCGTTTGGGGGGCTCGAACGGGTCCAGCCCCAGTTCTGCAGCCGCAGGCAAAGGACGAGTGCCCCAGGGCCAGACGGGTGCGTGTGGCGCGTGGCTCAGATCGGGCGTGTGCAGCAAGTCAGGCAAGGGCGCCTGCGTGGCGGCCATGTGGCGCTCCCAGCGTGGCTGCCATTCGCGCCGGTCGCGCAGGCGGCGCACCACCCCGAACTGCGGCCACTCCTGCCAGTCCACGCCGTGCGCGCGGCACCAGCGGCCTACGGCCAGGTCGCGTGCAAAGGTGTGGGCGTTGCCGGTTTCCTCGTGAGCGTGCACGGCCTCGAAGGGGGCGGCGGCATGCAGGGCGGCCAACACATCGATCACCTCGCCCACGGCCACCTGCAGGCGGCTGCCGAGTTGCCGCAGCTGTGCGTCGAGCGCTTGCAGCGATTCGCGTACAAAGCCATAGTGCTGGGCCGCCGCGTCGGGTTGCGCCCACAGGCCGGGTTCGACCACGTACAGACACAGCACCGGCCCGGACCGCGCCGCCTCATGCAGTGGCCAGTGGTCCTGAATGCGCAGATCTCGCTTGAACCAGACGACGCGGTAGCTCATGTGGGCATGACCATTCAGCTGTTGGCGCGGCGCTTGAGCCAGCGCATCAGGCCTCCGACCACTGGCAGCTTTTCGTACAGTTCTTCAGCCGCATCCCAGTAGTCTCGGTGCAGGGTCACAAGGCCCAGATCGTTGAAGACCAGGTGCGTGCCGCCGCGCACGGTTTGCCAGTGGGTGGTGTCAAAGCGCTTGAAACGGAAACGGAAATCCCAGACCAAAAAGCACTGCTGCCCTTGCACGATGCGTTCGGTGACGATGAAGTGCGGCGAATCCAGCGATTCAAACATGTGGGCAAAGATGCGCTCGATCGCAGCCAGGCCCTGCACTTCGTTGAACGGGTCCTTGAAGCGGGCGTCTTGGGCATAGAGTTCGGGCAGCCGTCGCAGGTCGTTGGGCTGGAGCTGTTCAAAAAAGTGGACCAAGCGCTGCACGGCGGCATTGAGTGCGGGTGGGGTGTGGGTCATGGCGTCACAGTCCAGTGATGCGGCGCACGGCCGCAAAGTAAAGCCAATAAGGCAACAGTCGCAGCAACTTCATCCAGCGGGTGAAGCGCTTGGGAAAATGGATTTCAAACTCACCCTGGGCCCAGCCCCGCACAATGGCGTGTGCGGCCTCGGCGGGCGAAATCAGCGCGGGCATGTGGAAGTCGTTGTGTGCGGTGAGCGGCGTTTCGACAAAACCAGGGTTGATCACACTCACGCCCAGTCCCAGGGGTTGCAGGTCCAGGTACAGCGTTTCGGCCAGGTTGATCAGCGCGGCTTTTGTGGGGCCATAGGCCAGGCTTTGTGGCAGTCCCCGAAAGCCTGCCACGCTGCTGACGAGGCTGATGTGGCCTTGCTTGCGGGCCACCATGCCCGGGGTGATGGCGTCCAGCACGTGCATGGCGCCCACGGTGTTGACCTCGTGGTGACGCAGCATCTCGTTCAGGTCCATGGTGGTGGCGCGCATGGGCTGGTAGTGCCCGGCGCAATAACAGACCAGATCCAAGGGGCCATCGGCCAATGCGGTCCCGGCGGCACGCCGTACAGCGGCACGGTCGGTCACGTCCAACGGCACGGCCAGGCTGCCGGGATGCACGAGCACAAATTGCTTGAGTGCTTCAAGCTTGCGGGCCGAGACAATCACAGCCGCCCCTTGTGCATGCAGCAGCTCGGCCAATGCGCGGCCGATGCCGGTCGACGCGCCGACCAGCCAGACGCGACGGCCTCGCCAATCCTGGATGGGTGGATTCAGGCTCATGGTGCGAGTTTCTGGAAAGACAGGGTGACTTCACCCAGGCGGATGCCGAACTTGCTCATGCTGGCGCGGTTGAGCATCACGCGTTCGTCGACCAGGTACATCCAGTCGTCGAACTGGACCTCATAGACCTTGCCGTCTACCGGCAGCTGCAGCGTGTAGGCCCACTGGAAAGCGTTGCCGGTTGCACGGCCAGTGGCGGTGCCAAGCACATCGTCTGCCGTGCCGGTGTAGCGGCCGTCGGCGTGTTTCGTGAGGCGCCAGACGCGCCGCTCCTTCTTGCCATCTGAATAGGTGAAAAGCTCATCCAGCACGCCTTGGTTGCCGTCCCAGCGGCCTTCCATGTCCACGGTGAAACGCTTCACGACCTGACCACTGCGGTCCTGGAAGATACCGTGGGCGATGACCTTGCCGTTGAAGTATTGGGCCAAGTCGAGCTTTGGATGCTCGTGGGCGTAAGACCCGATGTTCTGGTTGGCGCAACCGGACAGGGCCAGTGCGGTTGCGGCAGCTGCGGCCAGCAGCAAGCGACGGAAGTGGTGGCGCATGTTCATGGGCATTTCGCGAGGGTTGAAGAGGCGGCAGACGCTGGGCGGACGAAGGCCAGATAGAGCACAGCCGCCGCCAGCAGCTTGAGTGCACAAGGCAGCACCGCATAGGCCAGGGTCAGGGCTTGCTGCCCCTGCGGCGAAACGGTGCCAGGCTGGTAGCCCATCAGGTCCAGCACTGGCAAAGCCAAGCCAGCAGCCAGCGCGAGGTTGAGTTTGCTGGCCAGGTTCCACCAGCCAAAGTAAGCGCCTTCGCGTTGCCCTTGGTCTCCCCGCTGTGCAATCAGGCCGGCCAACATGGCACCCGGCAGGGCCAGATCGCTGCCCAGTGCCAGTCCAGAGAGTGCGCAAACCCACCAGAAGCCCGCCGCATCGCCCGTAGACAGGCTGGCGGCCCACGCGAACACCCCCACCGACAGCAACATTCCTGCGAGCCAGCTGCGTGAGAGGCCTGTCCGTGCTACGCAGCGCACCCACAGTGGCATGGAGACAGCGGCGGCCACAAAGTAGGTGGCCAGAAACAGAGGCTCCAGCGTCGGCGTGTTCAGTCTGTCCTGAATGAAGAAAAGCACCAGCGTGGCTGGAACTGCACTGGCCATACCGCTGAGGACAAAGACGGCCAGCAGGCGCCGAAACGGGCCATGCCGCCAGGGGTGGAGCAGGTCCGCATGCCAAGTGAGGCTGGGCATGGTTGCGCTGCAGGGGGGGGCTGTGCTGTGCTGCCATGCCCAGAGCCCACCCGCCAGAGCCAGCGCGAACACAGCCACCCATTGATTCCATTCGAGCCAGCTGGGCAGTACCGAGGCCAGCACCACACCCACCACGCCGGAACCCTCGCGCCAGGCGATGATGCGGGCGCGCTGGACTTCATCTCCACCGAGCCGTGCGCCCCAGGATTGGTGGGTAATGGACAGCCAGCTGAAGGCCAGGCTGGTGAAGGTCAGTGCAGCCAGCAAAGCGACGGGATCATCCGGTTGGGACCAAGGTGGGGCAAACAACAACGCCATGCCCAGCACCAGCCCAAGCGCTGCGATGGCGCCGGCAGTCAGCACGCTGCGCGGCGAACGAGCATGCAGCCAGTCGCCCCAGCGGCCAAGCCAGGGGTCTGTGAATGCATCGGTCAGCCGCGCGAGCAGCAACACAGCCCCCAATGTGGCCAGTGACATGCCATAACGGCTGGCATAGACGTTGGGCAAGTGGACATAGAGCGGCAAGGCCACGAAGGCCAGCGGCAAGCCCAGCAAGCCATAACGCAGACTGGCGCGATGGCCCATGGCGAGTTCCGATCGGGTGCGTGCACTCATCGGCGTGGTTTGTTTTCTGCTTGTCCCAGCAGCGCCAGACGCATGTCGGGCTGGGACGTGGTGGAAGCCAACCAGATGCCGAAAAACAGCCGGGCAAACGTCGGGTCGTCGACCTGACCGCTGGGGCGGTCGTTGTGCCAGAAGCGTGCGCCTTGGCCTGGCACATGGTGGCCGCTGATGCGGTCTCCTGCTTTCACGTCGGGAAAGATGCGTTGCATCCTGTCCAGCCAGCGCTGGGCCTGGGCGTCGGAGAGGCTGCCTGCCCGCCTCATTTCCTGCAAAGACCGTTCGGCGATCGCATGACCTTTGAGGTCACGCAGGTATTCGAGCTCCAGCACGAAAGGCTGGTCAACCGACTGGTTGGCGCTGAAGTCAGGCAGGGTCCAGAGTCTGGCCGTGTAGACGCGCAGTCCGAAATAACGCAGTGTGGCTTCGCCTTGCAGGCGGCTGCCGGGCAGCTGGGGATGGGCGTGCGCTTGCGCTGCACAGAGCAGCAGTCCCAGTGCCAGGAGCCAGATGCGCTCAGCGCGCCAGCGTGTACTGCACCACATCGATGTCGCCGGCATCGAAGCCAGCCTCGCAGTAGGCCAGGTAAAACTCCCAGATGCGGATGAAGCGCTCGTCAAAGCCCAGGGCCAGCACCTCGTTCTGGTGGGCCAGGAAGTCGGCGCGCCAGCGGCGACAAGTTTCGGCGTAATCGCGTCCGAAGGCCAGCTCATCCACCACCTTGAGGCCAGCGGCCTGCGCTTCGCGACGGAATTCGCTGGGGCAGGGCAGGCAACCGCCTGGGAAGATGTACTGCTGAATGAAGTCGGTCGAACGGATGTACCGGTCAAACAGCGCGTCCTGGATGACGATGCTCTGGATGCAGGCCCGGCCGCCTGGTTTGAGCAAGCGGGCCACATGTTGGAAATAGGTGGGCCAGTATTCGCGGCCGACGGCCTCGATCATTTCAATCGAGCAGATGGCGTCGTAGGGACCGTCGTCAATGTCGCGGTAGTCCTGCAGGCGCAGATCCACCTTGTCAGCCATGCCTTGGGTTGTCAGGCGCTGCTGGGCCCAAGCGAGCTGTTCGGTGGAGAGCGTGACGCCGGTGAGGTGGGCGCCGAATTCGAGGGTGGCCTTTTCAGCCAGGGCGCCCCATCCGCAACCGATTTCGAGCACGCGATGACCGCGTCGAACCCCTGCCATGTGCAGCGCATGCCTCACCTTGGCGTCCTGTGCGGCTTGCATGCTTTGCGTCTGGTCACCTCGGAACCACGCAGACGAGTAGTTCATCGTCTTGTCTAGCCACAGTCGGTAGAAGGCGTTGCCCAGGTCATAGTGGGCGTGGATGTTTTTGCGGCTGTTGCTTTTGGTGTTGCGGTTGAGCAGGTGGCGAAGGCGGTACACCAATCGGCCCGCCCAAGACCCATGAATCACGTCATCGAGCGTCTTGCGGTTGGCCAGCAGCAGACCCAACAGAGGCGCCAACTGAGGGGTGCTCCAATCCCCCGCGATGTAGCTCTCGGCAAAGCCGATGTCGCCAGACTTGAGCGCCGCCGTGAAGGGTTTCCAGTTGTGCAGGTGCAGGCTCACATGCGGACCTTGGCCATCACCCAGGGTCTGCACATGGCCGTTGGGCAGGTGAAGGGTCAGCGAACCGTGGCGCAGGGTTTGCAGAAGTCGCAACACAGTGCGCGCAGCCGCAGGTGCACGCTCGGGCAGTGGCAGTGTGTTTTGAGCGGTCGCAGTCAGGGTGTTCATGGAGACCTCGTTAGCGGGTGACAAATTGCTCGGGGGCAGGGGGTTTTCTGAAAAAACGCACGCGCTTGAACCAGAGCTGCAGCGCTTGCCAGTGGATGCGGGCCATGACCATCAGCGTCATGGCGGGATAGCGCCAAAGCGCGCGACGCAATGTGGCGGGCGTGATGGCTTGCAGCTTGCCGCTCACGCTGGTCTGGATCAGTGGGCCATCCGCATCGTCATGGTCTACACGCACCACGGTGCGTTCGCGCCCCTGCTGCTGTGTGCGCATGAAGCGGAAGCGGTAGCGGCCTTCAACACGGCAAAACGGGGAGACATGGAAACATTTCTCGGCCAGCATTTCACGCCCATACAGCGGCGCATCGAGCAGGTAGCAGTGGCGTTCACCAAAAGTGTTGTTCACCTCGACCACAATGGCCCTCAGCTGGCCATCGGCACGGTGGCAATACCAGAAACTGACCGGCTTGAAGGCATAACCCAGCATGCGTGGGTAGGTGTGGAGCCAAACCTCGCCTTGGGCGTCATGGACACCTTCGCGTTGCAGCAGTTCCGTGAGCCAGGCCAGCGCGCCGCCACGTTCTGGACCGCGGCCATCCCCGTGGTCGGCGTCAAAAAAACTGATGGCTGCAGGGCGGTTGATCGCCAGTCCGCCCATGGTGGGTGCATGCGCCAGCCGGTGCATGGGCAACATCAAAAAGAAGGTCTCGTAGGCAAAGGCGTGCCGTCGCGGACGCAATCGCGTGTGGCGCACCTGGCCAAACCCAATTTGGGCGACGGCGTTGTGTGTCATGCCGCGGCCTTGCGTGCCTGACGCGTGTGGGCCAACAGGGCGTCGGCGACGGCCAAACCAGATTTGAGCCCGTCTTCGTGAAAGCCGTAACCGGTCCAGGCACCGCAGTACCAGGTGTGGTGTTGGCCTTGCAACTCGGGCACACGTTTTTGCGCTGCGATGGCCGCCAAGTCAAACACCGGGTGGCTGTAATCAAATTGGGCCAATACCTTGTCGGCATGGATCGGGCGCACGGGGTTGAGCGATTCAATCACTGGCTGCGTGAAGGGCATGGGTTGCAGCTTGTTGAGCAAATAATGCAGGCACACCCGGTTGGACTCTCGGTGGCGCTCGACGGCACGCTCGTAGTTCCAGGCTGCCCAGGCTGCTTGCTGCTGGGGCAGCACCGAGGTGTCGGTGTGCAGCACGGCCAGGTTGGCTTGGTAGCGGATCGCCCCCAGAACTTCGGTTTCGAGCCCTGTGGGTTGACGCAGCATCGCCAGAGACTGGTCAGAATGCGTGGCCAACACCACATGGTCGAAACGTTCGTTGCCACCATCGGTGTAGAGGGTCACGCCCGCGGCATCGCGCTCAATTTTGCGCACGGGGGTGTTCAGGCGCGCATCGGGGATGCTGGCAACGATTTTCTCGACGTAGTGGCGTGCGCCACCAAGTACGGTGTGCCACTGTGGGCGGTGGTTGACCTGCAGCAGGCCGTGGTTGTGGCAGAAGCGGATCATGGTGGCCACTGGAAATTGCAGCATCTGGTCCGTTGGGCAACTCCAAATGCACCCGAGCATGGGCAGGAAGTACCAGTCTTGAAAGGCCGCCCCAAAGCGGTGGCGCTCCAGAAAATCCTGCAGAGGCTCGTTCAACTCGGCATCTTCCCCTTGAAGCGCCAAGCGTGTGCACAGGCGGTTGAAACGCAGCAAATCAGACAACATGCCCCAAAAGCGTGGACTCGCCAGGTTGCGTTTCTGGGCAAAGACCGTGGCCAGGTTGTTGCCACTCCACTCCAGGGCCTGCTGACCTCTGGCCCCTGGCACCTGCACAGAGAAAGACATGTCCGAAGGGGCTGTGGCCACGTCCAATTGCGCCAAGAGGGCAATCAGGTTCGGGTAGGTGCGTTCGTTGAAGACCAAAAAGCCAGTGTCCAACCCCCAGGTTTGGGAGCCATTGCCCACCGGCAGGGTGATGTCGACCGTGTGGGTGTGTCCCCCGAAGTAGTCGCCCGACTCGAACAGCGTGACGTGGGCGTGCTCGCGCAGCTGGTGTGCTGCGGCCAATCCCGAGATACCTGAACCCACAACAGCAATTTTCATGGTCTTTATGTTTGTCTAGGACAAAACTATTGTATGCTGAGCTTGTCCATGCAGGCAAGCATGGAAAAATCACAGAAATTTCTAGGGAAAATTGCAGAATCCAAAAAAATGAACGCGCCCAAAGTCATTCCAAAGGACGATTTGTCCACGGCAATTCAGACCTGGTCGATCGCTGAAGTCGAGCGGGAAACCGGACTGGGCAAGGACACGCTCAGGGTTTGGGAGCGGCGTTACGGTTTTCCTTTGCCCCTGCGTGATCGCTTGGGCGAGCGTGCTTACCCCCATGAGCAGGTGCTTCGTCTGCGTCTGGTCAAACGGCTGCTGGACGCGGGTCATCGGCCAGGCAAAGTGGTGCCGCAAACGGTTGAGCAGCTCCAGTCCTTGTTGGATGGTGCGGTGGAGCCTGTGCGCAGCGCGGGACGCAAGTCGAACGTGCAGCCCCCTCTGTCCTTAGAAGCTCAGGATGCCTGGCTGCAGTGGTTGTCCGAAGACCGCACCGATTTGATCCGCCAGGCCCTGCAGCAGCAGATCATTCGCCAGGGGCTGGGCACCGTGGTCGATCAACTGATCGCCCCCCTGTGTTGGCTGGTGGGCGAGGGGTGGTTGCGCGGTGACTTGTCGGTGTACCAGGAGCACTTGTTCACCGAAACGCTGCAATCGGTCTTGCGCGAGGCGATCGCTTCGGTCGATGCCAGTGGACAGACGCTGCAGCAGCGTCCGCGTGTGCTTTTGACCACCACGCCGACCGAGCAGCATGGGCTGGGTTTGCTCATGGCCGAGTGCCATTTTGCTTTGGAGTCTTGTGTGCGTTTTGTGCTGGGCACGTCCACACCCATTGCCGACATCGTGCAGGCTGTGCGGCAGCTTGAAATCGATGTGCTGGCCCTGAGCTTCAGTGCTTACGCTTCGCGCCGAGACGTGCTGGAGGGCTTGCAACAGCTCATGGAACAGTTGCCACCGACAGTGGATGTCTGGGTAGGCGGGGCGGCTGCGTCCATGTTTGCCCGGGCCTTACCCGAAAGGGTCCAACTGATGCGCCAGCCGGGTGATGTGTCTGTCCAGGTCGCCGCCTGGCGTGCAAGGCAGGTCCCGCAGACGCCTTGAGCCCTGGCAGGGGACTTCAGTTCAGCGGCGTCCGGCCTGGCGTTCCATGCCAATCAGCCAGTCCACCACGTCCAGCGCCCGCTGGTTGCTGCCGCCAACCATGGCGGGCGAGGTCAGGTGGCGCCCGTTCACGCCGAACTGTGGCACGCTTTTGACCCCCCAGCCTTGCACTTGGGCGTTTGACCGCTCGATGCCTACCTGCACCGCGGCCGAATGCCAAGCTGCCTCAAAGCGGGTCACGGCAATGCCGTGCTGATGGGCCCATTCGGAGATTTCCATCAGCATTTCCAGCGATTGGCCTTGGCGGTGGATGGTGTCAAACACGACGGGGCCGAGCCGCGTTTCTTCACCCAGCTGCACCAGGGTGAGGTAGAGCTGCTGGTGCGTCGTGCTGTAGAAGGAAACGGGGACCTTGCGAAACACCACATCGGTGGCCAGCCGAGGCTTCCAGGCGTTCAGGAACGCTTCCATGCGGTTGCAGAAGGGGCAGCCGTAGCGGAAAAATTCCAGCACCTCGATCTTGCCCGGGCTGGCCGTGGGCATCGGCGTTTTGAGGGTTTCGTAATCGATGCCTTCATCCGGCTCGCTTTGGCTCCAGGCGTGCAGGGGCAGGGTGCCAGCCAAGGCCAGCACGTGACGACGTTGTGGGTGGAGTAAAGAGGGCATGAACGCAAGCTAAAAGGGGCAATCCCTGGCATTGTGCAGCGTTGCTTCGGCGGGAAAGTACAATATTGCCCGCTGCAGTCGTTTGCTTACCTCCGTTGCAGCAAGGTCTGATCAGGGCAGCGGTCCCACGACACCGCACACCTCCGCCATCGCCTGTCCCGGACAGGTTTTTCCTGGCGGTCACACTTTCCCTGCTGGCAAGCCGAATTCCGATGGGTTCTTGAACCCACACCATTGAAGACAGGAGGCCCCATGGCCAAGGAAGAACTCATTGAAATGCAGGGCAAGGTCGACGAAGTGTTGCCCGATCTGCGTTACCGCGTGACGCTGGAAAACGGGCACCAGTTGGTGGCCTACACCGGTGGCAAGATGCGCAAGCACAGCATCCGCATTCTGGCCGGTGACAAAGTCACGTTGGAGATGTCGCCTTACGATCTGAGCAAAGGCCGCATCACTTTCCGGCACATCGAAAACCGCATGCCCCGCGTTGGTGGCGCTCCGGCTTTCAAAGGCAAGCGCTGACCGGTCGCCTTGACTCGATCTGAATCGGGCTTTTCGAAACGGGTGCCCTGAGGCCCGTTTTGATGACGCCGCAGTACACCCGCTTTGGTGGGGTCTGCGGCGTTTGTTTTTGAGCAGCTGCATGTTGTGGTTGTTGGGCTGGAACTGCTTCGGTTATTGACTTATTGTCCGACAATTAATTTGAATATGCCTCGAAAATAGAGGTTTAGGGTTTTTACTCGCTCTCGTTGGTCGATATCTGTCGGACAATTTTTAACCATGAGTGCCGTTGCACAAGACCTCCCTGTTGTTTCCGAACCCGTCGAGCAGGCCTTGGGGCCAGGCGGTGTGCCTTTGTGCCGTTTGGCGCAGTGGATGGTGGGGCGGGGTTTGCTCGGGTCTGCGGGTGCCTTGAACGCTGAGCGCATGCCCGGTGGTCAGTCCAACCCGTCTTGGCTGTTGCGCGCGGGGTCTCAGGCTTGGGTGCTCCGCGCCAAGCCCGCCTCGCAGGCGCAGTTGCTGCCTTCGGCCCATGCCATCGAGCGCGAATTCCGCATCCTCCACGCTCTGCAAGGCACGGGTGTGCCGGTGCCACATGTCCACGCGCTGTGCGAGGACGAATCGGTCATTGGCGTGGCCTTTTACCTGATGGATTTTGTCGAGGGGCGCATCTTCCGTGACGCCACCTTGCCCGAAGTACCCGCGAAAGAACGTGCCGCTTATTTCATGGCGGCCAACGACGTGTTGGCCCAGCTGCACAGGGTGGACTGGCGCGCCCGCGGTCTGCAAGATTTTGGGCGGCATGAGGGTTATTACACGCGGCTGATCCGCCGTTGGACGAATCAGTACGAAGCCGCACGCCCTGCGCCGGTACCGGCCATGGAGCAGCTGGTGCAGTGGCTGCCTCAGCACATTCCGGCCGGAGCCGATGGTCACGAGCTGACCTGCATCACCCATGGTGACTACCGCATTGAGAACCTGATGTTCCACCCCACACGCCCCGAGGTGGTGGCTGTGCTGGACTGGGAGCTGGCCACACTGGGCCACCCCTTGAGCGATCTGTCCTACAGCACGTTGGCCTGGCACATGCCCTCGGGCATTCTGCGTGGCTATGG
>JACCDQ010180362.1_pt1 | contig 13049 bp, 11 predicted proteins | sample 7446031 | NCBI WGS metagenome assembly JACCDQ01 (sample SAMN15323442, study PRJNA562643) | freshwater metagenome | isolation source: river surface water | place: USA:Blue River Watershed | collected 2017-08-17 | reverse complement strand
TCGGCCTTGTCCACCACCGCGCGGTAGACCACGTGGCCGGTGACGCGGTGCGGGTCGTTCACGTACTGCTGGCGCACCACGGACTTCACGCCGTCGGCGCCGATCAGGGCCTGGCCCACCCAGGTCTTGCCGTTCTGGTCGATGGCGGTGACACTGCCGGCAGCCTCGTCCTGCTCGATCTGCACGATCCGGGTGTTGGTGTGGAAGGCCACCTGGCCGCTGGCCTGCGCGCCTTCCAGCAGCGACAGGTGCACGTCGGCGCGGTGGATCACGGCGTAGGGGTTGCCAAAACGTTGGCGGAAGGCCTCGCCGGTTTCGATGCGGCCGACCAGCGACTCGTCCACCGCGTCGTGCATCACCATGAAGTCGGTGTACACGGCGCGGGCGCGCGCCTGCGGGCCCACACCCAGCGCGTCGAACGCGTGGAAGGCGTTGGGGCCGAGCTGGATGCCGGCCCCGATTTCGCCGATTTCGGGCGCCTGTTCGAACACCTGCACCTGAAAGCCCTGGTTCACCAAGGCCAGGGCCGCGGCCAGGCCGCCAATGCCTCCGCCAGCCACCAGCACCGGGAGTCCGTTCGTCGATGTGCTCATGCGTTGTCTCCTGAAAGTGGAAAATAAGAAAACATCAGTACACTGACGATTAGTGTAGTGATTAATTGTCGGTTCTGCAAGCCCCCGTCTGCGCGGCCATGCCGGCGCCCGAATGGCCTAGACTGATGCCCATGAGCGAGTCCCTCCCCGTTTCCGTTCCCAGCCTGAACCAGTTGCCTGGCCACGTCATCCGACGGCTGCACCAGATCTCGGTGGGCATCTTCCATCAGGAAGTGGAAAAACTCAACCTGACGCCGCTGCAGTACGGCGCGCTGCTGACCGTGCGCGATCAGCCCGGCCTGGACCAGCGCACGCTGGCACGGTTGATCGCGCTGGACACATCCACCACCGCGGGGGTGGTGGACCGGCTGGAGGCGCGCGGTGCGCTGGAGCGTCAGCTCTCGCCGCAGGACCGCCGGGTGCGGCTGCTGCACATCACCGCCGCCGGGCTGGCCCTGCTGGCCGAAGCGGAGCCCGCCGTGGCCCGGGCGCAGGCACTCATCCTGGCGCCCTTGAGCGTCGCGCAGCAGCGCACCTTCATGCAATTGCTGGACCGCCTGGTGGCCGAAAACAACGCCTTCAGCCGCGCGCCCAGCGACGGCGCGGGTTGACGCCCGTTCACTTGGCCGCGGCCGGCGCTTTGCCCTTGCGCAGCGCGCGGAACAGGTGGTCGTGGAACATGGCCGCCGCCGGCCGCAAGGCGGTGCCTTGCTTGCTCAGCAGGCCCAGGTTGCGGGAGATGGTGGGTTGGCGCAGCATCAAACCCACCACCGACGGGTGGTTGGCCGGCAGCGCCATGCGCGGCACCGCCGCCACTCCCAGCCCCGCCTCCACCATGCCCAGCAACGTGCCGATGTGGCTCACCTCAAACGCGAAGTTGGGGTTCAGGCCCGCCTTGCTCAACATGTCGTCCAGCAACTGACGGTTGCCGCTGCTGCGCGCCACCGAAATCAGCCGCTCCTCGGCAATTTCCGCCCACGCCACCGTCTTGCGGTGGGCCAGTCGGTGGTCGCGTCGCATCGCCACCACGAATGGGTCGACGTGGATGTTCTCGAACTTGATGTCCGGCATCAGCGTGTTCATGAACCCGATGCCGAAATCCGACTCGCCACTGATCACGCTCTGCAACGTCTGGTTCATCGACTCGTCAATGACGCGGATACGGATGGCTGGGTACTTGGCTGAAAAGCTGCTGATGACCTGCGGCAAAAAGTAGATCGCCGCCGACGGCACACAGGCCACCGTCACGCGGCCGCTGCGTGAAGTGGCGATGTCGGAGATGCCCAGCATCGCCGATTCCAGGTCGTCGATCGCGGCGCGAGCGCGCTCCAGAAACACCCGACCCACGCTGGTCAGTTCCACTTCGCGGGTGGTGCGGTGGAGCAGCCGCGTGCCAATGATGGATTCCAGTTTTTCGATGCGTCGGCTCATCGCGGGCGGCGACAGGTGGATCTCCTCGGCCGCCGCGCGAAAGCTGCCACGCTCGGCCACCGCGATGAAGGCCTGCAACTGTTGCAGATCGAAATTGATGTGTCTCATGCACCAATCGTATTAAAAGTTGCACTTCATTTTAGGGTGGGTTTCGCTCAACATTCCAACACCTATAGGCCCAACCCCTTTTTCAACCTACATTTCAAGAAGCTGCAGGAGACCCATGAACACCTCCCGTCGACTCACACTTTTCGCCTGCGCAATGACGCTGGCTTTCAACTGCCTGGCCCAGGCCGAGCGACCCATCACCATCGTGGTGCCCACCGCTGCGGGCGGCGGCAACGACGCGATGGCCCGCGTGATCGCGCAAAAAATGGGCCCCTTGCTGAACCGCACCGTCATCGTGGACAACAAGGCCGGTGCCAACGGTGCCATCGCCTCGGAACTGGTGGCCAAAGCCACGCCCGATGGCAGCACACTGCTGTTCGGCTACGTGGCCACCCACGCCATGAACCCGGCGCTGCAACGCCTGCGCTACGACCCGGTGAAGGACTTCGCTCCGATCGGTTTGGTCGGCTATTCACCCACCCTGATGGTGGCGAACCCGAGCCTGCCCGTCAAGGACGTGAAGTCGCTGGTGCGTTTGCTGAAGGACAAGCCCGACGCGTACAGCGTTGCGTCCGCAGGCAATGGCACCGCGCCCCATTTCGCGGCCGAGCTGTTCAAGCTGTCCACCCAAACCTCGCTGCTGCACATTCCCTACAAGGGTTCCGCACCGGCGGTCACCGACACCATCAGCGGGCAGACGCAGTTGATGTTCCCCAGCCTCTTCACGGCCGTGCCCTTCGTCAAGGGAGGCAAGCTCACGGCGCTGGCGGTGGCGGGCTCCAAGCGCTCGGCGTTGCTGCCCGATGTGCCGACGCTGAAAGAGCAAGGCGTCGAGGGCGTGGACGTGGAGCAGTGGTACGCGCTGTTCGCTCCCGCCAACACGCCGAAGGACGTGGTGCAGAAACTGAACCAGGCGCTCAACCAGGCGCTGTCCGACAAGGACACCATCAAACGCCTGGAAGACCACGGCGCGGACGTGGAAACCTCCACCCCGGAAAAGCTCGGCGAGCTGGTCAAGGCAGACCTCGCCAAATGGCGGGCCGTGGTGCAGAAGGCCAAGCTGAAAGCCGACTGAGATGACCGCCGTGACACGACGCTTGCCCTGTGTGCTGATGCGCGCAGGTACGTCCCGGGGGCCCTTCTTCCTGAAGGAGTGGCTGCCCGAAGACCCGGCCACGCGCGACCAGGCGTTGATTGGGGCGATTGGCGCCTCCGATCCGCTGCAACTGGACGGTTTGGGCGGCAACAGCACGCTCAACAGCAAGGTGGCGATCGTGTCGCGGTCGTCCGAGCCCGGCTGCGATCTGGACTACCTGTTCGCCCAGGTGGGCGTCGGTCACCAGTCGGTCGACACCCGGCCCAACTGCGGCAATATGCTGGCTGGGGTGGCCCCGTTCGCGATTGAGCAGGGCCTGATCCCGGCGCAAGACGGCGTGACCACGGTGCGCATCCACAACGTGAACACGGGCGCCAAAATCGACGCCACCGTGCAGACGCCGGGCGGCGTCGTCACGTACGAAGGCCCAGCCCGCATCGACGGGGTGGCGGGCACGGCGGCCCCCATCCTGCTCAATTTTCTGGACGCCTGGGGCGCGGTCACCGGGCACCTGTTTCCCACCGGGCAGCGCATCGACCGCATTGATGGCGTGGACGTCACCTGCATCGACGCCGCCATGCCGCTGATGGTGGTGCGTGCCGCCGATTTGGGCCTGACCGGGCGGGAGCGCCCCGCCGAGCTGGACGCCAACACCGAGTTGCTCACGCGGCTGGAGCGCATGCGCCTGCAAGCCGGTGAGCGCATGGGTTTGGGCGATGTGAGCCAGAGTGTGGTGCCCAAGCCGGTGATCGTGAGCCCCGGGGACACGCCCGAGCGCATCGTCTCCCGCTATTTCACCCCGCACCGCTGCCACGCGTCGCACGCGGTCACCGGCGCGATTGGTGTCAGCACGGCCTTCGCCTTGCCCGGTACTGTGGCGTCGGGTCAGGCGCTGGTCGCGGGACGGCATCCGATCTCGGTGCTGCACCCGCAAGGGCAAATCGATCTGGAGGTCGAGATCAGCGGTGATGGCCTGGACGCGGCCGTGCAAAAGGCAGCGCTGGTGCGCACGGCCCGGAAAATTCTGGAAGGCGAGCTGCACCTGCCCGACTACGTGTTTCCGGTGGCACTCGTCAGCAAGTCACCTGACGCGGCAGAGTTCCCAACGCACGACCTCAGCATCATCGTGCCCACGACCGCAGGGGGTGGTAACGACACCATGGCGCGCCTGCTGGCCCGCCACCTGGGCCCCGCACTCGGGCAGCCGGTGATGGTGGACAACCGCGCCGGCGCCAACGGCAGCGTGGCCGCCGAGTACGTGGCCGCAGCGGCGCCCGATGGGCACACGCTCATGTTCGGCTACATCGCCACCCACGCCATCAACCCGGCGATGCAAGCCTTGCGTTACGACCCCCTCACCGATTTCCAGCCCATCGGCTTGGTCGGGCAGTCGCCGAGCGTGTTGGTGGTGGGCGCCCAGTCTGACATCCGCTCGGTGGAGCAGTTGGTGGATGCGATGCGGCGCCGGCCGCAACAGATGGTCTATGCCTCGGCAGGGGAGGGCACGGTACCGCATTTGGCGGCCGAACTGTTGCTGCAACACTTCGGCTGCATCGCCGAAGGACTCACCCATGCGGGCGCGGCGCCTGCCATCAACGCGCTGGTCAAGGGCCGCGCGCAGTGGATGTTGCCCAGCCTGTTTTCGGGCCTGCCGTACTTGCGCACGGGCAAGGTGCGCCCGCTTGCGGTGGCCGGACCGCAGCGCCTGGCGGTGCTGCCCGGGGTGCCCACGTTCGAGGAGCTGGGCTTGGACGGTTTGAACATCCACCAGTGGTACGCGCTGTTTGCGCCGGCTGCCACCCCGGAGGCGACGGTTCGGAAGCTGAGCGCGGCGCTGAACCAGGCCCTGCAAACCCCCAGTTTGGTGGAGAGCATGCAGCAAGACGGCGCTTACGTGCGCACCAGTTCGCCCAGCGAACTGCGACAGCATGTCGAGGCCGAGTTGGCCCATTGGTCGGCCGTCATGTCGCGCTTCAGCCGCCCGGTGGTGCAAGAGGAGGCGGTGGCCGCTTAAGTCGGCACCAGTGACCCCACCAGAAAGTCGACAAACACCCGCACCCGCGCCGCCATCTGAAGGCGCCGTGGGTACACCGCGTAGATGTCGGCGTCGGGTGTGTGGTGTTGTGGCAGCACCTGCACCAGCCGGCCACTGTCCAGGTAGCGTTGGATGTCCCATTCGGCGCGCATCAGGATGCCGTGGCCGTCCAGCGCCCAGTTCACAGCGATCTCGCCGTCGTTGGTGGTCAGGTTGCCGCGCGTTTTGACCGCTTCGGTGCGGGCGTTGCGGCCCTTGCCTTGGGTCAGGCGCCACACGCCGTAGGCCTCTTCGCCCTGACGGATGCCGATGCAGTTGTGCCGCGCCAAGTCGGCCGGCGTTTTGGGTATGCCGTGCTGTCGCAGGTAGCTCGGCGCTGCACACAGCAGCCGGCGGTTCGGTGCCAGGCGGCGTGCCACCATGCGCGAGTCTGGTGGCGGGCCGAAGCGGATGCAAATATCGAAGGCGTCGTCGGTGGGCGGCGGTGGCGTGGCCGACAGTTGCAGCTGAAGGTCAATGCCCGGGTGCTGGCGCACAAATCGCGAGATGAGTGGCGCGATGTGGCTGCGCCCGAACCCCAGCGTGGCGTTGACCCGCAGCAGCCCTTGCGGGGACGAGTGGGTGCCGCCCAGCAGGTCCGCCAGATCCTGGATCTCGCCCAGGATCCGCCGTGCGTGTTCCAGGTACACCTCGCCCTCGGGCGTCAGGCCCATGCGTCGGGTGGTGCGGTTGACCAGGGCCACTTGCAGGCGCTGCTCCATCAGCGACAGGTGGCGGCTGACGGCCGACGTGGTCACTCCTAACTCGCGCGCGGCCGCGCTCAGGTTGCCGGCGCTGGCCAGGGTGGAAAAGAAGCTCAGGTCTGCGGGCAGGACGGCTTCGCTCATGGGGGCTGTCTCCTGAAAAGGCGGTGCAAGGCCCCGTCATTATTGTCAACTTCAAGTCAAGGCTGGTTTGAAATTCGAAGCATTTGTGCGCCTGCCAGCGGTTCTACAGTCACTCCCGTGGCCACCACCAACCTCACATCAGGAGACGACATGCTCAACTTTTCTTCGAACTGGCCCCGCCGCCGCGCGGTGGTGCAACTGGCGGGCCTTGCACTGGTGGCTGCCAGTGGTGTGGCCCAGGCGCAAGCCTGGCCGTCCAAACCCATCAGCCTCGTGGTCCCGTTCCCGCCGGGCGGCACCACCGACGTGTTGGCCCGTGCCCTGGCCGAACGCCTAGCGCCGGTGCTGGGCCAACCGGTGATCGTGGAGAACAAGCCGGGTGCCGGTGCCACGATCGGTGCCGACCTGGTGGCCAAGTCCAAACCCCACGGGCACACCTTGTTGGTGGGCGCGGTGCACCACACCATCGCCACCAGCGTCTACAAAAAGCTGAACTACGACTTCCAGAAAAGCTTTGCGCCCATCACCACCATCGCCCTGGTGCCCAACGTGTTGACCGTCAATGCCAGCACGCCTGCCAAGAACGTGGCCGAGCTGTTGGCCTTGCTCAAAGCCAAGCCGGAGCTGGCCATTTTTGGTTCCAACGGCAACGGCACCGCCCAACACCTGATTGGCGCGCAATTCCAAGGCAGCACCGGCATCAAGCTCACCCACGTGCCTTACCGCGGCAGCGGCCCCTTGGTGACCGACTTGCTCGGCGGGCAGATCGTCATGTCCTTCGACACCCTGACGCCCGTGTTGCCGCACATCCAGGCCGGCAAATTGCGCGCGTTGGCGGTGACCACCGCGCAGCGTTCGGCGTCCCTGCCGGACGTGCCCACCTTGCACGAGGCCGGCTTGAAGGACTTCAACATCGGCACCTGGTTCGGGGTGCTGGCGCCGGTCGCCAGCCCGAAAGACGTGCAGACCCGACTCCACGCCGAGATGGTCAAGATCATCCGCTCGCCCGAATTTGGCAAGCGCATGCACGACATCGGCGCCCAACCCATCGGCAATTCGAGCGAGGACATGGCCCAGCAAATCCGTCTGGAGACGGAGAAGTTTGCCGCCCTCGTGAGAACCGGCAACATCACCGTCGACTGAGCGACGGCCCTACCAGGAGCCCAACGTGGACAAAGAACAAGCCGTGGCGGACCTGACCCAGGTCATGTCCAAATTCACCGCCTACATCGGCAAGCGCCTGCCGACCGATGTGACCCAGAAGCTGGGCGATTTGCGCGAAAAGGAAGTCAACTTCCTGGCCAAAGAGGTGTACGAGTCGATGCACGCCAACCAGGAGGCGGCCGACAAGCTCGACCGCCCGAGTTGCCAGGACACCGGCGTGATCCAGTACTTCCTGACCGCCGGTGCGAAGTTCCCGCTGTTGGGGGAGCTGGAAGGCATTTTGATGAACGCCACGCTGGGCGCGACCAAGGAAGGACCGCTGCGCCACAACGCGGTGGAAACCTTTGTCGAGAAAAACACCGGCACCAACACCGGCAGCAAGATCCCGTGGCTGGACTGGGAGATCGTGCCGGACGACGACAGCGTGATCATCGACGTCTACATGGCCGGTGGCGGTTGCACCCTGCCGGGCAAGGCCACGGTGCTGATGCCGGGCCAGGGCTACGAGGGCGTGGCGGAATTCGTGTTTGACGTGGTGACCTCGCGCGGCGTCAACGCCTGTCCGCCGTTGCTGGTGGGGGTGGGCGTGTCTACCTCTGCCGAAACGGCGGCGCGCCTGTCCAAAAAGGCCATTCTGCGGCCGGTCAATTCGCGTCACCCGAACGACAATGCCGCGCTGATGGAGGAGTTGCTGGCCGAAGGCCTGAACGAACTCGGCCTGGGCCCGCAGGGCCTGACCGGCAACAACAGCGTCATGGGTGTGAACATCGAATCGTCCGCACGCCATCCGTCCACCATTGGCGTGGCGGTGTCCACCGGCTGCTGGGCGCACCGCCGTGGCCGCATCAAGATCAATGCGGACCTGACGCACGAAGTCATTTCGCACCAAGGATTCCAGCTGTGAAAAAGATACTGAACACCCCCATCAAAGACGAGGACCTGGAAGCCCTGAACGTGGGCGATGTGGTCTACCTGACGGGCACCCTGGTGACTTGCCGCGACGTGGCACACCGCCGCCTGATTGAGCTGGGCCGCGAATTGCCGGTGGACCTGAAGGGCGGCGCCATCTTCCACGCCGGCCCCATCGTGCGCAAGAAAGACGATGGCGAGTACGAGATGGTCTCCATCGGCCCGACCACCAGCATGCGCATGGAGAAGTTCGAAAAAGCCTTCATCGAACAGACCGGTGTGAAGCTGATTGTGGGCAAGGGCGGTATGGGGCCCGAAACGCAGGCTGGCTGTGTGGAAAACAAGGCGGTGCACGCCATTTTCCCGGGCGGTTGCGCGGTGCTGGCCGCCACCCAGGTGGAGAAGATCGAGGCCGCTGAGTGGACCGACCTGGGCATGCCCGAAACGCTCTGGGTCAACCGCGTGCGCGAGTTTGGCCCGCTGATCATCTCGATCGATACCAAGGGCCGCAACCTGATCGAGGAAAACAAGGCAGTCTTCAACCAGAAGAAACAGCCGATTCTGGAACGCATCAACCAGAAAATCCGGTTCATCAAGTGACCGGGACAGGCCGCTGCGTGCGGCCTGTCAGCCTGGTGCAGGCCAGGATCAGATAGCATTTGCCAGTCTAGAGAGGAGCCAGGTATGCGTTTGATCCAAAAAATGCTCGCCCCCGTGGCGGCGATGGTGCTGGTGGGGTGCGCTTCTGTGCCCATGGGTTCGATGGAGGACGACGCCAAAGCCAAGGCGTTCGTTCCCCCGCCCGACAAAGCGGCGTTGTACATCTACCGCAACGAAACCTTCGGTGCCGCGGTGCCCATGAACCTCAGCATCAACGGGCGCAACATCGGCCAAAGTGCCTCGAAGACCTACTTCCTGTTCAATGTGGTGCCGGGTGGTTACAGCGTCGAATCCACGGCCGAGAACGTGGCCGAGCTGAAGCTGCAGATGGAGCCGGGCAAGAACTACTTCGTCTGGCAGGAAGTGAAAATGGGTATGTGGATGGCACGCAGCCAGCTGCATCAGGTGGACGAGGTCACGGGTCGAGCGGGGGTGCAGGAGTCCAAACTGGCGTCCGCGCGGCTGACATCTGCCGACTTGCAGCCCTTGGAGGTCAAGGGCCCGACACCCAGTAACGTGGCGCTGGATGAAAAGCTGCGCCAGTTGCAAAAGATGTTCGAGGACAAGCTGCTCTCGGAGCAAGAGTACCAGCTCAAACGCAAGGAAATGCTGGACAAGTTCTGATCCCCCATGCACAACGGCCCCTGGGTGTGAGCCCAGGGGCCGTTGCTTCAAACGAGCGCCGTTCAGTTATTGCGGCCGCTGGCCTTCTGGCCTTCACCCCCCTGCTTGGGGGTGAACGGGAAAGCGGTGCCAGCCTGGCCCGGTTTCGGCGGGATGCGCAGCGACAAAAGCATCGTCACGGCCAAGGTGACCACGGTGAAGCCGAGTGACCAGGCGATCGGGATTTTGTACACGTCGATCAGCAGCATCTTGGTGCCGATGAACGCCAGCACGATGGCCAGGCCGTACGACAGCAGGTGGAAGCGTTCGTGCATGCCTGCCAGCAGGAAGTACATCGCGCGCAGGCCCAAAATGGCGAACACGTTGGAGGTGAGCACGATGAACGGGTCGGTCGTGATCGCGAAAATCGCCGGGATCGAGTCGACCGCGAACACCAGGTCCACAATGCCGATCAAGAAGATCACCACCAGCAGCGGGGTCGCCATTTTCACGCCGTCGATCACGGTGAAGAAATTGGGGCCGTCGTAGGTCGGCGAAATCTTCATGCGCTTCTTGATCCAGTTCAGCGCCGGGTTGTTGTCCAGGTCGGGTTCTTGCCCGGCGGCCCACCACATCTTGACACCGGTGAACACCAGGAAGGCGCCGAAGATGTACATGATCCAGTGGAACTGGGTGATCAGCCAGGCACCGATCAGGATCATGACCGCGCGCAGCACCAGCGCGCCCAGAATGCCGAGCATCAGCACTTTCTTCTGGAATTCAGCCGGCACCGCGAAGTAGGTGAACAACATCAGGAACACAAAGATGTTGTCCACTGCCAGCGCTTTTTCCACCACGTAACCCGTGACGAATTCCAGTGCTTTGGAGTCTGCCAACTCCTTGGCGGCGGGGTCGGTGCCCGTGCCGCCCAAGTACCACCAGAGCCAGCCCACGAACAGGAAAGACACGGCCACCCAGATCAGCGACCAGATGGTGGCTTCTTTGATGGTGACCGAGTGGGCGCCTTGGCGGCTGAGTGCAAAGAAATCGATCGCCAGCGCGATCAAAACGAATACTGTGAACAGCGTCCAAAGCAAAGGAGTACCGATGGATATCATCGTGACGAGCCTCTTGAACCAAACCGGCTACGTTTGGTGGGTTGTGAAGAGTGTCCTCGTCAGTCTTGCTGCCCGTGGATGCCACGGTTTGCGGTACCGAGCAACGATGGATGCCAACGCATCGATGCTGTATTGACGATACCGCAGCACAATCCGGCGCTGGATTGTGTCAGCTACTCCCTTTGGAAGGAGCGCGAAGTATATCAAAAGAGCGTGCAAATTGGGGCACGGGATGCGCGCCTCGCGGGGTGAAGGTGAGAAAATGCGGGCATGAATGCCCTGAACACCGTGGAACTGATGAACACCTTGGGCCAGCAGGCCAAGGCCGCTTCGGCGCTGATGGCCAAGGCCGGCGCCGCAACCAAAGTGAGCGCTTTGCGTGGCTTGGCTGCACTGTTGCGTGCCAATGTGGACACGTTGCAAGCCGAAAACGCCAAAGACCTGGAGCGGGCTCGCGCCAACGGCCTGGCCGAACCCATGGTGGACCGGCTCAAGCTGACGCCCAAGGTGATTGAAACTTGCGCCGAAGGCTGTGAGCAACTGGCCGCCATGCCGGACATCATTGGCGAAGTTTCGGGGCTCAAGCAGATGCCCAGCGGCATCCGCGTCGGTCAGATGCGCGTGCCGATCGGTGTCTTCGGCATGATTTACGAAAGTCGGCCCAACGTCACCATCGAGGCGGCTTCTTTGTCGATCAAGAGCGGAAATGCCTGCATCTTGCGCGGCGGCTCCGAGGCCATCGACAGCAACCGCGCCCTGGCCGCGCTGGTGCAGCAGGCGTTGGTGCAGGCCGGTCTGCCGGCCGACGCGGTGCAGTTGGTGCCCTCCACCGACCGCGAAGCGGTGGGTCAGCTCATTGCCATGCCCGCCTACGTGGACGTCATCATTCCGCGCGGTGGCAAGGGGCTGATCGAGCGCATCAGCCGCGAGGCCAAGGTGCCCGTCATCAAACACCTGGACGGCAACTGCCACACCTACGTGGACGATCCCTGCGACATCGGCATGGCGGTGAAGGTGGCCGACAACGCCAAAACGCAGAAGTACAGCCCCTGCAACGCGACCGAAAGCCTGCTGGTGGCGCGGGGCGTGGCAGCGGAGTTTTTGCCGAAGATCGGCGCTGTTTACGCACAAAAAGGCGTGGAAATGCGCTGTTGCCCGGAAAGCAAGGCGCTGTTGGCCAGCGTGGCGGGCGCCCGTTTGCAGGACGCGACCGAGCAGGATTGGAGCGAGGAGTACCTGGCTCCGATCATCAGCGTGAAAGTGGTGGCCGGCGTGGACGAGGCGATTGCCCACATCAACCGCTACTCCAGTGGTCACACCGAGGCGATTCTGACCACCGACCACGTCCACGCGCAAAAATTCTTGCGCGAGGTCGACTCCAGCAGCGTCATGGTCAATGCCAGCACCCGCTTTGCAGACGGTTTCGAGTATGGTTTGGGCGCTGAAATCGGCATTTCGACCGACAAGTTCCACGCCCGCGGCCCGGTCGGGGTGGAAGGGTTGACCTCGTTGAAGTACGTGGTGCTGGGCGAGGGCGAAGTGCGCGGCTGACCGTGACGCGTTTACTGCGTCTGCAGGCGCAGCCCGAGCGGCCGTTGCCTCCGGCCGCCCAGGCCTTTGCCCGTGAACTGCAGCGTGTGGAGCGTTTGCAGACCCAACTGGACGACATGGCGCAGGTGTGCCAGGCGCACCAGACCGAGCGGTGGCAAACGCTGCACCCTTTGCAGGAGCAGCGCCGTGGTGTCTTGCGCACGGTGCTGGACAGCCTCACGCCCCATTTGGCCGATGATCGCCCCAAGCTGAGTCCGACCCAACTGCGCAGCCTGCGCGAAGTGGTGTGCGAACGTGCGCTGCAACTGCATGCGCTGGGGGAGCCAGGCATGGTCGCCTTGCACGACCGCCACAACCCCCAAACGTTGGCCCAGCGGCAGCAGGCCGAAGCGGACGCATTGCGCGAGCGTTTGGCAGAAATGGCGGGAGATGACGGGCTGTTGCACGCGGAAGGTATCGATTCAGAGTCGGTTTGGCAAGCCGCTGCCGCACAATGGCGCGAGCAATCGGCCCAGAAGCAAGCCCGCCGCGCAGCCAAGGCCGACGCGCGCCGCCAAAAGCGCCAGCCCACCGCGCAGCAGCAACAAGCCGAGCAGGCCCAGGTGGACGCGGACACCAGCTTGCGGCAAATCTACCGGCAACTGGCCAGTGCGCTGCACCCGGACCGCGAGCCCGACCCGCAGGAGCGGGTGCGCAAAAATGCGTTGATGGGCCAGGCCAATGCCGCGTACGACCGCAAGGACTTGCTGGCACTGTTGCGCTTGCAGCTCGACGCCGAACAGGTGGAGCCAGACCACCTGGAGCGCGCTTCGCAAGAGCGCCTGCAAACCCTCGCCTTGTTGTTGAAGCAGCAGGCCGCAGCGTTGGAGCGGCAGCGCCAGGCCGAGCAGCAGC
>JACCDQ011084538.1_pt1 | contig 13050 bp, 16 predicted proteins | sample 7446031 | NCBI WGS metagenome assembly JACCDQ01 (sample SAMN15323442, study PRJNA562643) | freshwater metagenome | isolation source: river surface water | place: USA:Blue River Watershed | collected 2017-08-17 | reverse complement strand
GTTACCGCCGGCCAGATAGTGTGCGGAGATTTCGTCGGTCGAGAGCTGGATGCCGGCCTTCACCGCGGTGATGCGCGCATCGACCACCAGGCTGTAGGGCACGCCGCCGAGCCGCATGCCGAGCAGGTTGAGCATGCCCACGGGCGCGCCGTTGAGCATCGCCTTCAGCCAGGTGCTGAAGAACGAGAACACGATGAAGAACGCAATCAGCGCGGGGACGCCGATCAGGACGAGCACAATGACGGAGGGCATGGTAGTTTCAGGTTTTGGTTAAAATCAGACGGAAATTGTCGAGGCCCGTGACCCGCAGCGTGGCGCCCTTCGGGGCGTGACCCGACTGCGAGAATCCCTCGTAGCGACGGCCTTCGACCAACACATAGCCACTCGGCACGAGCGGGGTGATGGCCTCGGCGGTCTTGCCGACCACGGTCTGGAGGTCGGCCACCGGTGGCTGACTTGTGGCGGTGACGGCGGACTGGACGATGAGCTTTTTGCCGACGCGTGTCTTAGGCAGCCAAATGAGCTCGATGTAGAGCATCAGGCCAAGGAGCACCGCGGCCACAGCCGTGGCGATGAGCCCGCCCGCCATTCCCAAATTGGCAAAAGCCAGCCCGCAGCCCACGAGCATGCACAGCCCGCCGATGATACCGAGGATGGCGCCGGGCACAAAGACCTCGCCGGCTAGCAGCAGCACACCGATGAGAAAGAGAATGATGATGGCGTTCATACCTTGGCCTTTTCGACGATGAGCCCGAAATCCGTGCGCCCACTGACCACGATCGCCTCGCCGGTGTCAATGCCCCCGACCTCGACCTTGGCTTCGTAACGCCGGCCACCGATCTCCACCTGGCCACTCGGCCGGAGCATGGTCACAGCCACACCCGCCTGCCCCACAAGCGAGAGGATCTGCCCACGAGCCTCGGGAGCGGCGCCCGAAACCTGGGCGGATCCAGCCACTGCGGTTTGGACGATCATTTTGTCCCACACCCAGCCCTTAGGCAGATAACGTAGCAACGCCACACCCAGCAGAACGGCCAGAGCCAGGCCCAGCCCCACATTTTGGAGCGGCCGCACAAAGGCATCACCCGACCAAGCCACGGTGATCGGTTCGCCGGGCCAGAGATCGGCCATCGCCCAGACCATTGAACCCAGCATCAGCGCCAGACCGCTCACGGCCACAATCGCGACCCCCGGGAAAAAGATCAGCTCCACTGCCACCAGGACGAGGCCAAGCGCAAAGAGCAGGATCGGCTCGTGTCCGGAGAACCCAGCCACGTAGTTGCCGAGAAACACGACCGCCAGCAGCGTTATGCCCGCGATGCCGAAGATGCCAAAGCCCGGGGTCTTGAATTCGATGAACAGCGCCAGCATGCCGAGGCCCATCAGCACCGGGGAGATGGCGTTGAGATATTGAGCGAGCTTCTCGGACCAGGTGACCTGGAATTTCTGCACGGTGTATTTTCCCGCGCCGAACTTGCTGGCGAGCAACTCCTCGACGGTTGCGGCCTTGCCGGCACCGAGCAGCGGCTGGGGCGGCTCGCCATAAAGTTCCATGGCTTCAGTGGCGGTCAACGAGAGCAGTTCACCCTTGGGCTTGATCACCTTGTCGCCGATCTTCAGCTCGAAATCCTCGTCGATCATCGCCTGCACGGCCTGACCGCGGTAGCCCTTCCCCTCCGAAGTAGCCCGCACCCGCGCGCGCAGGTAGCTGACGATCTTCTGTTTCATCGTTTTGTCCACCTCGCCGCCGGAAGAGAGCACCGGAGCGGCGGCGCCAATGACCGCGTTCGGAGCAAACCAGATTTCATCGGTCGCCGCGGAGATGAAGGCGCCAGCCGACATCGCCTCGCTGTCCACGTAGGTCAGCTTCTTGCCGGGAAATTTGTCGAGGGCCTCCATGATCTCGAACGTCTTGTCGAGGGCGCCGCCGGGCGTGTTCATGTCGAGCACCACCAGGTCCGCCTTGCGCTCGATGGCCTCTTTCAGGCCGCGGCGCAGGATATAAACGGTCGGGGTGCTGATCTCGTCCTTGATCGGGATGACATAGACCCGGGTCGGGCCGGCCACGGCCGGTTCCGGCGCAGCCAATGCGCTCTTCGGCGAGGACACCGGAGCCGGCGCCTCTTGGGCGACGGCGGCCAAGGCTGCGGCCAGCAGGGGGAAAAGCATCAGGGCGCGCTTCAACATCAGGGCCATCCTACGGTATGCCCGTCGCCAAGCAAGCGTCGCCAACTTACAATTCCCCGAATTATTTCCGGCCGGCCCCAAACGTTGTGCATAAATTGTCTGACTTTGGGTTGGAACGCGCCGCGCAATTCGTTTTACCAACAAGCCATGGAACGCATCCCGTATCTCGGGCACACGATTTTCAAGTGGCAGGTCGGCGCCTCCTCCTTCCTCGCGCTGCCCGAAAAGGGCGCGCGCCTCATGAACTGGAACGTCACCCTAGGCGACGGCAACGTGCGTGACATCATCTACTGGCCCGAGGTCGAGAACCTCGACAACATCGCCAGCGTCCGCGGCGGCAACCCCATCCTCTTCCCCTTCAACGGCCGCACCTACGACCGCGGCGAGATTCATCAGTGGCGCGCGGATGACGGCGTGCAGCGCCCCATGCCGATGCACGGTCTCGCCCGGCAGGGGAAGTTCAACCTCACCCGCCTCGACGAAGGCGGCTTCTCCGCGCAGTTCATGCCCGACGAGGCCGCCAAGGCCGCCTACCCCTACGACTACGAGTTCGTGGTCAGCTACCGGTTCGACCCGCTCGCGCTGTTCGTGGAGCTACAGCTCACCAATCACGGACGGACCCCGATCCCGTGGTCAGCCGGGCATCATTTCTATTTTACCCTGCCCTGGAGCAGCGGCCGCAGCCGTCGCGACTACACGCTGGAGACCACCGCTTCCAAGCACCTGCAGCGCGACGACAAGGGCCAGCTGATCCCCGGCCCGCGCGTGAACACCCGCGAGACCCTCGACAACCCCGCCCTCGTGGACCTCATCCACACTGGCCTGAAGCGCGAGGTGTTCGCCGTCACCGAGGCCGGCACGGGCAACCGTCTGTTCTTCCGCACCAGCATGGCCGGCAGCAGCGCCAAGGACTTCGCCGTTGTCACCTGGACGCAGGACGAAAAAGCCCCGTTCTACTGCATCGAGCCGTGGATGGGGCCGCCCAATTCGCCCGAGACGAAGGTCGGTCTCCACCACGTCGCCCCCGGGCAGACGCAGAAGTTCTACGTCGAGATTTCCCTCAGTTGATTTCGCCGGGATTTTCCCCACGTTCCTGAGCAATGCCCGGCCTATCGCATCTTTCCCCCGCCTTCATTGAAGGCATTGGCGGCCCCGAACTGCTGATGATCATGTTCGTGATCCTGCTGCTCTTCGGTGCCGACCGCCTGCCGGACCTGGCCCGCGGCTTTGGGCGCGCCATGCGGGAATTCAAGAAGGCCACGAGCGGCGTCGAGCAGGAGGTCCGCAAGGCCATGGCCGAACCGCCCCCGCCGCCCTCTCCCCGCCCCGCCGGCACCATCGGCCAGGGCGACGCGCCGAAACCCTACATCCCTCCTAGCCCGCCCTCCCCGCCTCCTTCGGCGGAGTGATTGCAGAGCGGAGTCTCAGCCGAAGATATTTCCGCGGTTGAAGCGCCACACGGCGATGCTCATGACCGCGAGCGCGATACCACCGAGGATGCCGAGCGTCGGCAGCAGCTCGAGAAACGACGCGTTTGCCCAGAGCACCTGCGCGAAACCCTCCATCGCCCAATAGACGATCGTCAGCTTGCTCAGCTGCTGGATGAACTCCGGCATGAAGGTCACGGGAAACCACGCGCCGCCCACCGCGCACATGACGAGGATCACGAATGTCGCCAGCCCGCTCGCCGCCTCGGGCGACGAAGTCAGCGACGCGATCAGCATGCCAAACGCCGTGCAGGCCGACGCCGCAAAAACGCACATCAGCAGAAGCATCCCGATGTGGTTCTCGACATCGATGCCGTAAAGAATGCGCCCGCCGATGAAGAGCACGGTCAGCTGCAGCACGCCCACGCTCACACCGAACAGAAACTTGCTCCACAGGATCTGCGATCGGCCGACAGGGCCGGCGAGGATGCGGTGGAAGATGCCGTGGTCGCGCTCGTAGAACAGGGCCGTGGCGGCGCCGCTCAGCGCGAACAGCAGGAACTGCATGGCCCAGCCGCCGACGATGCGCGTGGCGGCCGGAGACTTCACGTCCTGCCCGGCCACCTGCACCGATTCGATGCGCACGGCCTGCGCAAAGAGCGATTCCGCCGACGAAGTGGCGCCCGCGGAGCTGCCCTCGCGTTCGCCGAAGCCAAAATTGCCGCTCTCGATGTCCTTGAGGATGTCGTCGGTATTGCCGCCGAAGCTGCGCGCGATGTTGGCGGCCAGATCCCGGTTGAACGACTGCTGGCGCTCGCCGCCGATGAAACCCCGTCCGCGCGCGAGCAACGACTGGCCGAGCAGCTGCGGCACATTGGCGAAGATCGTCTTCTGGAGGATGCCGTTCACCATCTGGGTTTCGATCTCGTTGCGCGGGTTGCTGTAGATCTTCAGGTGCAGCCCGAACTCCTGCTCGCTGACCACGTCGGCCGGGATCACCAGGGCGAAGCGGAATTTGTTGTCGCGCATCAGCGGCGTCAGATCCTCCTCGCGCAGCGGGCGCGCCGTTTTGTCGGCTGCGGTCTTTGTGGTGATCACCTTGAAGGCGGGTTCGGCCTGCAGGGCCGCGAGGAGTTTCGCCGCCGCGGGGTTGTCGCTGGCGTTGACCACCGCGAGCGGGATGCCGCTCGGACCGGTGTCCTTGCGGTTGATGCCGAAGACGCCGCCAAAGATCCAGATGAGGGCGAACGGCACGATGAAGGTCAGCGAGACCGCCGCCTTGTTGCGGAAGAAGGTGGTGAAATCCTTGCGGACGAGAACGAGGATGGTGCGCATGGCAGGAGGGTTTATTCGCGGAGCGTGCGGCCGGTGAGGTGGAGGAAGAGCGCCTCCAGCGTCGGGCGCTGGCTGGTGAAGAGGCGCGCGGGCAGGCCGAGGGCTTCGGACTGCGTGTAGAACTGGGATAGTTTCATCCCGGGTTGCGGGCGGAAACTGTAGATGTCGCCGGCCTGGTTGACGGCACCGTGTCCGGCCAGCTGCGCGGCCAGCGTCGCGGTGTTTTCATCCGCCGGGAACCGGATCTCCTCCTCGAACGGCAGCTTGAGCAGCAGTTCGTCGAGCGTGCCCAGCGCGTGGATCTTGCCGTGGTCGATGATGCCGATGCGCGAACACAGCCGCGTGGCCTCCTCCATGTAGTGCGTGGAGTAGATGATCGTGAGGCCCTCGCGGTTGAGTTTCTCCAGGAACTCGAAGATGGCGTTGCGCGACTGCGGGTCCACGCCGACGGTCGGTTCGTCACAGAGCAGGAGCTTCGGCCGGTGCAGCAGCGATGCGATGATGTTCAGGCGGCGCTGCATGCCGCCGGAGAAGGTCTGCACGAGATCGCGCCGACGGTCCGCCAGCTGCATGGCCTCAAGGCCCTCGTCAATGCGCTCGCGCAACGTCGCCCCGCCAAGCCCGTAGAGCTGGCCGAACACGCGGAGGTTTTGCTCGGCACTCAGCTTCGGATAGAGCGCGATGTGCTGGGGCACGAGCCCCAGCGCCAGCCGGGCCGACGGATCGGTGGCGTTGAGCGGGCGTCCGTCGAGCGCGAGACTGCCCGCATCGGGAGTGCGCAGCCCGGCGACCAGCGACATGAGCGTGGACTTGCCGGCGCCGTTGGGGCCGAGCAGTGCGAAAAATTCGCCGGCCTCGATCCGGAGCGAAACGCCGTCCAGCGCGGTGAGCGCGCCGTAGCGCTTGGTGATGTTTTCAAGGGTAAGCATGGCGGAAACTGTGCCCCAGAGATAGGCCCGCCCGCCGCAAAGACGAGCATCGCATCACCCGCCGAAGGTCATGGTCATGGTGACCCGTGGATTTGTCCCAATGCCGGGAACGCCGGATTTCGAGTTCGTGCCGGTGCGCATGGCGGCGAAACGACCGCAAAAGCCGCAGAAAAATTCTTTTGCCTCACTGCGGCCCACTTACGCGCGTCGCTGCAACTTGGCACATCGGGTGCGTGTAATGAGGGCAGAACCAAATCAGCCATGAAAAAGAATTTCCTCATCATCGCCACCCTCGCGGGGCTCAGCACCATCGCCAGCGCCGCTTCGTCCGCCACCCATTCCGACGTCGTCGTGCTCCCGACCTACGTGGTCACCGTGCCGCGCTACGAGGCTGCCGAGCAGCAGATCCGGACCAGTCTGAATGAACTGCGCCACCAGCCCCTGCTCGCGCAGGCGCTCACTCCGGACTTCAGCGAACTGCACAAGCACGTCGCCCCGGCCACCCGGGTTGCGCAGGCGCCTGCCACTGTCGCGGCCAAGTCCCACGCGAAGTCCTGAGACCGCATCCCTCGTCCCTTTGTCAGTGCGTTAGTGTGTGCAAAAAGCCGCCCCTGGGGAGGGGCGGCTTTTTTGTCGCCTGCGGCCGGCCTCCGGCAACGATGCCGGCGTGAGCGCCGACGAATCCGAACAGCCCGTCGCCATCCCCATCACGGGCGAACTCGACCTGCACACGTTCCGACCCGCTGAAATTGCGTCGTTGCTCGACGACTATTTCGCCGAGTGCCGGCGGCGCGGCATACTCCGCGTGCGCGTCGTGCACGGCAAGGGCACCGGCACGCTGCGCACGACGGTGCACACGCATCTGCGCCGCTCGCCCGGTGTGGCGGGTTTTGCGCTGGGCAACGAGACCAGCGGCGGCTGGGGCGCGACCATTGTTACACTCAAACCCGATAATTCCTGCTGAAGTGCCGCGACTTTCCTGCGATGATGCGGGTCCTTTCCCCACTTATGAACGCAATGCACGAAATTGACTACAAGATCCACGGCGACGACATGCAGTTCGTCGAGGTTGAGCTCGATCCGCAGGAGGCCGTCGTGGCCGAGGCGGGCGGCATGATGTATATGGACGACGGCATCGCCATGCAGACTATCTTCGGCGACGGCTCGCAGCAGAACTCCGGCTTCATGGGCGCGCTGCTCGGCGCCGGCAAGCGCCTGCTCACGGGCGAATCGCTCTTCATGACCGTCTTCCAGAATCAGCAGATGGGGAAAAAGAAGGTCGCGTTCGGCGCGCCCTACCCCGGCAAGATCATTCCCGCCCACCTCAAGGACCTCGGCGGCGAGCTGATTGTGCAGAAAGACTCCTTCCTGTGCGCCGCCAAGGGCGTGAGCGTCGGCATCGCCTTCCAAAAGCGTCTCGGCGCCGGCCTCTTCGGCGGCGAGGGCTTCATCATGCAGCGGCTCACGGGCGACGGCTGGGCCTTCGTGCATGCCGGCGGCACGCTCATGGAGCGCACGCTCAACCCGGGCGAAGTCCTCCGCGTGGACACGGGCTGCATCGTGGGCTTCCAGCCCAGCGTGGACTACGACATCCAGCTGGTCGGCGGCATCAAGACGGCGCTCTTCGGCGGCGAAGGCCTGTTCTTCGCGACACTGCGCGGCCCGGGCAAAATCTGGCTCCAGTCCCTACCCTTCTCCCGCCTGGCCGGCCGCATCGTGGCGGCGGCGCCGCAAACCGGCCGCGGCGGCCGTGGCGAAGGCTCGGTCCTCGGCGGCCTCGGCCGTGTGCTAGACGGCGACAACAGTTAAGGCCGTTCATCCGCGATTAGGTCCGTTCGTCTCCCCGCAGCTCGGCATCCGCGCCGGGCTGCTTCATTCCCCACTCCGCACACCCTATGAAAACTACCCTGTTCTACGGCTTCATCATGGCCCTCGTAGGCACCCTGCTCGCCTACGCTCTGTTCTTCCTCGGATTCCACGATTCCGCCGAAAAACTCAGCACCGCCCAGACCATCGGCTTCGTGGCTGGATCACTCAACTGGATTGTCTGCCTTTTCCTCGGCATCAGGGCCCGGCGTGACGAGACCCCTGGCCACGAGGCCTTCGGCTACGGTCGTGCCCTCGGCGCCGGCACGCTGATTTCGCTCTGGGGCGCGATCTTCGGGTCCATTTCGCACGCCATCTACATGATGTTCGTGAACCCCGATTTTCGCGACATCATCGTTCAGGGCGAAATAGCCAAGATGGAGGCCAAGGGTATGCCGGCCGCCCAGATCGAGCAGGCCGAAGGAATGGTCCGCATGATGACCGGCCCAATTCCGCAGGCCATCTTCGCGCTGATCTTCGGCTTCATTCTTTGCTTCCTTGTCGCCCTCGTCGTGGCCGCGTTTGTCCGCCGCCCGGCGACAGGCACGCCGCCGCCGCTGGCCTAAGCTTATAAAACAGATCGGGGTCGCGCACACACCACGCGACCCCGACTATTTTCTGCACACACTGGCGCGGCTGTCCGCGCCTGAATTGTTTTAGAGTGTCCGCATGCCGGGCTCGGCCTCGGGTTCACCCTCGCCGGCGGGCAGCTCGAAGCGGATCTTGCGGGCCGGGTTGAAGACCTTGGTCTCGATGTTGATCCGGCCGGCTTCGTCGCCGAACTCCGCGCCGCCGATGGCGTCAATGCGGGCCTTCACCTCCGCGGGCAGCTTGGCGTGCTCCTCGGGCGTGTTGATCGGCCCCTGGAAGGTGACCTTGCCGTCCTTGTCCTTCACGGTCAGCTCGCGCTTGCCCTCGGTGGCGTTGACCTCGACGGAACCGGCGTCGTCGGAAAATACGAAGTTGCCCGCCGTAAGATCGAGGATCGTGGAGCCCATGCCGCCCGCGCGGCGCAGCACGTGCACCCGCGGCTGGGCAACCCAGTTCATGCGGTCGCCTCCGATCACACGCATGACGTCGGCCGGATCACCAGGCGGCACCGCCATGGCCCCGGCACCCATCGGTCCACCGGGAAGCGCCCGCGAAAAGGCCATGACGTTGGGGCCTTCACCGCCCGGCAGGGCGTGGCCAAAGACCTGCAGGGCCCGTTCGCCCGGCGCGCCCTCCCAAGCCAGCTTGGGCACCTCGCGCTCGCCGAGCTTCGCCTTGGCGGTGCTTTCCTTGCCGTTGCGGATGTAGGTGAGCTTCACCTCGTCGCCAGCCTTGTGGTTGCGGACAAGCACGGTGAGCTGCGCCATGTTAACGAGGAGCTGGTCGTCGAGCTTGGTGAGGACGTCGTGCTCCTGGAGCAGGCTGGCGGCCGGGCTGCCCTCGGCCACACGGCGGATGACGACGCCCGTGCCCCTGGGCAGGCCGAGCTGGGCGGCAACGGTGGGATCAACGGGCGCGGTCTCGACCCCGAGGTAGGCGACTTTTTCCATCTCGGCGGGGCCATCCATTTTGAAGGCGAGGTGCGGGCCATCGCCTGGAACGGCGTGGCGGCGGATGACGATGTCCTTCTTCACCTCGGGCTCGGCAAACGCGGTGGTCGCCGTGGCAAGCAGGAGGATGGGGAGCAAACGGGTGACGATTGGGTTTTTCATGGGAAAAAGGTTCAGTCGAAGCTGGCGCGCACGATCCGCACTTCATCGCGCGGCACGCTCCAGCGGACGGAGGCGTTGGTGGCGGGATTCTTCCACGTGTAGGTGTCCACGTAGCGATAGCGCACTTCGCGCCCCTCCGTGCGGTCGGGGAGCAGCGTCGGCTCGCTCTCGTGCAGGTCATAGAGCACGGACGAAGCTTGGACGGGTTCGTAACGGTTGACCGCCGCAACCTCCGTCGCCGGCGTGGCCGGCGAAACGCTCCCAGCCACCGGCGTTTCGGGACCGGGTGCCGGTTGGTGACTTGAAATCAGAAAAGCGATCAGCAGCGCCGCGGCCGCTCCGGCCAGCGACCACGAGGCCCACTTCCACGAGCGCAGGCTAGTGGCCGTGGTGTAACGACGTGCCGGGGCTGGAGTCGCCGCCGCCTCCGCGGGGCCAAGCTCGCGCTCGAGGGCGGCCAGCAGCGAGGGCGAGGGCACGCGTGGCGTCAGGCGCTTCAGTTCGTTTTCGAGTTCTTGGAGGGACTCATCCATGGCAAAGGGGCTCCAGTTGCTTGCGGAGGGCGGTCAGGGCGTAGCGGTAGCGCGACGCGGCGGTGTTGGGCGGGATGCCGAGGGTCTCGCCGATCTGTTCGAAGGTGAGTTCCTGCCAGATCTTGAGCGCGAGCACCTCGCGTTGCTCGGCCGGCAGCCGGCGCAGGGCGGCTTCGATTTCCTGACGGCGCTCGTCGCCCTCGCCGGGAAGTTTCTGGAAAATGGCCTCGCGCTCTTCCAATCCACCGTCGGCGCGTTCCTCGCGGGCGGTGCGACGGTCTTCCCGACGCGCCAGATCCAAGGCTGCGCGGCGGATCGAGGTGACCAGCAGGGCCTGCGGATCGCCCGGCAGGTGACGCTGGTGACGCCAGTAGCGCACGAAGGCTTCCTGCAGCACATCCTCGGCATCGGCCAGCGAGCGGGTCCACTGGCGGGCGCACAGCAGGAGGCGGGGGCCGTGGGCCTCGATCCAATGCTTCCAAGTGCTGTGTTCATGTGCGCTCTCCATGCAGGCGGGTTCGATACGTTTCCTGAAGAGCGTCACGGCCGGACGGGTTTGTCTGAAAATTATCCCGCGAATCGCCGGATGCAGACATTAAAAGAGGCCGGGGGTTCGTCACCCACCGGCCTCTGTTACGACTATCTCTGCTTGAAAATAAAAACCGCGACTTAGGCGGTGTAGGTGCGCTGACGGCTGTAATCGGCGGCGGTGAGGGCCACCAGGGCGGCTACCGCGAGGTAACCGACGGCAACCGCAACGCCCACTGCGAAGTCACCAGCGAGGTTCGTGATGCCGAAGCCAGCAATGGCAGCGGCGGCAACGTTGGTGATGATTTGGATCGTGTTGGTCTTCATAAAATTGATGTCTGCTTGAGTTTTGTCTTGGGCCACCTGTTTCGGTGACGCCCCCACTATACGGCATGTCTTGCAATAGCCAAAATACTTAGTTTCTATTGTTTCTATCTGATTTTCCTATGGAGTTATACCAACTGCGTTACTTCTTGGCAGTCGCTGAGACAGGGAATTTTACCAAAGCCGCTGGTCGGGTTTTCGTCTCCCAACCCTCCCTCAGTCAGCAAATCCTGAACCTCGAGGAAGAGCTGGGGCAGCAGCTCTTCCACCGGCTGGGCCGCAAGGCGGTCCTGACAGATGCCGGGCAAAAGCTGTTGGAAAGCGCCCGCCGTATCATAACCGATGCCGACCAGACTATTCAGGAGCTAAAGGAAAGCACCGGCCTCGGTCCCAAGGTCAAAGTCGGCGCGCTCCAAACCGTCGCCCCCTTCTTCTTTCCCGCCGTCATGGCTCACTGCCGGGCCAACGACATCCCGTTGGTCATCCAGACCCGGGAGGACTTCCGCCGTCCGCTGGCCGAAGCCGTGCTGGAAGGTCAGTTGGACTGGGCGCTCATCTCCCTGCCCTTCAACGAACCTCGCCTGCACTTTGAAAAACTCTACACCGAGCCGCTCTGGGTCGCGATGAGCGCCAACCACCGGCTCGCGCAGCTCGACCACCTCACCTTCGCGTCCCTGCGCGACGAAAATTTCATTCTCATGGGCGAGGCCTCGACACTCACCCAGCACATCCAGCGCTTCTGTGGTGACCACGACTTCGAACCGAAGATCAGCCACCGCTGTGCGCAGGTCTCTACCGCCAAATCACTCACCGCCATGGGCCTCGGCATCACGGTGCTGCCCAAGAGCGCCCGCAGCGCCACCGACCCCGAGGGCCTCATCTTCCGCAAATTCAGCGGCCCGGTGCAGCCCTCGCGCGACATCGCCCTCGTGCGCCACCGGCGCCGGCACCTCGGCCGCGGTGCGCAGCTGTTCGTCGAGGTCGCCCGCACGGTCGTCGGCCCGATCGCCAGCACCAATACCATCCCACCAATGAAGAACTCGTGACCTGGGCGACATCCCGCAGGTCGCCTGCACGGTTGCCTCCAGCCGCAGTTCGGTTAAGTTGATCTCACCATGATCAACGCGATCAAAAAGACCCTCCTCGCGGGCCTCGGCGCCGCGGTCGTCACGAAAGAAAAGGTCGAGGCCGGCCTCGATGAGCTGGTCAGTCAGGGCAAACTCAACGCCGCCGATGCCCGCAGCCTGGCCCGCAAGCTCGCGCGGGACGGACGCCGGGAGTTCGCCGAACTGAGCACCGATGTCGGTGAAAAGCTGCACGATCTCGCGCTCAAGTCCGCCCGCGAAGGCCAGACGCGCCTCCGCCAGCTCGAGGCCCGCCTGAAGAAAATCGAACAGCAGAAAAAGCCCCGCCGCGCCAAACCGACCCGCCGCGCGAAGTGATCGGCTTCGACATCCTCAGCCACGCCGGCCGCGCCAAGGACATCCTCTCGGCGCTGGCCCGCCATGGCTTTTCCAATCTGCTCAACCAGATGGATCTCCCGGCGGGCATCTGGCAGCGCCTGCTGCCGACGCCGCCCGCCCCGCATCGTGCGGAAGAGCGCCTGCGCCTCGCCGCCGAGGAGCTCGGTCCGGCCTTCGTCAAGCTGGGCCAGATCCTCTCGATGCGGCCCGACCTGCTGCCGCATTCCTACATCGCCGAGCTGCGCAAGCTGCAAAGCCAGGTCCAGCCCCTGCCCTTTGAGGAATTTCGCGCCACGCTCGTCGCCGAGCTTGAGCGCGAACCCGAGGAAATCTTCAGCGAGTTCAACCCCGTGCCGGCCGCCAGTGCGTCGCTGGCGCAGGTGTATTTCGCCCGGCTGAAGGACGGCGGCCATCCCGTCGCGGTGAAGATCCAGAAACCCGGCGTCGAGCGCTCCGTGCAGATCGACCTCGATCTCGCCTCCTGGCTCGCCGCCCAGGTCCACAAGCACATCGAGGCGCTCCGGCCCTTTGACCTGCCCTCCGCCATCGAGGAAGCCCGCCAGGGCATGCTGCGCGAGCTGGATTTCCGCACCGAAGCGCGCAACCAGGAATACTTCAACGCCCTCAACCCGCAGCCCGACCAGGTCTTCGCCCCGCGCGTTTATCCGGACTTCCGCACCCGCCGCGTGCTCGTCATGGAACGCATCGAGGGCCGCCCCGTGAACGTCCCCGGCCTGCCCGACGAACAACGCAGC
>JACCDQ010242753.1_pt1 | contig 13050 bp, 6 predicted proteins | sample 7446031 | NCBI WGS metagenome assembly JACCDQ01 (sample SAMN15323442, study PRJNA562643) | freshwater metagenome | isolation source: river surface water | place: USA:Blue River Watershed | collected 2017-08-17 | reverse complement strand
ACATCATCAGTGGTATGTCTTACAACTTCCTTTCCACTAACGGGAGAAACTGTGCGCCCAATTCTCGAAAATAGTAATTTTAAATAGTCATAAATCTCAGTGCTTGTAGCAACAGTACTTCTTGGATTGCGGGTATTCACTTTTTGCTCTATCGCAATGGCTGGCGCTAAGCCTTCAATACTATCCAGCTCTGGTTTATTCATTCTGCCAAGAAATTGTCTGGCATAACTGCTTAAACTCTCGACATAACGACGCTGACCCTCAGCAAATAAAGTGTCAAATACGAGACTACTTTTACCACTTCCTGATACACCTGTAACAACTGTAAAACTTCCGGAAGGAATTTCAACATCGATGTTCTTCAAGTTGTGTACACGAGCCCCTTTTATAATGATTTGCTGTTGTTTTGCCACGTTAGATGAGTATTTTGCAAAGGTACTTTTTTGTTTTGATAATAGGAAGTAAACCTGTTTTTATATTAAAGCAAAGAACTTTGAAATAATCTTTTGTTTTTTGCGTTTCTAGCTTATGCAATTTTGGTCGATTTTAGTTCTGATTGCTTTGTTGTGTTGCAATAGCTCTGACAACAAACAAGCATTTTTAAACGCACATTCAGCAAACAAACCGCTTATTGACACTGTTGCTCTTCGTTTGTGCGAAAGGTTTAACTGTCCGGATTCTTTTCAGCGCCTGCCTTCGGATACCAATTCATTTGCCTACTATTTATCCCATCTTGCACTTAAACCGGCTTATGCCCGCGTCCATAATTTTGATGGTTCTCTGAAAGCCAATGAAGCTGCCTACATGGCTGTTGTTGATATGCCAATTTCGGATAAGGATCTACAACAATGTGCTGATGCTGTTATGCGACTCAGAGCCGAATATCTCTATCAGCAAAAACAATATTCTAAAATTGGGTTTAGATTTTTAGGTGATGGTAAAATACATCGATACCTGGATTATGCCGGAACTGACCGATCTTATAAAACGTTTAGAAAGTACATGGAGCATGTGTTTGCCTTTGCTAATACGTCCTCTTTATATGCTCAGTTACAAAAGGCCACTTACCATTCTTTGAAGGCGGGTGATGTATTGATACAAAAAGGACAGCCTTATGGCCATGCTGTTATTGTGGTAGATGTTTGCCAAAATGCAGCAGGAGAAAAGAAGTTTCTTCTGGCTCAAAGTTATATGCCAGCTCAGGAAACCCAAATTTTACGCTGTCCCGGACAAAGTTCGTGCTGGTATGATCATGGTAAGGCACCGCGTATTGTAACACCTGAGTGGACCTTCGATACCACCGATTTAAGAAGATGGTAAAACTATTGTAAATATTACCATTAACCTATTATCTTTGCGACGCAATTATCAAGAAAAGACGGAGGGAACTGGTCCTGCGATGTCTTGGCAACCCATTTCGCCAGCGGCGAATTAAAGGTGCTACATCCTACCCCTGATTATATTCAAGGGAAAGATAATGGCGGAATTGTAGTGATCATACAAATCTTGTCCTGCTTTTTTTGAGTTGAAATTTATATGAGCAGAACCATTCAACCTTATTTCAGACTTAGCGGACTTGAGCCTCTCACACAAACCCCTGAAACTAATTTCATTAATATCGGCGAACGTACCAATGTTACTGGTAGTAAGAAATTCGCTCGCTTAATTCTTGAAGATAAATACGACGAAGCACTTTCAATCGCCCGTCAACAAGTTGAGAATGGTGCACAGGTTATTGATATCAATATGGATGAGGGTATGTTGGATGGTAAGGCGGCCATGGTAAAGTTCCTGAACCTAATAGCTTCCGAACCAGATATCTCTAAAGTACCTATCATGATTGACTCGTCTAAATGGGAAATCATTGAAGCTGGTTTACAATGTATCCAAGGTAAAGGTATCGTTAACTCTATCAGTTTAAAAGGGGGCGAAGAAGAGTTTATCCGTCAGGCCAAACTTGTAAAGCGCTATGGCGCGGCCACTGTTGTTATGGCATTCGATGAACAAGGTCAGGCTGACAGCTACGAAAGACGTATTGAGATCTGTCAACGTGCTTATAATATTTTGGTTAATGTGGTTAAGTTCCCACCTCAGGACATCATTTTCGACCCGAATATTCTTACTGTGGCAACTGGTATCGAGGAGCATAATAACTATGCGGTCGATTTTATCAATGCTACAAAATGGATCAAAACCAATTTACCGCATGCTAAAGTGAGTGGCGGTGTTAGTAATATCTCTTTCTCTTTCAGAGGCAATGATGCAGTACGTGAAGCCATGCACTCTGCTTTCTTATACCACGCCATTAAAGCTGGTATGGATATGGGTATTGTCAATGCCGGCATGTTGCAGGTTTATGACGATATTCCGAAAGAATTGTTGGAAATGGTGGAAGACGTTTTATTGAATCGCCGTGCTGATGCCACAGAGCGTCTCGTCGCTTATGCCGATACCATTAAATCAAAAGGAAAAGTCATCGTTGCTGATGATACCTGGAGAAAAACCTCTGTGGAAGAGCGTCTAAAACACTCTCTTATACATGGTATCACAGAGTTTATCGAACTCGATACTGAAGAGGCCAGACAACTACTGAAAATTCCATTACAGGTGATTGAAGGTCCCTTAATGGCGGGTATGAATGTGGTTGGCGATTTATTTGGAAGTGGTAAAATGTTCTTGCCCCAGGTTGTAAAAAGTGCCAGGGTAATGAAAAAAGCAGTGGCTTATTTGGAGCCATATCTGCAGGAGGAGAAAGCCAAAAACATTGCTTCTGGCATCTCCGTGGAAGGCAAGGGTCCCGGTAAAATACTTTTAGCTACCGTGAAGGGCGATGTACACGATATCGGTAAAAACATTGTAGGTGTGGTGTTGGCTTGCAACAATTACGAAATTGTTGATATGGGTGTGATGGTGCCTGCAGAGAAAATATTGGATAAAGCGCGCGAAATCAATGCGGATGTGATAGGTTTAAGTGGTTTAATTACACCTAGTTTGGATGAGATGGTCAACGTGGCTACACTCATGGAGAAACAAGGTTTTAAAATTCCATTGCTGATTGGAGGTGCTACCACCAGTCGTATTCACGCGGCAGTTAAAGTTGCTCCTCAGTATAGTGGATCTACGGTCCACGTGCTGGATGCTTCTAAGTCTGTGCCAGTGGTTTCTAATTTATTAAGTGATGATCACAAGGCTGATTATGCAGTAAAGATTAAAGAGGAATATGTTAAGCTTGCTGAAGATCATGCAAAGCGTCAGAGTGCAAAAGATATTATAAGTATCGAGGAAGCCAGAAATAACAAGGCATACTTTCAGTTTAACGAGCAAACCATTGTAACTCCTAAGCAATTAGGCATCCATCATATTTTAGATTATGATCTTAACGAATTACGTTCGGTCATCGATTGGACGCCATTTTTCCAGACCTGGGAACTGGCCGGAAAATATCCAAAAATTCTGAATGATGAAGTAGTAGGAGCAGAAGCTACTAAACTTTTTAATGATGCCAACACTATGCTGGATCAGATAATCGCCGAAAAATGGCTAACAGCTAATGCCAGTTATGGTATTTTACCTGCTTACAGTATTGGTGATGATATCGAAGTCTTAGACACCAACGGCAAAAAGGTAGACACTTTTCATTTTTTAAGACAGCAAAGAAAGATGAGCAACAAAGTGCCAAATCTTTGTTTGTCCGATTTTATTGCACCTAAAGAGGCTGGAATAGCCGATTATCTTGGATTTTTTACCGTAACGGCTGGACTTGGTATCGACGAGCATGTGCAAAGATTTGAGGCACAACACGACGATTATAGCAGCATTTTAATAAAAGCTCTGGCCGATCGTTTGGCAGAAGCTTTTGCAGAAAAATTACACCACTTAATTAGAACCGATTTCTGGGGATATAGTAAAAATGAAAATCTATCGAACGAAGATCTCATTCTGGAAAAGTATCAGGGCATCAGACCTGCTCCAGGTTACCCTGCCTGTCCGGATCATACCGAAAAAGGCCGTTTGTTTGAGTTGTTGGATAATAAAAATGCTATCGGTGTGAGTCTAACAGAAAGCTATGCTATGTTGCCTACCGCTGCTGTCTCAGGGTTCTATTTTGCTCATCCTGATTCACGTTATTTCGGATTAGGGAAAATTAATAAAGATCAGGTAGAAGACTATGCTAATAGAAGAGGTATGGAGATCGATCTAGTGGAAAGATGGTTAAGACCAGTATTGTCTTACTAAAAATTATTTCTTAGCACCTCCACCTGTTGTGGCAGCAGGGGTTGTTCCGGCTTTGTACTTTTTTACAGCATTGAAGATGGCATTGGCCATAATCACCTGACCGCTGTCTTTAGAAAGTGTTTTTCTGTCAGATTCGCTGCTTAAAAAACCAGTTTCAATTAAGACACCAGGCATGGCTGTTCTCCAAAGTACCAGGAATCCTGCTTCTTTAACGCCTCTGCTTTTAAGTTTGCTTTTAGTTTTAAATTCAGTCTCTACAAGGCCGGCAAACTTGATGCTCTGAGCTCTGTATGCGTTTTGCATCAATGAGAAAATAATATGTGCAGCTGGTGAATTTGGGTCGTAACCTTCGTAAGATTTATTGGTTTTGTAATTTTCCTCCAACAAGATAACGTTGTTCTCGCGTTTAGATACTTCGAGATTGCCTTCCATTTTATGCAAACCCATCAGGTAAGTTTCAGTACCATTAGCTTCTTTGTTGTCGTTGGCATTGCAATGAATGCTGATAAAAAGGTCGGCACTGTTTTTGTTAGCTATATTGCTGCGTTCGCTTAATTCAATAAATTTGTCTGTTTTACGAGTATATACCACCTTAACATCTTTCAAGCTATCTTCAATGAGCTTGCCTAGTTTTAAGGCAATAGACAAAGTTACTTCCTTCTCTTTACTACTACCGCCATTACAGCCTGGATCATGTCCACCATGTCCGGCATCGATGACTATGATGTCAAATAAGTTCTTGTTTTCAACTGTATTAAAAGATGTAATGGTAACAGTCAGGCAAGCTAAGAACAGTATTAAATTTCTTTTATTCATCTTTTTATATTTTTTGCCTAATGTATTTCTTTTAGTTTTGCGCAAAATTCGGAATATTAGTTTGTATAACCTTTTAATCTCCAAGAAACATCTGCAAGCATTTGTGTGGATAATACAATTATCGTGCTGCTTTTTATACACAGGAGATCTGTTGTCGCAAACTATTCAACCCACTGACTCGCTTTCTAAAAGCAAAACAGATACTTTCAGAATTTCTAAAGATGCTATCGAATCGATCATTGAATACAAGGCTAATGATTCTACTTTCTTTGATTTGTCGGCTAAAAAAGCCATCCTGTATGGAGATGCTCAGGTTGTTTATGATGGACTAAACCTGAAAGCTTACATGATCATTGTAGATTTTGATAAGCGCGAGTTGTATGCTAAAGGCCGTATTGACAGTCTTGGCCGCTATGTTGGCAAACCTCAGTTTAATGACGGTGAACGCGAAACAGAAGCGGATACCATGATCTATAATTTTAATACCAAAAGAGGGCGCACCTACGGTATTTCAATGAAAGAGGGCGAAGGTTTTATACTATGTAATAAAGTGTTCAGAGATAACGATAAAAGTATCTACAGCGATCAGGGAAAGTATACTACCTGTAACAACCGCGAACATCCACACTTCTATCTGCTCTCCAATAATCTAAAAATTATCCCTGAAAAGAAAATTATTTTCGGTCCCTCTAACCTGGTGATTGAAGGTATACCAACGCCTTTGGTATTGCCATTCGGACTGGTGCCAACCAATACACAGCGAAAATCAGGCTTGATTCCTTTTGAATATGGAAGCAGCGGTACTTATGGTCCGTTTTTAAGAAACCTGGGTTATCATTTGGCTATCAGTGATCAATTTGATCAGAGCATTAGTGGTGATATCTATTTCAGAGGTAGCTGGCGCCTGGCTTCCAACACCAGATACAATACCAGATACAAATTCAATGGCAATCTAAATATTGAGTTCTCTAAATACCTCAATGGTGAGCGCGAAGACCTGAACTTTAAAACCAATACTACCAAAGCATTCAGAATTTTCTGGCAGCATAATCAAGACCCTAAAGCCCGCCCAGGTTCTACCTTTTCAGCTAATGTGAATGTTCAGAAAAATAATGCTGCACGTTTAAACTCATTTAATGCCACCTCTATCACCAGTAACGAATTTGGTTCATCGGTGTCTTATTCTAAAACCCTTATCAAGAACCGACTGGATCTTAGAGCAAGTGCACTGCACAGACAAAATACACAAAACAATAGTTTTAGCATGACCTTGCCAAATCTAACTGTAAGCATGCAACGTATTACGCCATTTTCTAAGCCTGATGCTTTAGGAAAATACAAATGGTACAAAGACTTTGGTGTGAGTTACCAGATGGAAATGGAAAATAGAATTGACACAAAAGACAGTATATTTTTCTCTGGTAAACCTTTAGAAGGCATCATCCCTGGTTTCTCGGTTAATGTGCCTTTTAGTATTACAGCGGCTGATCAATTCAAACAGGGTATCATTCACTCAATTCCTATTACTCTGGGCTCATACAAATTCTTTAAACAGCATTTTGCCTTTACACCAGTGGTGAGTTATAAAGAGTACTGGTATTTCAAAACAATAGAGAAGAACTGGAATTCAACACTTAAAAAAGTTGATACCACTTATAACAATCAATTCAGTCGCGCCAGCGATTACAGCGCTTCATTCAATATCGGAACCCAGGTATTTGGTACCTTCCAGTTTAACAGCAAAAAGATCAGTGCCATGCGCCATACCATTACGCCAAACATTGGTATGAGCTACCGTCCCGACTATAAAAACGAGCGATATGGTTATTACAAAACCATTCAGGTAGATACTTTAGGCAACAGAAAAGCTTACAGCATTTACGAGCAAGGAATTAAAGGAATGCCTCAGGGTGGCGCCAGTGGTCTGATTAATTTCAGAATCGAAAATAACCTTCAGGCCAAAGTATTAAAGAAAACAGATTCAAGTTCTAAGTACGAGAACAGCTCGTGGATTGAAAACATTACAGTTTCAGGAAACTACAACTTACTTGATTCTCAGTTTAATTTGTCAAATATCGGTGTCAATGGCTTCACCACTTTGTTTAAAAAAGTGAGAATAAATGCAAATGCCAATCTCGATCCTTATGCCAAAGATGGCAATACAAGAATTAATACCCTGCAATGGAAACAAGATCGACGTATTGGTACATGGACAAGTGCAGGCATTTCTATGAATACCGCCTTTAATGCTGATATGTTCAGAAAGAAGAAGTCTTTGGATACAGCAGGAAAAGTAAAATCTCAACTAGATAAAGATGAGTATAATGATATCGTTATGAACCCTTATGGCTATGTTAATTTTGATATGCCATGGAGCGTCGATATTAATTATTCTCTCAATTATTACAGAACAAATTATAAAACTGTATACGCTCAAAATATTACTCTAAGAGGCGATGTTAATCTCACCCCTAAATGGAAAATAGGATGTAGCTCTGGTTATAATTTTAATGAAAATAAAATTGCTTATACGCAGTTTGAAGTGAGTCGCCTTTTACATTGCTGGGCGCTCAATTTTTCATGGATTCCAGATGGTTATCGCAAGAGTTTTGTCTTCTCTTTAAAAGCTAACAGCAGTATTCTGCAGAGTTTAAAGGTTGATAAGAAACGCTACTGGTGGGATCAGTAATTAACGGATGAGGTGAATCACACCTTCTACATTTTTCTTTTGATTGTCTGGATTCTTGCTGTTGATGTTTAAAATATAATAGTAAGTACCGCTGGATAATTCCGGTCCTGTGTTATTAAGACGCCCGTTCCAGCAATCTTTCGGCAAATTCCCTTCGAAGACTTTTAAGCCCCAACGGTCGTATATGGTGATGGATACATCCTCGCAATTTGGTGTGATACCAGATACAGTAAAGCAATCGTTGTTATTGTCTTTATTTGGTGTGAATACATTCGGAATTTTCACAGAATTGAGTGGATCTCCAAACATGGCAATAATGGCACTTTGGGTATCTATACAGCCACTTGTGGGATGTTTGACAGTCAGTAATGCTTTGAAATAGCCATTGTTGACATAGGTATGTTTCGGATTTTCTTCCAAACTTATAGGTGTGGTATCACCGAAGTCCCATTCGTAACTGCCGGCATTTTCAGAAGTATTTTTAAATTCAAACTCGCGACTGCATTCTTTGCTGCTGTATTCAAATGCCGCCTTCGGCATTTCTTTAACTTCTACGATGGTAGAATCAGATTCGCTGATATTACAGGAGAATGAATCCAAACATGTTAGTTTAACTTTGTAGGTGCCTGGTTTGGTATAAGTGTGTACTGGATTTCTTGAAGTGTCTATTGGAGAGCCATCGCCAAAGCTCCAGGTATAATGTCTGGCTTTTCTGCTTTGATTGATGAAATTAACTTTTAAAGGTTCACAACCCGATTGTGGTTGAGCAATAAATTTGGCATCTACCTCGTAATTGATTTGGAAGTCGATTTTGAAGGAGGCATTGCTGCAACGTGGACTTAAATTCTTTTTAAACGGGGCGTTGCTGCTTACCGGAAAATCGTCGAAGTGTTGATTCTGTCCGGGACAACTGGAGCAAACAGATTGATACACCACACCTTTTTTATCGAATCTGGATGTGCCACCATCTACGTGGTCTTCGGTTAAATTACCGCCATAATAGGTGGCATACAACAAACTACTGGCATCTTTACTAAGTACTAAAAGATAGAAATCCTGATCATCAGTGGTGCTTTGTAAGGCGTTTGAACTCACCTGTAAGTTTCTGGTGGTGAGTGGATGTAAGGTCCCATCAGTAATCGGACTGCCCCAACCAGAGAAATAAATATTATTGCATTTGTCAACCAAAAAGGCCGATGGAGAGATCTCCGGATCGTTAATTTTATACCCAAAGGTAGTGGCCAGATTAATCACTGAAATATTGGGCGCATACCTGACAATAAACTGACCTGTATTGTCTTTTCCGTAAGTGCCTGCTGATCTGTTGAGGTTGCCCTCAGTTTGTCCGGCAGCATACACCTGTCCATTGGCATCAATATCCAGAAAGTGTATTTGGTCGTATTCACTGGTCCCGAAATACGAACTCGATATCAATTTTCCTCTCTGAGATAGTTTGGCAATAAAGCCATCAGCTGTTCCGCCAGAATAGGCATTTTTATGCCCATTAACTGCAAAGGCCATTGCATTGCTGGCTGTTCCTCCGCCAACATATACAAAGGTATCATAGAGTCGCACCGAGTACATGGCGTCGTCATCGTTACCTCCCAGGTAAGTGCTAAATCTTAAAGTATCAAGATTGCTATTCAAACTAAAAACACAGCCGTCCTGAGCCGAAGCGCGACTATTCTGAAAGGGATTTTTGGTTGGTATATTTGTGCTGGTAGTCGTTGAAGCGACATATACATTATCCAATGCATCCACTACGATATCGCCCCTGAAATCATCGGCATAGTTGTATCTCAAAGATCGCGTATTCAAGCCATCAAATTCAGTTCCGCCAAAGAAAGTAGAAGCCAGTAACTCGCTGCCATCTTCTTTTAATTTCACAATGAATATATCGGTTTTGCCATTGAAGCTCAAATCATACCCTGCTGTATCCATAGGAAAATCGGGCGAGTAACATGTACCCATCACCAAGAGGTTATCGCTATTATCCACTACCAACGAGTGCGGATATTCATCCCTGCTGCCACCCAAATACGTGCTGTAAAGAAGGGTTGTTCCGGCGCTGTCATATTTGTTGATGCCAATATCGCAGGGTAAATTGGCGGGAGATTGTCCAATACCGCCGGCATAAGTCACTTGAAAGGCACCTGGCGTTACAGGAAATGGTCCGCCATTGGTGCCTGTGCCGCCATCTACAATGCCACCGGCGTATAAATGTGATTTGGAATCGTAGGTGGAAGTAAACCCGAAATTATCACCTTTGCTGCCACTGTAGGTAGAGAATACCAGGATGGGATCAATGATCAATGCTTTGCTGATATCGTATCTACCCAGTTTAAAACTAACAATTGCATTACTGCCCGTACCTTTGAGTTCATACTGACAATCTACTTTGACGGTGTCGCCTTCTATCAATTGAAAAGCAAAGGGCTTTTCTTCGTATACCGTGCCAACAGAGGACACAACTTTAAGTTGTCCGTTGATTAGACTAATATCAGACTGGTGCTGGTATTTCATCTGTATGGCCTTAGCCGAATAACCTGCCTGTATGATGAAATTGTGTTTAACACTCTCCGGTCCTGAAATGACCTCCCAATTGATGCCCTGATAGAGATTGGCGTATGTGAGTTTATAATAGTCTTTGAGGTTGTGGGCCCATTTTGATGGATCATTGCCTTTGAAAAAATTATAATTAGTGGCACTGGCAAATTGTGGCCAAACATCGCAAGCCTGACTGTTGAGGAAGTCGATATCAATCCTATGGTAATTAACTGTAAAGTCGTGCTTCAGTTTTTTATGAAGATGGTAATGGTGCCATAGGCTGTCAGTAGCTTTCGTGTCTTTCAACAAAAGCGTGTAACCATTGTTTTTGTAGTAAGAGATACCCGCATGAGCCTCTTTAGTGTATTGAACAAAAGCAGGCAGGCGACCACCATTTTCAAGAAAGTGGTTTTGTGCTGATAGCAGTGTAGGCAGTGCCAGTAAAAAGCCTGTCAGACACTTGATTAAGTAGGGTATTCTATATGATGAAATAGGCTTCAAGCTTAAGCTGCAACTACAATTTAACACAAAGATACATAATTTAGCATTTTAGTTGCCCATAAACATTAAAAAGTGCGGAATACCAAGTATTTTTGCAAACTCAAAATTTTAAAATTTTCATGTCAGAATTAAACGAATTACAATTACAGCGCAGACACAAACTGGAGCAGATCAAAGCCATGGGCATTGATCCATATCCGGCAGAGATGTGGGATGTGAATGCCACATCAGAAGAGATTTTATCGCAATTTGATGCTGAGAAGAACAATTTTCAGGAGGTATCAATTGCCGGAAGAATCATGAGTTTGCAGCCAAAGGGTAAGGTTTGTTTCATGAAGATTCAAGACCATGTGGGTCGTTTGCAGTTGTATGTTGGTCGCGATAATATCTGCCCGGATGACAACAAAGCATTATTTGACGAGTTGGTATTGCACCACTTGGATATTGGTGATATCATCGGTGTTAAAGGTGAAGTGTTTGTTACCAAAACCGGCGAAACTACGCTCAGAGTAAAACAGTTGAATTTGCTGTCTAAATCGCTCAATCCACTGCCAATTGTGAAAGAGAAAGATGGTGTATTGTTTGATGCCTTCAGCGATCCTGAACTGCGTTATAGAATGCGTTATGTGGATTTGATTGTTAACGCACACGTTAAAGAAACCTTTATCAAGAGAACCAAGGTGGTTCAATCCTTAAGAAACACCTTCAACCAAAGTGGTTATATCGAAGTGGAGACGCCTATTTTACAGGCCATTCACGGTGGTGCTGCAGCGCGTCCGTTTATGACGCATCACAATGCATTGGATATGCCTTTGTACTTAAGAATTGCCAACGAATTGTATTTGAAAAGATTGATCGTAGGTGGTTTTGATGGCGTGTATGAGTTTGCTAAAAACTTCAGAAACGAAGGTATTGACAGAACCCATAACCCTGAGTTTACGGGCTTAGAGATTTATGTGGCTTACAAAGATTACAACTGGATGATGGATTACACCGAAACCATGTTAGAAAATGTGGCCATGGATGTGAATGGTTCTACTTTGGTAACTGTGGGCGAGAATCAAATCAGTTTTGAAAAGCCTTTCAGAAGAATTACCATGTTTGATGCCATTAAAGAGTATACAGGCATTGATGTGTCTGAGATGGACGAAAATCAATTGAGAGATACCTGTCATAAGATTGGTATTAAAACCGATCCAAGTATGGGTAAAGGCAAATTAATTGATGAGATTTTTGGTGAGAAATGTGAGAAGCATTGTGTACAGCCAACCTTCATTACGGATTACCCTATTGAGATGAGTCCGCTTACTAAGAAGCACAGAAGCAAAGCCGGACTGGTAGAGCGTTTCGAGTTGTTTGTGAATGGTAAAGAGATTGCGAATGCTTATTCAGAATTAAACGATCCTATCGACCAGAGAGAGCGTTTTGAGGAGCAGTTAAAACTGGCAGGCAGAGGCGATGACGAGGCTATGCCATTGGATGAAGATTTCTTACGTTCATTGGAATACGGCATGCCACCAACAGCGGGTTTAGGTATTGGCATCGACCGACTCACCATGTTAATGACCAACCAGGCCAGCATACAGGAAGTGTTATTCTTCCCTCAAATGCGACCAGAGAATCAATAATATTTTTATGGAAAGGCAGCTTAGGCTGCCTTTTTTATGAGCTTAGTATTTCTGAATGAAAACTATCACCCTTCTGGGTGATTTTTCATAATATATTTGGATATTTATATTTAATTATTAATATCGAAACAAATTAGTATTAAACCAACTTCATAATTTAATACATCAAAGTTTCTATCTAAAACTACAACCAATAATGAAATCAATTTCTATAGCCATATTTTCATTCCTATTACTGACTGGAATAGACCTGATTGCTCAGACAAGGCAATATGAGACCAATCCCGATAGGAAAAGAACTAATATTTGGTATTTTGGGCAACATGCTGGAATTGATTTCAATAATTCCCATTCAACAGCACTAACTAATGGTAGAACCAATATTTCTGAGGAAGGTGGTGGTATAATGTGCGATACAATGGGACAATTATTATTTTACACTGATGGAAGAACTATTTGGAATAAGAACCACGACACATTGGAGAATGGATTTGGTCTTAATGGACATCCCAGTTCAAGTCAGGCAGGATTAATTTTAAAACATCCGTCAAACGATTCTTTATATTATATATTAAATACGCCTTACTGCTATAATTACTCAAATGGGCTGACAGTTAGCATTGTAAATATATT
>JACCDQ010210921.1_pt1 | contig 13052 bp, 9 predicted proteins | sample 7446031 | NCBI WGS metagenome assembly JACCDQ01 (sample SAMN15323442, study PRJNA562643) | freshwater metagenome | isolation source: river surface water | place: USA:Blue River Watershed | collected 2017-08-17 | reverse complement strand
TCGGGTACTGGACGAAAGCATGGAGTTCTCCTTTGTGAAAAGTCTTAAGAAAGCGATTTCTGAAAGCGCTTTCATTTGTGCAAATTCTAGTGAACGAGTTTTACATCTGACACTGGTATTTACCCTTTGATGTCTGTTTTTTAAAACATGAAGGGGCTCGAACAACCCCCCAATTTAGGTTTCACTGAGCAACGCCCCAGGTTTCACTAGCATGGTCTTCCCATCGCTGAATCGAACTTGGAGGTCAGATTTACCAGCATTGAAGACAAGGTAAGTTTTTTCACCTTTTTTGTTTTTGAACACTGAGTAAAAAGTTGTGTTGGCCGTCACACTGAAGTCGGGTGTGCCAAAGTTTTGCAAGCTGTAAAGCCAATGGAGGGCGTGCGTTCGCGTGTCTCCCAATTCAAAGGAGCCCCAACGTTTCCAAGAGGCAAAGCCTTGTTCAGGTTCTGCCAGCGCTAAATACTTGGCAAAAATATCTTGCCAAATATCGGGCGGATTGGCGTATTTGCCTCGAGACGCAAAGACAGCCGTTTCTGGGCCCAAGGTGGCCACACTGCGGCGCACGTGCTCAGGCGCCCGTCCAAGGTACAGGGAGGCTGTGGTGATGGGAAGTAAATTGATGCCCTTGATTTGACGGGGCTCGTCAATCCACCAAGTGTTGTGCGCATATTTACCGCCGAACAACATGCTCACTTCAGCGTTTTTGTACGCTTTGGGAAAGACGATGCCGTGGCTGTCAAACCAGTAGTGGTGAATGGCTTCAATTTCAGTCGTGTAAAGGTAGAGTCCTAGATCTCTCAGTTGTGTGTTGCCTGTGATTTCACCCCATTGAATCAGGCCCGCCCATGCGTTGATGGCTTCAGACGAAGATTCTTGGTTATTGCCATGTGCGCCCAATCCCACACCCGACGCCCATGAGTGGCCTTCATAGGGGTCGAAATTGCGAACGAAGGGAAAGTCTGAACGACCTCGCTCGCTGGTCGCAATATCGGCAATCAACAAATTGACCATGCCGCCCCACTGCGAATCGCTAGCCCATGCGGGATCGCGCAAAGCAATGTCGGCCATGGCACGAATCCAGTAGCCGTAATGGAAATGGTGATCGTTCATTTGCTCAATGCTGAAATACTCTTCAGGATAAGAAATGACGGTGCCCAGGGTGCGGTCTAAATGGAAATAAGTTTTGTTGTCTTTGCCAGAAAACCATTGCTCAATGCGTGTTTTCAAAATTGACAGCAGCTGATCTCTTGCCGCCTTGTCGCCTTGTTGTTCAACCACATCCAAGAGCTTGGTGATCCTTTGCAAGCCTTTACCTTGCCAGTAAGGCCCCACACCAATTTCTAACATCATGCGTCTGGCATTGCGCACATCTGTTTTGATCACATCGTTCAGTTCATTGACTTGCTTCGGATCCTTCAACCCTGGCCAAAAGGGGACGAAGCCGTTGTAGGTGTAGGTTGTGGCAAATGAATGGGCTGCCAATAATTTGATGGGGCCCCTGAGAGAGTCATAGCTCGTCAGCAGTTTGCCGTTGAGCGTTGGATTTTGATGCCAGTGATGTGGGTAAAGCCCCAGCAGGGGAGGCGTGGGTGCACCCTCCATGGTTTTGCTGGCGCTTGAAAATTGGGTGGTCACACGGCTTTGGGCGGCGTCAAACTGCCAATTGACTTGGGTGTCTGTGACAAAAGCATAAGCATGCTTCTGAATCAGTGCAAAAGCAGATGCACTGGCTTCAGGCAACGCCGAGACCGACAGAAATCCCTTGCCTTCAGGGAGCGACACAGTCCATGCTTTGTCATTCAAGGGCGTCCACTTAGCACCTGTCGGTGCAAAGAACACAAACACTTGCTTGTCAATTTCTAAAGCCAATTGATGTGCTTCTAAGGCTAAAGAAACACCACCTAGGGCAGTTACTTTTTGACCTTCAGACGGTAAATCAATGCGCAGCTGGCCACGGCTGATTTGAAAATAAACATAGGGACTGCCGTGCGTCACCGTGGTCAACAATTGGTCGCTGCCTTGTGCCTGACTGATGTCGATCGACCAATCACTCTTGCGCGCCAACTTGGCTTTACCAAGATTGAGGGAAGGGCTGGAAACCAGAATCGGATTTTTATGGGCGTAATGGATTTCTACGTCCTGTCGTTCTGTCGGCACCACTTCTTGCCGTGGCAATGCCACTTCAATGCCCGAACTGGTGGGCTTCACACTCAGCGGATGCGCGAAGATGGCTTCTGGCTTTTCATGAAAGATCAGGGTTGAATACCACTGGTTGGTAGGCGCTGCCTGATTCATCAATTCAGGTGTGCGAAAAGGCGCAGCGGGTGGACGAGGGTCTTTGCCTTTAGGCTGAACGGCATAGCTTCCCGAGCCAACTTGGACATTCTGAGCATGGGCCATTGGCGCAGAGGTGAGAAGGCTAGCCCATCCACAAACATTCAGCAGACAGACTGCCAGGCGACGAGTGAAGTTCATTTTGTACCTAGGTGTGAATCCATTTTGATGAAGCATGATCATAATGAAAGCGCTTTCAAAATGCCAGCATGGGCTTTTACTTTTGTGAATTTGATCGCAATTTAAGGGTAAACGAGGGGGTGTGTTTCTTGACTGAAAATCTGCCACAATTTAAGATCTTGAAAGCGCTTTCAAATCAATGAAACTATGACACGTCTAAACATGCCGCTCAATTCTCACAAACTCCCTAGAATCCAATCCCTTGCCATGGCTCTGATGCTCATGACCAGTGTTTCTAGCCATGCCATCGACTTTGGGCCAGAAGGGATGTTCAGTCTCACTGGATTTGCCAAAGTAGAGGCTCAAAGAGGGAGCAATCATTGCAATGATTGTCAGCTTTTTCCTCAAGAAAACAAACAAAGAATTTGGGCTGATGACTTGGTTGTGGGCCGCCCCTATGGCACCAGCAACACAAACGTCAGCCTTTTTCAGCCATGGTTTGGGGCCAAGTACGATTTAGGCCAAGGCTATAAATTCAATGCATTGGTCAGCCAAAGATGGCGTGATGGCAAAGAAGACATTCCTGGCTTTTGGTATGAGAAAAATATTGCCATCAGCCATGACGACTATGGCAGTGTGCGTGTGGGTGCCATGACCACTCGAACTTGGAGCATGGCCGACTATCCGTATGGCACCAACATCGGCGTTGCAGATGTTTGGGGTTCCAGCGGTGCTGGCTACGGCTTGCTGACCAAAGCGGTTCGCTATACCTCACGAATGTTTGATGTCGCGGAGGGCGATCTGGTGGTAGAGGCCAGTTATGACCAAGGCAACCGTGACTTCAAAATTCACAAGCCACAGTTTTTAGAGTTGTACGCGCAGTATCACAAAGGTGATTTGGTGGTGGATGCCATGTTTCAAGATACGCGCAATGGCAATCCTCAAGCGTGGAGCCATGGGCCTTTCACCAGTCTCACGCCCAACATTGAAGACGACGCCAAACTGGGTGGTTCAGGACAATCCATTGCCATGGTGATGGGACGCTATCAATGGGATGCCAGACTGGAACTGTCGGGTGGCGTACGGTTGAACCGTTGGAGCGGGGCCTACGCGGTGATCACAGCGCCTGGTACCCAAGCCCAATGGAACAACATGTTCAACGTCGATTGGAATGGTCAACTCAATGGCGTGCCCAATCCTGGCTATGCCGCGACCACCACAGACTTCATGCTGGGCGCGCGCTACAAAATGGGTCAGTGGACCGCTCACACAGGCCTAGCTTACCTAGGCAAGGCCAATACCAAAAACCCAAGTGAACGCGGTCAAAGCAATTCAGCCTTGATCAACACTCTGGGCTTGGGATATGACGCGGGTCAAGGCTTGCAAGTCTATGGCTTTGTAGGCGTTGTGAACTATTCAAAACTTGGCTTAGCACCCATGTCGATGCCAGGCAACTCAGCATTTACCAATGTGGATTCGCGAGTCACGCGCTCTGGTAATTGGGCTGGTTTGGGTGCCGTCTACGTGTTCTAAATGAATTGAACACTTCCATGAATAACTTTCAAAAATTTACCATGACAACATTTTTAAATCGTTGCCTTGCAACAATGACGGCAGCCTGCGTCGCCTTAGTGCTAGTGGCCTGCGGCGGTGGCGGCGTAGTGCCGTCCAATGGCGTTCAAATTCGCCCTTTGAGTGCAGACTTTGGCACACGCAAAGCTGTGTCCTATTCACCCTACCGTAGTACCAGTACAGACGGCACCAATTTTCAAAATGAAATTGTGACGCCCGCCAATGTGCTTCAAGATTTACGTTTGCTGCAAGACGGTGGATTCACACTGATCCGTTTGTTCAACAGCAGTGATGCCATGGCCAAAGTGATTTTGGAGACGATCAAGACCAACAACTTGGACATCAAGGTGATGTTGGGTGTCTGGATTCAGTCGGGTAACTCAGCCGCCATCAACGATGCCGAAATAGCGCGTGCAGTGGCATTGGCCAACAATTACAAAAGCACGGTTGTCGCGTTGAGCGTTGGCAATGAAACCATGGTCAATTGGTCCTTCAATGCGGTGCCTGTGGCCGACATGGTGAAGTACATCAATGCCGTTCGCAATCAGGTGTCTCAACCGGTGACCACCGATGACAACTGGGCCTTCTTTGCCAAAGCAACGGGGAACCAAGATCCAAAAGCTATTTTGAATGCGGTTGATTTTGTGGCCATGCACACCTACCCATTGGCTGACTCTGTTCACGATGCCGCCAAATGGAATTGGCAGCAAACCGATAAAGCGGCCAATGTTCGCGCTGCCGCCATGATGGACGCCGCCATTGCTGCAGCTCAAAGTGATTTCACAGCCGTTCGAAATTACATGGACAGTTTGGGCTTGACCAACATGCCCATTGTGGTGGGTGAGACAGGCTGGAAAGCCATTGCCTCTGGCGGTGAAAATTACCGCGCGCACCCCGTCAATCAAAAAATGTACTTTGACCGTTTGACGGCTTGGTTGTCTTCCAGTGCCACGGCCAAACCCAAAGCCATCTTTTACTTTGAAGCCTTTGACGAGCCTTGGAAAAAAGCCGACGACAAATGGGGCTTGTTCAATGTGGACCGCAAGGCCCGCTATGTGGTGCAGTCACTTTATCCCAACAGTGTTTGGGAAGCAGGCTCTTACACAGCAGCCGACGCGGTGTACTTCATTCCAACGCAAAGCAATGGTGTTGTTTCTGCCAACCGTTACACCATTTTTGCAGACACCATCACGGCCAATGAAGCCAGGCCCTCCGAGTCCATTTTGTGGGTGGGTTGGGACAACCCTGCGACGGCTTATGCCGGCAGCAGTACGCTCAGCTTTGTCACAGGTGACGGTCCCAATTCATTGGAAATTACACCTGCACCTACCAGCTGGGGCTGGGGTGTGATTGCTGCCTTGCAAACCACAGCCGATGATTTGTCGCAATTTGCGGGTACGGGTAAATTGAATTTCAGCATCAAAACCACTTACCCTGGCAAGCTTGAATTTGGCTTCTTAACAGGAACTACCACAGCTGGCAGTGCCTACGATGTGTATTTGGCGGTCGATCCTGCCAACAACACCTACGGTTATGTGAACGATGGTACGTGGCGCAATGTCTCGATTCCTATCAGTGCCATCACACCACGTGGCGCGATGGCCTACGGCATGACCGATCCCAATAAATCAAAATTGGATCTGACCAAAGTGACCAATCCTTTGGTGATTGCCGATAGATATGCCAACACAGGCAAATCCAACAACTCGAACGATCGGACAAAGATCTACATTGACAACGTTTATTGGTCTAAATAAACCGTAGTTGACTCAGACAAAAGCCCTGGCACTGTGTATGCAGTGCCAGGGCTTTTTGTTGGAAACTTGTTTGTCAGCGTCAACCTTGCCGCTTTAAATTCTTTGACCTTTGTCGTCAAAACCCAAGATGTGATTGGGATTGACCTTGAGTCCCAGGGTATCTTGATGGTGATACTTTCGGTCTGAACTGACTTTGATATTCACAAGAGGCGTCATGCCTTCGACGTGGCAATGATAGATAGAAGCATCCCCCAAGTGTTCTGCTAGCACCACGGTGGCGGGCAGACCTAGGCTGGTATCTACCAATTCAATGTGCTCAGGTCGAATGCCCAAACGGTGGGGGCGTTGCGCCATCGGGCTAGCGAGTGCTTGCCACCACAGCTGCAAAGTCTCAGGTGCGCTAGAGGGGTTGGGTTGATCAATCAGGTTGATTCTGGGAGAGCCCAAAAACCCTGCAACAAATTCATTGCTGGGGGCTTCATAGAGTGACAAAGGTGCACCCAGTTGCTCAATCTTGCCTTTGTTAAACACGGCAATGCGATCGCCCATGGTCATGGCTTCCACCTGATCATGGGTGACATAAATCATGGTGGTGCCCAACTCTTTGTGCAATCTGGACAGCTCAATCCGCATGTTCACGCGCAATGCTGCGTCAAGATTTGACAAGGGTTCGTCAAACAAAAAAACTTTGGGTTTGCGCACAATCGCTCTGCCAATGGCCACACGTTGGCGTTCACCGCCCGATAGCTCCTTGGGATATTTCTGGAGCATGTGATCAATTCGCAAAACCTCTGCGGCTTGACGCACTTGAAGATGCCGCTCTTGTGCCTTGATGCCAGACATCTTGAGCGAGAAGCCCATGTTTTCTTCTACGGTCATGTGGGGATACAGCGCGTAGCTTTGGAACACCATGGCCACACCGCGATCAGCTGGGTGCGTATGCGTCGCTTGAAGGCCATCAATGGTGAGTTCACCCGAGGTGATGTCTTCAAGGCCAGCAATCATGCGCAAGGTGGTTGATTTCCCACAACCCGATGGACCGACAAACACCAAAAATTCGCCATCCTTGACTTCTAAGTCGATGCCGCGAATGACTTCCTGCTGGCCGTAGCTTTTGTGCAGGTTTTTGAGAACAACATGTCCCATGGCATTCACCTTAGAGAGAGAGGGCTGCAGAGACAGGTGCAGAGATCGCGGTCGTTTGGGCGTGTTCAACCCCGGCGTCACGTGATTGTTTTAAGAAAGACGCATACCAAAGCGCACTGTCTTTGAGGGTGCGCTTCTGAGTTTCATAGTCAATGTGGACGATGCCAAAGCGTTTTTCATAGCCGCTGGCCCACTCGAAGTTGTCCATCAAGCTCCAGACCATGTAACCTGCAACGGGCACACCCTGATCCATGGCATTGGCCAATGCCGCAATGTGCTGCTGCAGGTACTCAATGCGCTTGTTGTCATGCACTCGACCTTGAACGAGTTCATCTTTAAAGGCTGCGCCATTCTCAGTGATGTAAATGTCGGGTACATCGTAATCTTGGTTCAAACGCACCAACAGCTCGGTGAGGCCACGTGGATAGACCTCCCATTGCATATCGGTCAATGGCAGCCCACTGTCTTGCACTTTCCATGCGCCTGATGCACTGACCACAGATCGTGAGTAATAGTTGATGCCCAGAAAATCAAGGGGCTGCTGGATATTGGCCAGATCTTGAGGTGCTATTTGCGGTGCATCTTTGCCCAGGAATTCCAGGACGTCGGCGGGGTAATGGCCTTTGAACAAGGGGTCCATGTACCAGCGCAATAAACGGCCGTCTTCTAGTTTTGTTTGCTTCAAATCTTCAGGCGTTTTCGTCGCAGAATGCATGGGCGCCAAATTCAAAACAATGCCCAATTGGGCTTTTTGTTCTTCTGCGCGAAGGGCTTGCAGTGTTAAGCCATGGCTGAGCAACAAATGATGCGAGACCTGCGCAGCAACACCGCGATGTTTGATACCAGGTGCAAAAATGCCTGTTTCGTGACCAAGGTGCGAAATGACCCAAGGCTCGTTGTGCGTCGTAAAGGCTTGCACACGATCGCCCAATCGTCGTGCCACTGTTTGTGCGTACTCGACAAATCGATGCACTGTTTCTCGATTGGCCCATCCGCCCATTTGTTGTAAGGCATCGGGTAGATCCCAGTGATTAAAGGTGACAGAGGCTTCAATGTTTTTTTCAAGCAAAGCGTCAATGACGCGATCGTAGAAATCCAAACCTTTGGCATTCCAGCCACCTTGGCCTGTGGGTTGGACGCGCGGCCATGAAATTGACATTCTGTAAGTGTTGACGCCCAAGTCTGAGATGAGTTGAATGTCTTCGCGCCACTTGTTGTAGTGGTTGCATGCCACCAAACCATCACTGCCGTCGGCAATATTTCCGGGGGTTCGACAAAAGCGATCCCAAATGGAGGGGCCTTTGCCATCCGTGTCACCGGCCCCCTCAATCTGAAACGCAGCGGTTGCAACGCCCCATTTGAAATTCTCTGGAAACTTATTTTTGAGCATAGCGTCAGTTAAATTAGACATGGTCTTAGAGTCATTCATCACAATTCAATATTTGACTTACTTGACAGCACCTGTTGTCAAACCTTCGATCAAACGTTTGGAAGAAAAAGCAAACAAAATTAACAGCGGCACGGTGGCAATGGCAGATCCCGCCATCAATGCACCCCACTCGGTATCGACAGGGCTTTGCATGCTTCTGAGTGCAAGTGGCAAGGTGTACATTTCTGGTGAACGCATCACGACCAAGGGGCCAATGAAGTTGTTCCAAGAGGCAATGAAGGTGATGAGTCCCAGCGTGCCCAGTGCAGGCTGTAGCAAGGGCAATACGATGCGGGCATAGATGCCCAATTCGGAGCAGCCGTCCATGCGAGCCGCTTCTATCAAATCTTTAGGAATAGACGACATCACAAACTGGCGCATCAGGAAAATGCCAAATGCGCTGGCGGCACCTGGGATGTAAAGCGCATGCGGCTGGTCAATCCAACCTAACAGATCCATGATCATGAAAGTGGGAATCATGCTGAGAAATGAAGGGATCAGCATGGTGCCCATCACTAGTATGAACAGTGGTTTTTTGAATTTAAATTCAAACATGGCAAAGGCATAGCCCCCCATGGAGCAGAAGACCAGGGTGAGCGCTGTCGATGCCAGCGCAATGTAGAGACTCCACCCTAAGCTGTTCCAAAATGGAATTTTCTCTGTCAGTATTTTGAGGTTGTCAAAAAATGCTGCACCTGGCAATAACGGTGGTGGCAACGTGAAAATGTCTGCCTTGCTGTGCGTTGCAAAAACAAACATGAAATAAAACGGTGCCAGCATGATCAATGCACCCAGGCCCACCAGAAGATAGGCCGAGAGTTCGCTCATACGAGGGTGAGCGGATGAATGCGCAGACGTGTTGATCATGCTTCACCGCCCTTGGGTTTGAAGGCTAAATTGGTGAGCCAAGTTAAGACGGCCACAAACACAAACAAAATCCATGACAAGGCACTGGCCGTGCCAAAGTCATTGAAATCAAAGGCGGTGCGGTACATGTACATGGCTGTGGTCATGCCTGCTTGGTCGGTGCCTCCGCGCCCACCCGTCAAGATAAAGGGTTCCTCAAACAATTGAAGACCCCCAATGATGCTCAAGGTCACCCCAAAGAAAATCATGGGCTTGAGGCTGGGCAGTGTGATGTACCAAAACTGTTTCCATGCATTGGCGCCATCCATGGTGGCCGCTTCGTACATGTCTTTTGGAATGGTTTGAAGTGCGGCCAAATACAAGACCGTGTTGAAACCTACATAGCGCCAGAACACCACAAACGAAATAGCGGGCTTGATGTACTGCGACTCCCCCAGCCAATCGATGCCATTCTGAGGAAAAATTTGTCCTATCCAAGGCAATTTGGCCATCTGTGAAAGCACGAAGTTAATCAGGCCGTAGTCTGTGGAAAACAAAGTGCTGAACATCATGGCAATGGCTACGGTGGAGGTGATGTAGGGTAAAAAGTAAACACCCACGGTGGCGTTGCGTGTGCGCACAAACAGGGCGTGAATGACGCAAGCCAGCGGAATGGCCACCAAGTGCTGAGGAACGCCTGAAACAATGGCCAACCAAAAAGTGTTGTGCATGGACTTCCAGAACCATTCGTCTTCAAGTGTGAAGATGAAGTTATCCAGGCCCACATACGTCATGCTGCTTAAACCAGACGTCGGTTCCCAACTTTGAAACGCCAAGAACAAAGAGAACAGCAACGGAAATAAACCAAATATAAAAAACAACAAGACGAAGGGCGCCAAAAGCACATAGGGCACATGCTTGGCATGTAGTCGCCATCTTTTTCGAGTTGTGGTGTTGGAGGTCTCGAGAGTCATTGAATTAACGCTTGGCGCGGCGCTCCAGCAATCGATGTGCGTCCTGTAAAGCCACCTCGATGGCCTTGCCCTGATAGAGAACTTTGTCGAGTTCTGTGTTCACCACTTCGTCGGCAAACGTATCCAAGCGATGCACTTTGGGCGCTTGAATTTTGCGAGTGGCCTCGCGCCACAGCAACCTGGCTTTTTGGTCGCCTAAAAATGCAATCGGTTCATTGAAGAAAGCATCGTTGTAAACACTGACCAAGGCTGGAAATGCATCCTGTGATTTGAAGGCTTGCAGTTGTTGTTCGGGATTCAGGGTCATCAGCTGAATCAAATCCCAGGCCAGCTCTTTTTCTTGGGCAGCTTTGGGAATGGCATAAAAACTCCCACCCCAGGCCGCCCATGTGTTCTCAGGCAGTTGTGCAGCGCGCCACAGTCCACGGGTATTGGGGGCAAGCCAATTGTTGAGGTGTCCTGCAATCCAAGCGCCTGACATTTGCGTGGCCACATGGCCCCTTCTAAAGCCCTCAGCCCAATCGTTTGTCCAAGCGCTGATCTTGCCGTCAAGTTGGTGGTCGCGGATGCGTTTGGCCAATTCAAAAGCTTTTACAAACCGTTCTGACTTGACCAAGGAGTGGCCGTCAGCATCAAAGTAAAGCCCTTGACCCGATGTCACGCCGCCGCGAAGAATGAGGTCTTTCACATCGCGTGCATGCGCCACCAAATACGCGCCAGTGGTTTTCTTGATGACAATGCCAGATTGGATGTAGCTGTCCCAGCTGGTGGTTAAATCTGACTCTTTGAGTCCTGCTTTGGCTAACAGGTCTTGTCGGTAAAGCAAGGTGCCTGGGCCAATGTCGGTGGGGATGGCAATCAATTGACCTTTGACAGAGGTGGCTTGGTCAATGGCATAGGGCGCAAACAAGTTGGCGCGTTCTTTCAAGCGATACGGCTCGGCACTCAAATTCTCAAGACCACCCCCCGTGGCAAAGCGTGCAACATAACTCGCCTCTAACACCATGACATCTGGCGGCTTCGAAGAAGTCGACAAGGCGGTGGTCATGGCGGTGTGGTGATCGGCGTAAGCGCGGCTGATCAGCTTGACTTGAACGCCTGGGTGTTTTTTCTCCCAATCTGGCAGTGCTGCTTTCAGAATGCTGTCAACGGCTGGGTAGGCGGCAACGGTCAAAACCCGTTGCGCAAATGCGCAAGATGTGGCGAGACACAGTGAAGTGGCTAAGACAACAAATCTTAAAGTTGCACGCATTGTGTAAGCACTGAATCCGGGATGAAATGGGCCATTGGGATGCTTTGAAAGCACTTTATGAAAGCGCTTTCAAGAATTATAGTGACGGCATCGTCAAAAGTTCAAAGGGTTATCCCTAGCCCTTGTGCAACTTGACTTATAGTTTTGCGGTCGATTCCCGAATGATCAATTCAGGCGCAGGCATGGCGGCTGTTGGTTTGTTGCCCGCGAGCATTTGCAAAATAGAAGAGGCCGTGAGACGCCCCATTTCGTAGGCGGGTTGGTGGATGGTGCTCAGCGGGGGGGCCACATACAGGGAGTGATAAATGTCGTCAAAACCAATGAGCGACACATCCTCTGGCGTGCGTAAACCTTTGCGGTGCAAACTCAGTGCAGCGCCGTAAGCCATTTGGTCGTTTGCACAAAAAATGGCAGTAAATTTACGACGACTGGCCAGCAACAGGTCGGTGGCTGCCAAGCCACTTTCGACCTGATAGTCGCCTGGCACCACCAAGTTGGCATCGAAGGGGATGCCCGCATTTTTCAGGGCCGTGGTGTAGCCACGAAGACGTTCGTTTGCATCGGGGTGTGCCGCGTCGCCAGAAATAAAAGCAATTTTTCGATGGCCCAGTGAAATGAGGTGCTCGGTAGCCAAAACGCCACCCGCAAAATTGTCAAAATTCAGGGCAAACAAGCCTGCGCCTTTGATGTTCCGACCTGTCACCACAATGGGCAAATGCTTGGCGGTATTTTTGAGCGCTTGGTCACTCAAGCGGCCATTCAACACAATCAAGCCATCAACGCGTCTAGACCTGAGGACATCGATGCAACGGCCTTCCGTGGTGGGATCCCAGTGCGCGCTCACAAACAGAGGGCTGTAGCCTGCGCTGTCGAGTTCGTCTTCAATCCCTCGCAATGCAGGACCGTAAAACGGGCTGTCGATGGCCTGGGTCACAACACCAATGCTCAATGTACGGCCACCCGCTAAACCCCTTGCAACGGGATTGGGTACAAAACCCAATTCGGCAATGGCCTCGTCGATGGCTTTCCGTTTTTCATCGCTCACCACAGCGGTGCCGTTCAAGATACGAGAAACAGTGCTGGGCGAGACTCCCGCCAGCTTCGCGACACGTTCAAGGGTCACGGGTCCAGACTTGGTATTTTCTGAGCGCTTGCTTTTCATAAATTAAAGAATGTTCGATTTTGAACTTAGCATGAAAACGCTTTCAAGGCAATCTACCCAGAGTGCGAAGTCCGAGCAGTCGGACGCAAATTTAGTTTGAAAGCCCAACGAAGACGTTTTGCACATCGTCATTGCCGTCAATGGCTGCTAAGAAGTTCTCGACTTCCTCCAGCTGTTCTGCAGACAGGTTGGCTGGATCCACTGGGTTTTTGGGTTTGTAGCCCAGCTTGTTGGACAAGACGGTAAAGCCATGGTCAGGCAAAGCCTTGCTGACCAAATCCAAATCGGTGGGGTCCGTGATGAAGACGGTCACGCCGTCTTCATCGGGGGCTTCAAAGTCTTGTGCACCAGCCTCAATGGCCGCCAGTTCAGGGTCTGCATCGGGCTTTGCTGACTCGGCTTCAATCATGCCCACATGGTCAAAGTCCCAAGACACAGAACCTGATGTGCCCAGTTG
>JACCDQ011966256.1_pt1 | contig 13053 bp, 10 predicted proteins | sample 7446031 | NCBI WGS metagenome assembly JACCDQ01 (sample SAMN15323442, study PRJNA562643) | freshwater metagenome | isolation source: river surface water | place: USA:Blue River Watershed | collected 2017-08-17 | reverse complement strand
ATCGTATCTGGATGGCCGAACACCACAACATGGAGTCCATTGCAAGTTCGGCAACATCAGTTTTGATTGGTCACGTGTCAGGAAAAACAAATACCATTCGTGTTGGTTCGGGCGGAATTATGTTGCCCAATCATCGTCCCTTGGTTATTGCCGAGCAGTTCGGGACTTTAGAATCTATTTACCCTAATCGCATTGATTTAGGTTTGGGTAGAGCTCCAGGTTCTGACCAATTGACGGCGATGGCTTTGCGTAGAAATCAAGAAACTGCTCATAATTTCCCAGAAGATGTCAGGCAATTACAAGACTATTTTAGCGATGACAACCGTGATGCCCGTGTAAGAGCATTTCCAGGTGAAGGCTTAGAAATTCCTATTTGGATATTAGGTTCGAGTACCGATAGTGCCTATTTGGCCGCCGAAATGGGCCTTCCGTATGCTTTTGCTTCACATTTTGCCCCTGCACAATTCCGAACAGCCATTAAGATTTATCGAGATAATTTTAAGCCTTCGGAGGTTTTAGAAAAACCTTATGTAATGGCGTGCGTAAATGTTTTAGGAGCCGATACAGATGAAGAAGCCAATGTACTTCTAAATACACTTATTAGCCTTTTTGTGGGCATTATCACCAACAAACGTAAACCTTTGAGGCCTGTTGATAGACTACCCGAAGTGTATCAAATTCCTGAAGTGAGACAAGCCGTTAATCAAATGCTTGCCTGTACGTTTTATGGCAGTAAAGAAACGCTTCAAGCAAATCTTTCGACTTTTATCGAAGAAACAGGCATTGATGAGTTAATGGTAGCCTCGCATATTTTTGATTTAGATGCCAAACTGAAGTCATTTTCGATTTTGCGTGATGCCTTGAGTGTTAATTAATGTTAAGATTATTGTTTTTATCGAATGGCTGAGTTTCTGAAACTCAGCCATTTTTGTTTTATATTACTGTTTGATTTTCGTAAGTTTTCCTTTGAATTTAGTTAAAGGTACTTGAGATTAAAGTAGTAATTTTGTGGTGTTAAATCAGACCTATTTTTATTAAAATGTACTACCTAAATAGAAGCCTCTCCTCTGGAAAACTATTCCTATTATTTCTTTTTTGTAATGTTGGTGCTTTTGCCCAAAAAACAGATTCACTCAAAAAAACAGAGCCGCTGCACGCAACGGCTAATATTCAAGTAACCAATAATGGCGTATCGTTATTCCCAAATCTAATGCTCGGAAAACCCGCAGCTATTATCAATTTGACAGTTGGTAAGAAACATATTTTCTTTGAACCCGAACTTCGCTGGAGACTCAACGGTGAGCCGTGGTCGTATATTTTTTGGCTGAGATATCGACCTAAGCGAACCGAGCATTTTAGTTGGCACGTAGGGGCTCATCCTTCGTATGTGGTTCGCCCGAGCCAAGTGACAATCAACGGAAACTTAGAAAATAGATGGGTTGCCAATCGTTTTTTTGCGGCCGAATTTGTGCCAGTTTGGCATCATTCTGCCAAATTTTCGGTGGGTTTACACATCTTAGGCTCAAAAGGTTTAGATAAAAATTATGGCGTTCAGAAAAGTTCTTATGTTTCGCTTCAACCACGCTTTCCGAATATCGAAATCTCGAAAAACTACTATTTAGGTTTCTTTCCGCAAGTTTTTTATCTAACTTTAGATGATAAAAAAGGTACTTATTACAGTCAAATGCTTAGTTTTAATAGAAAAAAAACGCCCGTGTATGTATCGACCATATTTACACGCAAACTAAAATCAACCATTGCGGGCGATAATGTGGTTTGGAATGTTGGCTTAAATTATCGTTTGTAATTCTATGGAAAATAACGGAAAACTCGAATCGCTTGAAGAATTTTACAAACGGAAATTCGATTGGATTCCCGAAAATCTTGGTCGTGATATTGGGCATGTAAATGTGTTTAGATTACCGCACCCTGCCACGAAACCAGTGCCGTATCGCCGACGTGATTTTTTTAAAGTTACGCTTTGTCGAGGTGGTAGCCGTATTCATTATGCCGATAAGGTTTTTTCGTTCGAGAAACAAGCCCTTGTTTTCTCAAATCCTTTTATTCCATACAAATGGGAACACATTGAGGGTGAGGTTTCAGGCTTTTATGTTATTTTCAATGATAGATTTTTTAATCAGTTCGGCAATTTGATTCAATATGAGGTTTTTCAGCCAACAGGCACACATGTTTTTGAGTTAGATGATGCTCAATATGATTATTTATGTGGGATTTTTGAAAAAATTGAAACCGAACTTAGCTCAGAGTATATTCATAAATACGATGCTATCCGAAATCAGATTTATGAATTGATTCATTATGCCATGAAAACTCGCCCATCGACACGCATTGAGCAGTTACCAATCAATGCTTCGCAGCGAATTCATTGGCTTTTTTTAGAACTGCTCGAACGCCAGTTTCCGATTGACGAAAACCATACCGAAATTAAGCTACGAACTGCCTCAGATTTTGCCGACCAACTCAATGTGCATGTCAATCATCTCAACCGAGCGGTAAAAGAGACTGGCGGTAAAACTACGTCTCAACTGATTGCCGAACGCCTGCTGCAAGAAGCCAAAATTATGCTGAAACAAAGCCGTTGGAATGTCTCAGAAATTGCTTTTGCACTTGGTTTTTCTGAGGTTACGCATTTCAATAATTTCTTCAAAAAGCATACAAATCTAAGCCCTGTGAAGTTTCGGAAGGAGTTTTGAATTATAAGTTGTTTACTCCATATAACGGTATATTCACCATCCAGTCTTGTACTCTATAATTATTCATGGAGAAGCGAATGGCTTGTTTAGGGTGAAATTTATCAAAGAAAACTTTCAAACTTTTTGATTTGAGGTTTTCTTCGGCCTTCACTTCTATTGGAACAATTTCGTTTTCTTTTTGAATTAAAAAATCAATCTCGGCAGTAGCATTTGAAGCTGTCCAATAGAAAATATCATGCTTTATTATTAACTGTTGTGCCACAAACTGCTCAGTTAAAGCACCTTTAAATTCAGTCAATATATTATTTTTTTCTAATAGAATTTTGGGTGAAACTTGTGCTTTGGCATTGAGTAAACCCACATCTAAACAAAATAATTTGAACACATCAAAATCAGTATAAGCATTGATTGGAATAGTTGGCTTATCAACAATATTTACTTTCAAAACCAATCCTGCATCGGCAAGCCAAGCTATTGCTGTTTCAAAATCTTTTGCTCGTGAACCTTTCTTTAATTGTCCATAGACAAACTTTCGGTTTTCTTTAGCCAATTGACCAATCAGGTGATTCCAAACCAATTTTATTCGAGGTACTGTTTCGGTTGGAGCGTGCTTGGCAAAATCATTTTCATAACCCAATAAAATTTTCTCTTGAATGGTCCTGACTTCATTCAAATCTTGAAACTGAATGTAATTTGCAACAGCCTCGGGCATTCCACCAATAAAATAATAGAGCCTTAGTAATTCGACTAATTTATCATGAAAAGCATCAACAACTAACCAGTTTTCAGATTCAAGATATTCCAAAAGTAAATATTGTCCGATATTATCTAAAAACTCAAAAAAATTCATCGGATACATCTGCATAAAATCAACTTTACCGACGGGGAATGAAACGTTTTTTTGTAAGGAAACACCGAGTAGCGACCCTGCCGCAATGATGTAGTACTGCGGAGCCTGTTCGTAGAAATATTTGAGGGAGGTTAATCCTTTATCGGCTTCCTGAATTTCATCAAAAATTAGTAAGCATTTATCTGCGTCAATTTTATAACCCACTTCAATTTCAATGATTGAAATAATACGTTTAATATCAAAATCACTTGAAAATAAGCCTTTTAACCTTTCGCTACTTTCAAAATTTAGGTAAACAGTGCTTTCAAACTGAGTTTCACCAAAATCTTTCATGAGCCAAGTTTTACCTACTTGTCTTGCTCCTTGGAGAATTAAAGGCTTCCGATTACTGGAATATTTCCACTTTACTAAATCTTTATAAAGGCTCCTTAACATTTTTTCATTGGAATATTTGTGTAAAATTACATTTTTTCAAACGAAAAAATGTATTAAACTACATTTTTATGAAGGAAACTTATTTTTGACTGATTTCAGTTATCATTATCAAAGAAAAATAAGTGTGTTTTTAACACGAATAATTGTTTGGTCATGAAGGAATTGTAAAATTGAATAAATATATTTGTTTCTTAAAATTATTCAATTCTAAATCACTAAGATGAACAGACGAGAAGTCATAAAAAATGTAGCCTTGATGTTGGGTGGGGCATTTTCTGCACCAACACTGATGGCGATGGATAATTGGGAAAATGCTACAAATCCCAATGTCAGTGTTGCGGCTTTCAGCCTGAACAGTACTCAGCAAAAAATTGTTGCAGAAATTGCCGAATTAATCATTCCTAAAACAGATACCGTAGGAGCGAAAGACGTGGGCGTGCCTGCTTTTATAGAAATGATGTTGAAAGATTGCTACAAAGCACCTGAGCATCAGAGTTTTTTGGAAGGCTTGGCTTCGATGGAGAAAGTAAAGTTCTTAGAACTAAATACTGATGAAAGAAGGGGAGTTCTGAAATTATTGGAGCAAGAAACTAAGAAAATGACTGGGAAAGCAACGCCTTTTTGGCGATTGATAAAAGAACTTACGCTCTTGGGATACTTTACATCGGAGGCTGGTTTGAAAGCCTCTTTTGAATACGTACAAATTCCAGGAAAACTCGAACTCATCAAACTAAAACCTAACCAAAAAGCATACGCTTATTGAGTGATAAGTGTAGTGAGATTAGAGAAACTAATACTTTCCTAAATACTAATTCACTAATTACCCAATAACCAATAACTAATTTAGAATCATGAATTTGAATATAAAAGCAACTAAGAATAATACGTTCGATGCCATTGTGGTTGGTTCGGGAATGTCGGGTGGTTTTGCGGCAAAAGAATTAACCGAAAGAGGTCTGAAAGTTTTAATGATAGAGCGTGGCCATGAAATTAAGCACATCGAAGGCTACGATACCGCTATGAAACAACCTTGGGAAATTGAACATCGAGGACGAACTTCCAATATTTCGGCCGAAGAACGTTGGGCAAATAGCCGTTTTTGGGGTCTTGGAAGCGAAGAAGTGGTAAATCATCTGACAAATGATAAAGAAAATCCATACATCGAAAAACGTGCTTTCGACTGGATTCGTGCGTATCATACGGGGGGGAAATCAATGCACTGGGGACGTCAGTCTTACCGATGGGGAAAACATGATTTTGAAGCCAATGCTAAAGAAGGGATTGGCATTGACTGGCCGATTCGCTACGAAGATTTAGAGCCGTGGTACACACACGTAGAGAAATTTGTGGGTATAAGTGGGCAAAAAGAAGGCTTAGAAGTATTGCCCGATGGCCATTTCTTGCCAGCAATGCCCTTGTTTGCTCCCGAAGCTCATTTCAAAAACAAAATGATGGAAAGATTTAACCGTCCTGTTACGGTTGGTCGGGTAGCTAATCTTACACAGCCACAAGATATTCATACTTCTCTGGGGCGTGCATCGTGCCAGTACAGAAACAAATGCCAAAGAGGTTGTCCGTATGGCGGGTATTATAGTTCGTTGTCGGGTTCAATTCCTGCGGCTATGCGAACCAATCGTTTGAGTATTTTGCACGATTCTATTGTGGCCGAAATTATCTATGACGAGCAAAAAAAACGAGCCAGCGGTGTGAAAATTATTAATCAAAACACTATGCAAACCGAAGAATATTTTGCTAAAATTATCTTCTTGAATGCAGGTTCTATTAATACGGCGGCCTTGATGCTCAATTCAAAGTCGAATCGTTTTCAGAATGGATTTGGTAACGATAGCGACCAAGTAGGTAGAAACCTAATGGACCACCAGTTGGGGTCAGGAGCACAAGCAAGTGTGGAAGGTTTTGAAGATGATTATGTGTACGGACAACGCCCCAATGCGATGTATATTCCTCGTTTCAGAAACTGGGGCAATGATAAGCAAACAGCTTATATGAGAGGTTTTGGCTACCAAGGTGGAGCAAGCCGAGAAGGTTGGGAAAGTGGCGTTACAAATGATGGTTTTGGGGCAGACTTCAAGAAAGGCCTAACTAAGCCTGGCCCTTGGTCGATTCGTATTGGCGGTTTTGGCGAGATTTTACCAAATCCAAACAACCGAATTTATCTTGATGCTGATAAAAAAGACAAATGGGGAATCCCGATGATTGTGACCGATGCCGCATTTGTAGAAAACGATTGGGCGATGCGTAAAGATATTATTGCATCAGCCGTAGAAATGCTCGAAACGGCTGGCTTTAAAAACGTTACGCCCTACGACCGTCCAACACACATGGGCTTGGGCATACACGATATGGGAACTGCCCGCATGGGTCGTGACCCTAAAACTTCGGTGCTAAATTCCTTCAATCAAGTGCATGATTGCAAAAATGTTTTTGTAACCGATGGTGCTGCCATGACTTCGGCTTCGTGCGTAAATCCGTCAATTACGTACATGGCACTTACTGCTCGTGCAGCAGATTTTGCAGTGAAGGCTTTGAAGAAAAGAGACCTTTGATTCTAAATTAGAAGTCACTGATATCTGTTGAGATATTGGTGGCTTTTAATTCAAACTTCTATATTCGTTAGGCGAAATCCCTACTTTCTGCTTAAAAAGCCTCGTAAAATGCTGAGGATACTTGAATCCTAAATCGAAAGCTACTTCACTGATTGATTTGGTAGTATCTAAAACTTTTTCTTTGGCAGTTTCTAAGAGCCTAAGATGAATAAAATCCAGTGCCGATTTGCCAGTTTCCTTTTTAATTAAATCTCCAAAATAATTGGCCGAAAGATGCAATTCATCGGCAAAATATGCTACCGAAGGTAGTCCTTCTATTTTCAGTTTTTCGCTAAAAATATATTCATTGAGCATTGTTTCAAATCGTTCAATAATTCCTTGATTGGCGTTTTCACGGGTTATAAACTGACGGTCATAGAAGCGAGTGCAGTATTTTAATAATAATTCGAGGTTGGCAATAATCAATTTTTTGCTGTGTCGGTCAATGTTTTGGCCAATTTCGCTCGAAATATTATCGAAGCATTGATTCACCACACTTCTTTCTTTTTCTGAAAGGTGTAAAGCTTCATTTGATTGATAACCAAAGAAAGAATATTCATGGATTTGTTTGCCTAAACTCGTGCCAGCAATAAAGTCAGGGTGAAAGATAAGAGCAGTGCCAAAAGGTTGATGTAATTCGCCTTCGGGTTCGCTCGTGATTATCTGATTTGGACTAAAAAAAACAAGCGTACCTTCGTCATAGTCATAGTATTGATTGCCGTATCGTAAATCGCCACATCGAGTATCTTTGATTATGATAGCGTAAAAATTGATGGTAAACTTAGGCCGAGGCAATGGCTTAGACTTGTTTAAATCGACGATATTAATGAGTGGGTGCAGCGTTTTATTGCTGAACATCTCGCTATATTTTTTTATGGTATCGAAAATTATCATTAGCTTTTTTCTTCAAAACTATAGATAAAAATTAGTATTTAATTGGCTATCTGTAAAATTGGTAAGTAAAACCGTAAAATGTATAAAACTAATAGCATAGGGGAAGAGTAATTTTGTGGTTTAATATCTTATAATTACTTAATACCTTTTAGATGAAGCATTTATACATTCTTTTATTTTCCTTAGTTTTTTCATTTGCAGTTGCCCAATCATCAGATAGTACCAATAATATTTCTTCTTTTTCGGGGTCGGTTGGTTTTACTAATAATGGGTTTTCTATTATTCCAACTTTCTCGCTTAATCACTCGGCTTTTGTTGCTAATTTATCTTTTCGAAAAAAAAGGTTTAGCTTCGACCCTGATATTCGATTAGTACCAGATGCACAAAAGGGTGGGTTGATTTGGTGGTTGCGTTACCGATTAGTCGATAACAAAAAGTTTGCTTTGAGGGTTGGTGCTCACCCTGCTTTTACGCTTATCCGTCGAACAGATAACGAAAACGGAACTACAAAAGAAATTACCGAAATGCTTCGTTTTTTTGCTTTTGAGGTAGTGCCAAGTTATCAGTTTAATAATAAATTTGGCGTAAGTGCCATGTATTTGCAAGGAAATGGGCTTCAAAAACATGGTCCTCAACTAACACGTGCTTTATTTTTGAATACCAGTATTACCAACATTGGTTTGGGTAAAAACCTCAGCTTTAACCTATTTCCATCCGTTTATTTTTTATATACCGATGGGTACCGAGGTGACTATTTGACGGTTACTGGAGCTTTATTTCACAAAAAACTTCCGTTTAGTTTACAATCAACCATTAATCAGACTTTTACCTCTAATATACCTGGTAATAAAGATTTTATGTGGAATGTTACTCTGAATTACAACTTTAAGAAGATTTACAAAAAAATCAACTAAATTTCTATTCAAATGAAATAATTACTACCACTTTCTTTTGTTCAATTTTTTTATCGGTCTGTGTATTTTTTATAAGGTTCAAAATCAAGATTTTCAGTAGAAAAAAGAACGGATGAAAGAAAATAGAATAAATGTCTGAGCTGACTTATTTGAAGAGAAAGTAAATGTTTGATTTTCGTAAATAAGTGTTTGAAATTGGTTACCAAACTTTAACTATTATTCAGAACTTTGTCGAAGATAAAAACATTAAAAATATGGAAAAAAGAAAATTAGGAAATCAAGGCCTTGAAGTATCGGCCATCGGCTTGGGTTGTATGGGCATGAGCTTTTCGTATGCTCCTTTTCCGCCAAAAGAAGATTCGATAAATTTAATTAGAAAGGCTGTTGAGCAAGGAGTTACATTTTTTGATACAGCCGAAGTCTATGGGCCTTTTGATAATGAAGAAATTGTGGGCGAAGCCCTAAAACCTTTCAAAAATCAAGAAATTGTTATAGCCACGAAGTTTGGCTTTGATATTCAAGATGGAAAAATGGTAGGCGTAAATTCGCATCCAGACAATATTCGAAAAGTTGTTGAAGCATCTTTAAAGAGGCTGGGAGTTGAATGTATCGATTTATTGTACCAACACCGAGTTGACCCCAAAGTACCTATCGAAGATGTAGCAGGAGCAGTAAAAGACCTGATTCAAGCAGGAAAAGTAAAGTATTTCGGACTTTCGGAAGCGGGAGCTAAGACCATCAGAAAAGCCCATGCGGTGTTGCCAGTTTCGGCTTTGCAGAGCGAATATTCACTCTGGACTCGTAATCATGAAAATGAAATTATTCCAACCATTGAAGAATTAGGCATTGGTTTTGTACCATTTAGCCCGCTCGGAAAAGGCTTTCTAACAGGTACTATTGATGAGAAGCGTAAGTTTGAACCACAAGATATTCGTGCCATTATTCCAAGATTTACAGAAGAGGCACGCATAGCCAATAAAGCATTGGTCGATGTAATTGCTGGTTTTGCACAAAAACACAATGCTACAAACGCTCAAATTGCACTCGCTTGGGTTTTAGCTCGAAACCCAATGACAGTACCAATTCCAGGAACAACTAAACTTCATCGGTTGGTTGAAAATATTGGTGCTGCCAGTATTCAGCTTTCGACTGAAGAGCTCAATGAATTGACTGCGGCCTCGGAGGCTGTAAAAGTAGTTGGAGCCAGATATACCGAGGCTCAAGAAAGAGCTACGGGTTTGTAAAGCAGCCAAATTAGAGTTATTATTTTGCCGCATAAATGCCGATGTCGAGTGTTTATGCGGCAATTATTTTTTCAAAACAAAATGCCTACGTGTAGTATAGTCCAAAAAGTATCATATTTTGGCATTATATTAATAGAAAATAGGACTTAGTTTATATACATTTGTCAAGAATTCAATCCTATAAACTTTACTATGGCAGACCCTATACTTATCCTACTCGTTGGCGTTGTTATTGTTGTTGGCGGAATTATTGGCTTTAAACTACATCCATTCTTGGCACTTCTTTTAGCTGCATTGGCGGTTGCTTTACTTACTCCTGTCGAATTGGTCGAACAATATTATTTGTCAAAGGGTGTAACGGCTATTGATGCTTTCAAGCAAGCCCACAAAAGTATAGGCGAACGCATCGGAACCGAATTTGGTAATACTTGTGCCAAAATAGGAATTCTGATTGCCATGGCGGCTATTATTGGCAAAGCCATGCTCGATAGCGGTGCTGCCGAGAAAATCATTAGAAGTATGCTTAAAGTAACAGGTGAAAAAAATGCACCACTGGGCTTTATTCTAAGTAGTTTCTTCTTGACTATTCCAGTTTTTGTTGATACCGTTATCTTCTTGATGATGCCTCTTGCTAAGGCTATGGGCATGCGATTGAAGAAAAATTACTTGCTTTTGGCTCTTTCCGTAATTGCAGGGGCTGTAATGGCCAATTCGTATGTGCCACCATCGCCTGGCCCTTTGATTTTGGTAAGTTCGTTTAATGTACCAATCGGTTTATTGATGGTTTGTGGAATGCTGTTGGGACTTTGTACAATAACCATTGGTTTTTTTATTGCTAAATATTTGAATAAAAAATTTGATATTCCACTAAGAGATTCGCCCGATGCTCGATTGGAAGATATTGCTGCCATTGCCGAAAAAGATGATAGTGAGCTGCCTTCGCTGGGTTGGGCTTTATTGCCAGCAGCATTTCCTTTAGTAACTATTTGTATCCGCTCGGCGGTAGAGGCATTTCATAAATCTGATAAGCCTTTGACTGAAATCCCGATTGTAAATACAGTTTTAGATGTCGTTTTATTCTTTGGCGATAAAAATATTGCTCTTCTCATGGGCGGGCTTTTCGCTCTATTGGTATTAGCAAAGCAGAAAAAAACAAGTAAAGATAAAATATTGGCTTTTACTTCAACGGCCTTAGCAAGTGGCGGCGGCATCATCTTAATTACTGCCGCAGGCGGAGCCTTTGGTGGAATGTTGCAGCAGACAGGCATTAGCAGCCGAATTGCAGATTTGACAAAAGATTACCAAATGGCTTTGATTCCGTTGGCGTTTTTTATTACGATGGTTGTACGAACAGCACAAGGTTCAGCTACGGTAGCTTTGATAACTGCTTCGGGTATTTTAGCAGGAATGGCACAGAATGCTAATTTGGGTTTTCACCCCGTGTATTTGTGTTTGGCAATTGGAAGTGGAGCAAAACTTATTCCGTGGATGAACGATGCAGGTTTTTGGATTATGTGTAAAACCTCAAATTTAACTGAGCACGAAGCCCTCAAAACCATTGCACCCATGCAAAGTTTGATGGGGCTGGCTGGCGTAATTCTGACAATGATAGCCGCTTGGATTTTCCCGATGGTGTAGTTTGGTTATTGGGAAACTGGTTACTGGTAAATTAGTAATTGTTTTTTTAAAAAAACTAACCCAATAACAAACATATAAATAACAATTCTCCAATTCACCAGTAAACTAATATACCAATTTCCCAGTATACCAGTAACCAATCCACCAATAACCAATAAACCAGAAAAAATGCAAAACATAGTAATAAAAACAACCCCTAACGATAACGTTGCCATTGTAGCAAATTCAGCAGGATTGAAGCGTGGGTCGATTGTATTAGATGGAGTTGTATTGGAAGAAGATATTCCGATGGGACATAAAGTGGCCTTAAAGTCTTTTGATGAAGGAGCTGAGGTGATTCGTTATGGGCAAATTATTGGTTATGCAAACAGATTTATCGAAAAAGGAAGTTGGATAAATGAAACCAATATTAATATGCCTCAACCGCCAAAGTTAGAGGATATAGCCCCCCCCGCCCCCGATGAGAGAGCTTTTGTTACAAAGAACATTCCCCCATCGGGGGTTAGGGGGCATTTCATGGGCTACCGAAACCCCAATGGCAGCGTAGGCACTAAAAATATTTTAGGCATAACCACCAGCGTGCAATGTGTAGCAGGAATTACGAATTTCATAGAAAATAAAATCAGGAAAGAATTACTTCCACTTTACCCAAATGTCGATGATGTAGTAGCATTTAATCATAGTTACGGCTGTGGAATTGCCATTGATGCACCTGCTGCCATTATTCCGATTCGCACAATCAAACACATTGCTCAAAACCCCAATTTTGGTGGCGAAATAATGATTATTGGTTTAGGTTGTGAGAAACTAAGACCTGAAAGATTGTTACCAGAAAATGGTGAATTGGTTAATGGTGGACTTGTTTCTAATACTCAATTGACCAATAACCAATCTACCAATAACCAGTCATCCATACTCTATCTTCAAGATGAGCAATTCGAGGGTTTTTATGAAATGGTTGATGGCATTATGGAAATGGCCGAAAAGCATCTCAAAAAACTCAACCAACGCAAAAGAGAAGTCTGTTCGGTAGCTGATTTAGTAGTAGGAATGCAATGCGGAGGTAGTGATGCTTTTTCGGGTTTGACGGGTAATCCAGTGGCTGGTTTTGCCGCTGATTTGATTGTGAAAGGTGGCGGAACAGTTTTTTTCTCAGAAGTTACCGAAGTGCGTGATGCCGTGCATTTGCTTGTTCCTCGCTGCGAAAACGCCGAAGTGGCCCAGAAACTCAAAGACGAAATGGCTTGGTATGACAATTATCTCAGTCAAGGACAAGCAGATAGAAGTGCCAATACAACCCCAGGTAATAAAGGCGGTGGGTTGAGTAATATCGTGGAAAAAGCCCTTGGTTCTGTCGTGAAATCGGGGACGAGCACGATTGTGGATGTAGTCTCACCGGGTGAAAAGGTGCGTAAAAAAGGGTTGAATTTTGTGGCTACTCCAGCCAGTGATTTTGCTTGTGGAACGCTGCAATTAGCCGCAGGCATGAATATGCACGTGTTCATTACGGGCCGAGGCACACCTTATGGCTTAAATATGGTTCCCGTAATAAAAGTAAGTTCTAATTCAAAATTGGCTAATCGCTGGCATGATTTGATAGATTTTGACGCTGGGCCTGTAGCTTTCGGACAAAAAACTATCGAAGAAATGGGCTGGGAATTGTTTCACCTCATTCTCGAAATAGCCAGCGGAATAAAAAAGTAGCCACCGATAAATTGGGACTTTATAATGATTTGGTGTTGTTCAATCCAGGCCCTT
>JACCDQ010705643.1_pt1 | contig 13053 bp, 12 predicted proteins | sample 7446031 | NCBI WGS metagenome assembly JACCDQ01 (sample SAMN15323442, study PRJNA562643) | freshwater metagenome | isolation source: river surface water | place: USA:Blue River Watershed | collected 2017-08-17 | reverse complement strand
TTCTTGGCGCTGGCCAGTGGATCAATGGGGCATCTTGGGGTGCTTATTCCTTGGCTTTTGGCCTGGTGTGGTGGTTGTTTGTCTTGTATCAGTGGTTCCGCGACTCGGTGAGTGAGAGCGAAGGCGGCATGTACGGCCGCAAAATCGACATCTCTTATCGCTGGAGCATGAGCTGGTTCATCTTTTCAGAGGTGATGTTCTTTGGTGCGTTTTTTACCGCGCTTTGGTGGGCACGCACTCACTCTGTGCCGGCTTTGGGCAGCATTGAAAACGGTCTGATTTGGCCGAATTTCCAAGCGGTGTGGCCGTCTGTCGCGGTGGGTGCAACCGCTTCGCCTGCAGGAATTGTGGAGCCCTTCCAAACGATGGGTCCTTTCTGGTTGCCCACTATCAACACCGCGTTGCTGCTGACTTCGGGCGTCACCCTGACGATCGCCCACCACGCCATGCAAGACGGCAACCGCAGCAAAACCATTGCTTACATGTGGTTCACGGTGCTGCTGGGCATTGTGTTCCTGTTTGTTCAAGGCTATGAGTACGCGCATGCCTATTCCGATCTCAACCTCAAGCTCAGCTCTGGGGTGTTCGGTTCCACTTTCTTCATGCTCACAGGTTTCCACGGTTTCCACGTGTTTGTGGGCATGTTGATGTTGCTGTTCATCACCCTGCGCCTGCAAAAAGGACATTTCACCAAGGAACGCCATTTTGGTTTTGAAGGCGCTGCTTGGTACTGGCACTTTGTGGACGTGGTGTGGCTGGGCCTCTACATCTTGGTGTATTGGTTGTAAATTCCTTCGGCTAAAGCCTGCCAACAAAAAAGCGCCTTTAGGCGCTTTTTTGTGCTTCAGCCAGCAAGACGCGCCAAGGCGCGAAGCTGAATTGAGTCAACGTGACCCCAAACCTGTCGGCTGAATCCAGCCCATCCAGTAAGCGATCATCACGCCAACAAACAGCAACACCGAAAACCCCACTCGAAAGGCCAGTGCCCGAGCCATGCGTTTCGATTTTTGAGGGTCGGCATGACTGGCTGAGCCACGCATCATGTGGACCAATGCCAGCCCCAAACTGCCGATGATCCCCACAAACGCCAATCCGATGATGTATTTCATGACAAGTATTATCCAATGAGTCAGAAGACTGGATTGCGATCGGCGGTATGGGTGGCCACGGCTGCGCTATTGGTTGCTGGAGTGACGTTTGCTCTGGGCATGTGGCAGTTGGGGCGTGCCTCCACGAAAGAAGCCTTGCTGGCTCAACGTGGAATGCGCGAGCAGCAGCCCGCCCAGGCATTGCCTGATTTGTTAAAAAGCAATGGTGTGACGGACGTGGACTCGCTGTTGGATCGTCGGGTCTATTTTGAAGGCGAATGGTTAAACGACGCCACCGTATTTTTAGACAACCGGCCAATGAACGGCAGGTCGGGCTTCATTGTGGTGACGCCTTTGCGCATGCTGGGTTCGGATGGTTGGGTGCTGGTGCAAAGGGGCTGGGTGCCCCGCCGGTTTGACAACCGCCATGCCTTGCCAGATTTGCCTGGCGGCACTGGCGTGGTCCGAGTGGAGGGGCGATTGGCCCCACCGCCATCCAAGTTGTATGAACTGGGGCCAGAGGCTGGCGGACGAATCCGGCAAAATGTGGACATCGTCGAGCTAAGCCGGACGCTTGGTCAACCCGCTGTGCCACTGTCTGTTTTGCAGTCCTCTTCGGCCAGCGGTGCCGATGCTTTGACGCGTGACTGGCCGGTGGTTGGGGGTGATGCTCACAAGCACCTGGGCTATGCGTTTCAGTGGTTTGGCCTTTCTTTGTTAACGGTTGTGTTGTATGTCTGGTTCCAAATCATCGTCCCAAGGCGTCGCAGGGTCTGAACAACCCAGTCAGGGGCTTGCATCTCGCGCGACCGAGCAGCCACTGGGCATGACGGTCTACGACTTACCCGTCCAGGCGTCTGAAGGGGCTGGGCAGGCTGCCGCAACACGCATGGGCCGCATCAAAATGTTGTTGGTGCTGTTGGTGTGTGCTGCGCCTGTGGTGGCCTCTTACTTCACCTACTATGTGATCAGGCCCGAGGGCAGACGCAATTACGGTCAGCTGATTGATCCGGTGCGACCACTGCCGTCGGTGCTGGGCTACGCCAACAACGGCGAAGCGGTGAACCTGACTTCGTTGCAGCACCAGTGGTTGTTGATCAGCGTAGGGGGCAGTTCGTGTAATCCGACATGTGAACAGCACCTTTACCTGCAGCGCCAAATTCGTGAAGGTCTGGGAAAAGAGAAGGGCCGATTGGATTGGGTGTGGTTGCGCACCGGCGATGAGGCATTGTCAGACGTGGTGAAGCAAGGCACTTCGGCCGCCACGGTACTCAAGGTGGATGAATCGGCCCTTGGTCGATGGCTGGAGCCCGCCGCGGGTCAAGTGTTGGCTGACCACCTGTATTTGGTGGATCCGTGGGGCAATTGGATGATGCGTTTCCCTGCGCAGGCAGACCCCGCAAAAGTGCGCAAAGACATTGAGCGTTTGTTGCGCGCGGCCGCCTCATGGGACAAAGAGGGCCGCCCCTGATGGATGCACAGGCCTTGTACGATTTTTCTCCCGTCCTGCAACTGATGTTGTTGGGGTTGGTGGTGGCCATGGGGCCGCTGGCTTGGGTCTGGCTCAGGCACCGCAACGATTCCAAAGCCAATCGTTTGGTGGCTTTGACCACTTTCACCTTGTTTTTAACATTTGATCTGGTTCTTTTTGGTGCCTTTACCCGATTGACCGATTCAGGATTGGGCTGCCCCGATTGGCCCGGCTGCTATGGCAGCGCCAGCCCCTTGGGTGCCAGCCAAGCGATCGCACAAGCCCAGGATGCCATGCCCACCGGGCCTGTGACCTTCTCCAAGGCCTGGATTGAAATGATTCATCGCTACCTGGCAACAGCGGTGGGGGTGTTGATCTTGGTGCTGGCTTGGGTGGCTGTTTCTGAGCGCAAGCGTCTGAGCGTGTGGTGGGGTTGGCCGGTGTTGACCTTGTTTTGGGTCTGCTTGCAAGGTGCTTTTGGTGCCCTTACGGTGACAATGAAGCTGTTCCCGGCGATTGTGACCCTGCATTTGCTGGGGGGCATGGTGTTGCTTGCCTTGCTCAGGTTTCAGTCAGTGCGCTTGCAGTCCACTTTGCTGCCTGCCAACGTGGGCTTGCCTAACCCAACCAAACCCTGGCTGTGGGCGCTTTTTGGCTTGGTTTGGGTGCAAATCGCGCTTGGGGGTTGGGTGAGCACGAATTACGCTGTGTTGGCGTGCCGCGACTTTCCGACTTGCCAGGGCGTTTGGTGGCCCCCTATGGATTGGCGCGCTGGGTTTGAGGTTTGGCGTGAGCTGGGTCAGCGGGGGTCTGGTGATGGCTTGCCGTTTGCGGCATTGACGGCGATTCATTACGCCCACCGCCTGTTGGCTTATGTGGTTTTGCTGAGCATGGTGTTCGTGGCCTGGCGCCTCCGGTCGGCGGGGGCGCAGGGTCGGTACAGTGGCGTTTTGATGGGGCTGGCTGGCTGGCAGTTGGCCACTGGGTTGAGCAACGTGGTGTTGGAATGGCCCTTGGCCGCCGCCGTTGGACACACGGCTGGTGCTGCAGCCATGGTGGTGGTGCTGACGGGTTGGTTGGCCAGGGCGGCCCGCTCAACCTCAAGCGAGCCCATCTCACACTCTAGCCATTTGCATACTTGGAAACGCACCGCATGAGCCGTTCCGCACCTGTGGCCGAAACGGCCTTGCCACCCACGTGGCGTCAGTTTTACGCGCTAATGAAGCCGCGCGTGATCCAGTTGATTGTGTTTTGTGCTTTGATAGGCATGGTGCTGTCCGTGCCTGGTGTGCCCAACTGGGCTCAGGTGACTGTGGCCCTGTGGGCCTGCCTGGGCATATGGCTGGTGGCCGGCGCTGCAGCCGCATTCAATTGTGTGGTGGAGCAGCATATTGATGCAAAGATGAAACGCACCGCCTGGCGTCCCACCGCCAAAGGCGAGTTGACCAACAAGCAAACGCTGACGTTTTCGGGCTTGCTGTGCTTGTTGGGTTCGGTGATTCTGTACACAGTGGTCAACCCGTTGACCATGTGGCTGACTTTTGGGACCTTTGTAGGCTACGCCATTGTGTACACGGTGATTTTGAAACCTTTGACGCCGCAAAACATTGTGATTGGCGGTGCCTCGGGTGCCATGCCGCCGGTGTTGGGCTGGGCAGCCATGACAGATGCCGTGACCCCTGAAGCCTTGATTTTGTTTCTGATCATTTTTTTGTGGACGCCACCGCATTTTTGGGCTTTGGCCCTTTACCGGGTTGAGGACTACCGCAAGTCGGGCTTGCCCATGCTGCCAGTAACACACGGCTCAGAATTCACGCGCTTGCAGATTCTTTTGTACACCTTTGTGCTGTTTGCAGCTTGTTTGTTGCCGTTCGTGCTGCGTATGAATGGTTGGCTGTATTTGGCTGTGGCAGTGGTGCTGAGCGTGGGTTTCAGCACTTATGCGTTCGCCCTGTGGCGCAACTATTCCGACGGTTTGGCGCGCAAAACGTTTCGTTTTTCATTGATCCATTTGTCGGTGCTGTTTGCAGCGATGCTGGTGGATCACTATTGGGTTGGGGTATGACGCAGTTTGGTTTTTTCAGACGGTTTTGGGTGCGCTGGGCGCTGTTGCTGGCGCTGCCTGCGGTGCTGTGGAGCTGCTCGGGCAAGGCCAATTTCAATGGAATTGACATAACGGGTGCAGACTATGCTCAATCATTCAGTCTGACCGATCACAACGGCCAGGCACGGACCTTGGCTGATTTCAAAGGCAAGGTGGTGGTGCTGTTTTTTGGCTACACGCAGTGCCCGGATGTGTGCCCGACGTCTATGACCGAATTGGCCCGAGCCAAACAGCTGCTCGGGCCGCAGGGCGACCAATTGCAAGGGTTGTTTGTCAGCGTGGACCCAGCACGCGATACACCCGAGGTGATGAAGGCCTACATGGCGAACTTTGATCCGTCTTTTTTGGCCTTGTACGCCAGAGACGACCAACTGCCCGCACTGGCACAGTCGTTCAAGACGTACTACAAAAAGGTGGAAGGCCCCACGCCCACCAGTTACACCATGGACCATTCGGCTGGTAGCTATGTGTACGACACCCAGGGCAGGGTGCGTTTGTACCACCGCTACAACAGCGGCGCACAACTGCTGGCCGACGACCTGAAAAAGCTGCTAAACGATTAGACGCGCTGGTCAGGCGGGTAGCTTGTCGATTTCTGAGGTGAAGGCGTCGGCAAAAAATTCTTCGGGGGGCAGGCCGGCAGCAATGTAGTCGCGCTCTGCGGACTCGACCACCACAGGCGCACCGCAGGCATACACTTGGTGGGCCGACAAGTCAGGAATGTCCTGCAACACGGCCTGGTGGACAAAACCAGTTCGACCAGTCCAGCCGTCTTCGGGCAGGGCGTTGGACACCACGGGTACGAATTTGAGGTTGGGCATCTGTTCACACAAAGCGTTTACCCAGGCGCTTTGGTACAGGTCGGCGGGCCGGCGCCCGCCCCAATAAAGTGTGGCCAGGCGTGAGATGCCCCGGTGCTGCATGTGTTCCAGCATGGCTTTGATGGGGGCAAAGCCAGTCCCGGAGGCCAGCAGAACGATGGGTTTGTCGGTGTCCTCGCGCAGAAAGAAGCTGCCATAAGGACCCTCGATCCGAAGGATTTCTTTTTCTTTCATGCCACCGAAAACGTGGTCAGTGAATTTGCCGCCCGGCATGTGCCGTATGTGCAACTCCATGCCCGGTTGTGTGGCCTGCGTGTGAGGCGAGGTGGCCATGGAGTAGCTGCGACGGTTGCCGTCCCGCAAAATGAATTCGATGTACTGGCCAGCGTGGTACTGAAACACGTCGTGGGCAGGCATCTGCAACTTGAGCACCATGACATCGTGCGAGGCGCGTTCCAGACTGTTGACGCGAACGGGCATTTTTTTGATTGGATGCGCTCCAGCCTCGGTGACTTGCCGCGATTCCAGCACAACGGTGCTGGTGGGCTTGGCACAACAGGTCAATACGTAGCCAGCGGCCTCTTCGGCTTCCGTCAGGGCTTTGTTTTGGTGCGTGCTGTGCACCACAGAACCAGCCAACATTTTGCATTTGCAGGAACCGCAAGCGCCATCCTTGCAACCATAGGGCAGGCCTACCCCCTCGCGTATGCCTGCGCCGAGTATGGTTTCATTGGAGTGGGCAGTGAAAGTGCGGCCGCTGGGCTGGACGGTGATTTGAAATGTCATACTCTGAAACAAAGGTGCAAACAGCGCGGGTGCGGGTTGCCAGCTGGGGATTTTCTCAAATTTGGGGTGGACATGGCTTTTTTAGGGGCGTTGCCTGCGCGTTTCAGGCGCGAACGGGTGTTGGTGGTGGGTTGTGGTGATGTGGGCTTGCGCATGTTGCCCCAGTTGCGTGCGACACGGGTGTATGCGTTAACTTCATCCAAGCAACGCTTGGGCGAACTGCGGGCAGCGGGGGCAACGCCGTTGTTGGGCAATCTGGACGATCCTGCCACTTTGGCCCGTTTGGCGGGCTTGGCCACGCGGGTGGTTCACTTGGCCCCGCCGCCCAACGCCCATTTGCTGGATTGGCGGCTGGACCCAAGAACCCGAGCGTTGGTGCAGGTGCTGTCTAGGCGAGCGCGGCCGCTGAGCATGGTGTACGGTTCCACCAGTGGGGTCTATGGCGATTGCCAGGGAGCGTGGGTGGACGAAACCCGGGCTGTGCAACCGACCACGCCCCGGGCACAACGCCGTGTGGATGCCGAAAGCAAAGTGCGTTGGTGGGGTCGGGCATTTGGCAGCTCGGTGTCGGTGTTGCGAATACCGGGTATTTACGCGCCAGACCGTCCAGGTGGTACACCACGTGAACGACTCCAACGCGGCACCCCTGTGTTGCGAGCAGAAGACGATGTGTACACCAACCACATACACGCTGACGATTTGGCCCGCGCGTGCGTGAAAGCCTTGTGGCGGACCGGGGGGCAGCGGGTGTTCAATGTGTCGGATGAATCCGCTATGAAAATGGGGGACTACTTTGATTTGGCAGCGGACTTGTACGGCATGCCCCGACCCCCGCGCATTGCACGCGAGGGCGCGGAGGACACACTGCCTTTGATGTTGCTCAGTTTTATGAGCGAGTCCAGGCGACTGAGCAATGACCGCATGAAGCGGGAACTGCGTTTGGTGTTGCGTTACCCGACGGTGGCCTTGGGTTTGCGCTGAGTTAGCGTACTACGATAGTCGGTCAGCGTTTGCTGCCGCCACCGCTGCCGCTCGAACTGTTGCCAGAACCGCCACCGGAGCGGCCACCGGAGTTACCGCCGCCGTTGCCACCCGCGTTGCCTCGCCCTTCGCTGCTGCTTGCCTGGCTGCCGCCGGTGTTCTGGCTGCTGCTCTGAGCTTGGCCTTTTTCAGGCGTGTTGCGTTTGGCTGAGCTGATCACCTCGCCAAGGCGCAAGCCCATGGCGTTGGCCATGGCCCCCCAGCCCATGCCTTCGGTGCGTTGCACAGTCAACGCGGCTTTGGTTTGAGTCAGTTGCACGTCGGTGGGGGCGCTCACGCCCTCTTTTGCCAGCTTGGCCAATGCCAACAAGCGCAGAATCTCGTCGTTACCGATGTTGCTGATTTCGGTTTCGGTGGGTTCCGAGGTGGTCTGCGCCATCAGCGGGCTCGCACCTGCCAGGGCCAGCAGAGCGCCCAGTACCGCAGCACGAATTGGGTTCATGGCGTTAGCCTTTCTATAGGGTTGTGTAGGTGTTTATGCTACGGCACTTTGCGTTCGCACAGCGTAGCCAAATGTAAGCGCTGCAACCGATTTGTTCAATGTATGGGTTCGGTTTCTGGTGGGCCAGACGCGGGTTTGCTGGAGAAGGTGTTTACTGGGTGTTTACCCTAGGTGTTTAGGCAACCAAAGTTGTATACACTTTATACTCCGTGGCCGCAGCGGCGCGATCCAAGATTAAGCGCGGCCTACCGGGTTCACAGCGCCCGCAGTGGTGAACCTGCATGCACAGCCTCTAGGCATGTTCCGTGCTTAAGAGGCAGCAGAGGTGCCATGGAAACTTATTTGCTTGATTGGGCCAACCTGTTGTTGCGTTGGCTGCACGTGATTGTGGCGATCGCATGGATCGGCTCATCGTTTTACTTTGTCTTTTTGGACAGCAGCCTCACCCCGCCGGAGGATGACGACCTCAAGCGGCAAGGTGTGAGCGGTGAGCTGTGGGCGGTGCACGGCGGGGGTTTTTACCACCCGGTCAAATTCAACGTGTCGCCCCCGAAGCTGCCCGAGCATTTGCACTGGTTTTATTGGGAGAGCTATTCCACCTGGCTCAGCGGTTTTGCTTTGTTCCTGGCCTCCTACCTTTGGAGCCCCAGTGTGTACCTGATTGATCCACGGGTGATGGATTGGTCGCCTGCGGCTGCCATTGCTTCTGCGTTGGCATTTTTGGTGGTGTTTTGGCTGCTGTACGACGGCATCTGCCGCACTTTGGGGCAGTCCAAAAATGGGGATGCGAAAGTCGGTGCAGCGGTGCTGCTGTTGGTGTGCGTGGCAGCGTGGTTGGCTTGCCACCTGTTTGCTGGGCGTGCTGCGTTTTTGCTCATGGGGGCAATGCTGGCCACCGCCATGAGCGCCAACGTGTTTTTCTGGATCATTCCGGGACAGCGCACGGTGGTGGCCGACCTGAAGGCAGGTCGTCCGGTGGACCCGATACATGGCAAGCGCGGCAAGCAACGCAGCGTGCACAACACGTATTTCACGCTGCCGGTGCTGTTTGCCATGTTGAGCAACCACTACAGCTTCACTTATGCCCATGAACACAACTGGGTGGTGTTGATTGCCATCATGTTTGCAGGTGCGGCTATACGCCAGTTTTTTGTCATGCGGCACGGTTACAAATTGGGGCGCAATCCGCACCCGTGGAAATACGCAGCGGTGGGTGTGTGGGTGCTTTTGGGCTTGGTGTGGTGGCTCAAGCCTGCACCGGTGGTGGCTGTGGCAGCGCCTGCCCCGGTGAGCTTTGCCGAGGTAAAAGGCGTGCTTGACCAACGCTGTGTGATGTGCCACGGCGAAGCCCTGCAATCGAAAGGGGTGCGCCTGAATTCTCCTGCCGCCATTTCGCAGCACGCGCAAATGGTGTACCAGCAAGTGGTGGTTACCAAGCTCATGCCCATGAACAACGCCACCGGTATCACCGATGCAGAGCGGGCCTTGGTGGCCCGTTGGTTCCAAGCGGGTGCGCCGGTGCAATAAGTTGCGTTCTAGGACTTAAGCCGTCGCCCAGGCGGGTGCGGCCTCTGGGGGTTTGGTGTCCATCACCCGCAGGCTGACCCCGCCCGATTGGCGCATGGTTTTGTCGCCAATCACGGGTTTGGTGGCGATGGTGTTGTAGCGGGTGCGCAATGCCTGTATTTCTTGTCCCAAGACGGCAGCGTCTTCAATTTTCGCTTCGTAGCGTTTGAGCACGCCCCATGCGGACTCAATGATTTTTGCGTTGCGAGTGCGGGTTCCGGCGTCCAGCAGCTCCAGGACGGCGGCGCGTGGCTTGCCGGCCAGGCTCAGGCGCATGGCTTGTTCAACCATGCCCAACACTTCGGTGTGCAGGTTCAGCAGCTTTTCAGCGTAAGGCGGGTGGCTGACAACTGCCTTGGCCAACAGTTCGGTCAGGGCTTTTGAGGTGCAAAAACGCAGCCCGAGTTGATGGATGTGGTCTTCCACCTCGTCGAGTTGTATGGCACGCTGGGCCAACAAGCCCAAAAGCATCAGCAAATTGCAGGCGGCCTCAAAGTCAAAACCTTCCAAATGCGATGTGGCCATCATGGCCCGCACACCTTCAAGCACCCGGGCGGTTTGGTGGTCCTGGATCAGCAACATGATCTGCAGCGCTTGGTTCAAGCGTTGTAGCCGCACCGAGGCGGCGTTGCGGTCCAAGATGTTTTGCATGTCGTCCACACAGCGCAGCAAGGCTTTGCGGTCGCCAGCGACCAAACGCATGTGTCCCAACAGCACCAGAGCTTGTGGGTCGAACATTTTGGAGTCGAGGCCCAAGCGCACGGTGCGGGTCAGCATTTCCTCGGCCAGTTTGGTGTCGCCGCAATAATGAGCCAGCATCCCGTGCCGCTGCAATCGGCTGATGGATGCTGGCGTCATGTCGGTGGCCATCTTGCAGGACTGCAGGGCGGCGTCAAAGTTGCCGAGTTCAATATGGGCGCGACCCATCACGTCGTACGCGTCGGCGTAGCCCGGCTCAGAGCTGATCAGGCTTTCAAGTGTGGTGGCGGCCTTTTGGGTTTGGCCGGCTTCCAGCTGCACCCGTGCCACGCCCAGCCGCGCCCAGGGCAGGGTCTTGGCATCAATAACAGCTTCGTACAGCTTTTGGGCTTCATTGAATTGTTCGGTGCGCAGCAGCAGTTCTGCTCCCACGCGCGCAGCGTACAGCCAATAGTCACCTTTGGTTTGAAACCGCTCCAGGCAAAGCGCGGATGCCCGCGCGAAGTCTTGCGATTCGATCGCCCAGAAAATGTCCTGGAGCACAAATTTGCGTCGCCGTGCCTGAAAAATCCGCTCTTCCAAGCGGTTGGCGGTGTAGGGCTTGAGCAGATAAGAGTCCAAAGCCGATTCGGCGGCCTCGGCGACTTTGCTGTAGGAGGCTTCGGCCGTGACCATGATGAAGACCGTCGCAAACGGCAACAGGCCGCAACGGCGCAAGTCATCCAGCAGGTCTTGGCCCGTGCCAGCATCGGTGGGGAAATGTTGTTCGCAAACCACCACGTCAAAGGTGCGAAATTCCAATTGGCGCCTGGCGTCACCAATTCGAGAGCTTTGGGCCACGGAACGAACGCCCAAATCCCGCAACTGCGCGATCAAGATCGAGCGCGACGTCGGGTTACCGTCCACCACCAAAGCGGTGGCGTCCCTTAAATCGTCAGATTTAACACTGAGGCGGCTCATGCTGCGTATTGTGCGCTTGAATTTCGTGTTGAATCGCGCAATAAGCGCAGAGAATGCCCGATCTTTGGGGCGTTGAGACGCTTGTTGTCAGACCGGCGCCGTTGGCGCACACGGGAAGCGCAAGGTGACCCGGGTGCCCACTTGCCATTCGGTGTGCACGTCCACGCTGCCACCTTGCAGATGCATCACCTCCTTGACCAAGCTCATGCCCAGCCCGGTGCCGGGAATGTGACCCGAGGTGTCGGCACGCCAAAACCGCTCGAACAAGTGCTTTACCTGTTCTGGCTTCATGCCCATGCCTTGGTCCGAAACGCGTATGCACACCCAAGTAGCGCCCTGGGGTGGCTTTTCTAACCACGTGTGGATGGAAATGGGCCCGCCATTCGGTGAGTACTTGTAGGCGTTGCTCACCAAGTTGAGCAAGACTTGCCGAGATTTGTCGGCGTCGGCCCAAATCAGCTGCTGCTCGTCCTCAAAACTGCAATCGACCAGCCGATTGTCACCCGGCATGACCAGGCTGGCCAAGGTGTCACGAACCAGCTGGCCCACAAGGCAGGGTTGGATGTCGAAATCCTGACCCTGGCGGGCTTCGATCCGAGCCAGGTCGAGCAGTTCGTTGATGATTCGGCTCAGCCGCCCTGCTTGGTCGTGCATGGTCTGGATGAGTTCGCGCTGCTTATCGGCCGACATGCGCCGGTGCAGCAACAACTCAGCAAATCCGTAAACGCTGGCCAAAGGGGTGCGGAGTTCGTGCGCAGCGCTGTTGAGGAACTCGCTCTTCATGCGGTCCACTTCGCTTTCGTGGGTGATGTCGCGGAAATAGAGCACCGTTTCCGCGTGTGGGCCCTTGTGCTTGCGCCAACTTCGGGCCAGCACCCGGTGGCGCGGCTTGGTGAGTACCAAGGTTTCGACGGTGGTGGAGGCAGTACCGTCGGTCAAGGGGGGGAAGTTGCGCCCGTCTTCGCTTAAACCCGTGAAAAAACGCTCAAATGCCGCCAATGACAGGTCTTCCCAATGAATGGCTTGTGCCCAGCCCAGCATGTCGCCGAGTGCAGGGTTGGCGACAACCAGTTGGTCGTTGGGGTCGAACACCGCGATGCCGTCTGGGCTCAGGTCCACCACGGCATGAAAGCGTGCCGTGCGTTCGGTCAATTTTTGCAGGGTTCGGTTGCGTTCGGTCACATCTCTCAGGATGCAGATGTACTGCGACAAACCCGCCTCGTGCACAAAGGCGAGCGACACTTCGGCAGGGAAAGGCTGGCGTTTTGCCCGCAAGCCCAAGGTTTGCTGGGCCTGGGGTTGGGGCGCCGAGTCCAGCAGGCTGGTGGGCGAGAGGGAATCTGTCCATTGCGCCGAGAACTGGGGCAGCCATTCGCGCACATCCTCATTCTTGTAGGTGAGGCCTTGCACTTGCAAAATGTGCCGCGCGGCCGCGTTCATCATTTGAATGCGCCCCGTGGAGCTGAGCACCAACATGCCGTCGGGCATGCCTTCCACGGCCGCTACCCAGTTGGCCTCGCTGAAAGCAAGTTGTTGAATTTGTGTGCGCAGGCGGGTGTGCAGCAGGTTGACCGCGCGGGTCAACTCGCTCACCTCGCGGCTGTTGCCGCTGTGCACGAGTGCTTTGCCGCCGGTGGGTTGAAGTTGTTGTGCGTGGCGGGTCAGGCGGCGCAGGGGCCGAAGCGTCGCGCGCAACATCAGGAAGGCGGTCAACATGGTGACAAGGCCCACGCCCAGGTGCATCCACCATTGTTCGCGTTGAATGTCCAGCAGCGCAGCCTGGTGGGTTTCGTGCTGAAACACCAAGCCGATGTAGCCCAAGGGCGACTGGTGGCCGATGGGCTCCCAGCTCAACCATGCGGGTGTGTCGGACCAAGGGGTGGGGCGCAAACCCATGGGCGGCGACTTGGGGATGTCGTTGCTTGGGGGCCGGTACAGGACCCTGATTTTTTTACTGTCGGCCGATTCTCGTGTCACACGCAGCAGTGACTGGTGCTGTGCGTCTAGTACCTCGATTTGCAGCACGCCTGGCAGTTTGACGGTGGGCAGCAGCATCTCCTCGAGCAGCGCCAAGT
>JACCDQ011871822.1_pt1 | contig 13054 bp, 15 predicted proteins | sample 7446031 | NCBI WGS metagenome assembly JACCDQ01 (sample SAMN15323442, study PRJNA562643) | freshwater metagenome | isolation source: river surface water | place: USA:Blue River Watershed | collected 2017-08-17 | reverse complement strand
GTCGCCTTTACCGGTTGTGATGTTCACTCTATTTCCTCTCGGTTTTGATCATGTCTTCCAGCCAAGCGATCTCTCGATCAGCTGTCTCCAGTGAATGACGTCGCCACTCCTCTAGATATTTGTCGATTCCAACAGGTGACTTCTCGAGTTCACCACGAAGGATTTCGGCTTTCTCCTTAAGGCGACGATGGCGCCCCTCAAGAATTCGTACTCTGTTCTTTGCTGACGTTGGCGAGAAAAAGGCGAAACGGATTTCAAAGCCTTCGTCTTCCCACGTTTCAGGTGTTACCGATTCAGTTAAATCTTCAAACTTGCGAGCGCCCTTTTCGGTAATCGCATACACGATGCGAGATCTGCGCGATGGAGCGTCAACAGCAGACTCTTCAATTAATCCAGCCTCCATCATTCTGCGCAGCTGCGGGTACAGCACTGAAAATGAGAGCGCTCGGAATGGACCAAAGATGGTTCCAATTCGCTTACGGAGTTCATAGCCATGCAACGGTGCTTGCGAGAGCAGTCCCAGAAGAGCGAATTCGAGGGACTCTGAACGTGAACGCATCGATCTCCCCCTTTTCCTTTACGGTAATTCCGTTGAATGTATCTATTCGATATATCGGGTCGTAATCTAAAGGGATATAGCCAATGAGGCAACCCAGACACTCCAAATCCGGGGTTTAAGGCTGTGATTCACCTCAAAGTTCGGGCGTGGCGTACACACAGGTAACCCACAGCCCCGCTTTACCCTAAAACTACAAGGCCCTTTTGGGGCCACACAGGAAAGGAAGTTTCAAGTGTCTCTACTCTCGTGGAAACTCCATGGAAACGGTAAGTCAGTAAGCCCAGGCGCGGTTGTATCAACCGATGAGCGCCTAACCTGGCCTCGCACTATTGGTGTCGGCCTTCAGCACATCGCCGCAATGTTCGGCGCAACCTTTTTAGTACCAATCATTACCGGCTTCCCACCAACAACAACCCTCTTCTTCTCAGGCATCGGAACTTTGATCTTCCTGGCCCTGACACAAAACAAGGTTCCTAGCTATCTAGGCTCCTCCTTTGCTTTCCTTGCGCCAATCGCAGCGGCAAAGACAAGCGGTGGAATGGGTGCAGCTCTCGGTGGCGTCGTCGTTACAGGTGTGATCTTGGCCGTTGTTGGTCTGATCGTTCGCCAAGCAGGAATCGGCTGGATCAATTGGATGCTGCCACCTGTAGTTACAGGAACAATTGTCATGGTTATTGGTTTGAACCTTGCCGGTGCTGCGAAGAATAACTTTGTTGCAGCTCCAATGATCGGTGTCATCACGTTGGCATCTATCGGCTTAATCTCAGCCTTCTCGCGTGGCTTCATGGGACGCATCAGCGTCTTCTTGGGTCTTCTTATCGGTTACCTCGTTGCCTACATTCAGGGCGATGTAAACACAGATGGCATCAAGGCAGCCAAGTGGTTTGCGCTTCCTACGTTTACTAATCCAACATTTGATGGCAAGGCGATCATTCTCTTCCTTCCTGTGGTTCTTGTTTTGATCGCAGAAAATGTTGGTCACGTTAAGGCTGTTGCTTCAATGACTGGCAAGGATCTTGATGATCAAATGGGAACTGCGCTTATGGCAGATGGTGTTGCAACAACACTTGCTGGCTTTGGTGGCGGTTCTGGAACAACAACATACGCCGAAAACATTGGTGTAATGGCTGCAACTCGTGTCTACTCAACTGCTGCGTATTGGATTGCAGGTGTTGGTGCGATCGGTCTTTCCTTATCACCTAAGTTCGGTGCTGTTCTTAGTGCAACTCCAGTAGGTGCACTAGGTGGCGTTGGCGTTGCATTGTTCGGAATGATCGGCGTCGTTGGCGCTCGCATCTGGATCGAAGGCAAGGTTGATTTTGCTAACTCAACAAACCTACTTATCGCTGGCTCTGCATTAATCATCGGTATCGCTGATATGTCATGGACTCGTGGAGATTACACATTCAACGGAATCATCAATGCAACTTTGGTGGCAATCCTTGGATATCGAATCCTTCACTCAATTGCAGATGCACGAGGTAATAAGTAACATCCCATCATGATCATTCCATCGCGGCTTCCTGAGTATTTCGTCGCTGCAATGGTAATTATCTTGGCGCCTGGCCCGAGCGTATTGTTTGTCATCGCTCGGGCCATCGCGTGGGGTCGTAAAACCGCAGTCTTTACAGTCGCCGGCAATGTGACCGGCGCTTTTTCACTTTCAGTATTTGTTGCCCTGGGACTAGGTCCCATTTTGCAACGTTCAGAGCTTGCCTACATCGCTGTGCAATGGGCGGGCGGTCTTTACCTTATTTACTTGGGAATCGATGCGATTCGACATCGCAGTATTCATGCAGCTGATATGACAAATCAGGGAGATGTCGCTCCAAGCATCCGACGATCGATTCGAGATGGTTTCTGGGTTGGTGCTCTCAACCCTAAGGGTGTTGTTTTCTTTGCTGCAGTGCTTCCTCAATTTATTGACCGCGAACGTGGAAGCGTTACTGCTCAGTTGATTTTGCTGGGGGCAATCTTTTCTATTTTGGCATTTATTTCTGATGGGTCATGGGGAATGCTGGCCGGAACGGCACGCAATTGGTTGGCAACTGATGGCAAGCGTCTGGAGCGTTTACGCGCAACGGGTGGAGTGATAATGATTATTTTGGGGCTTTCAGTTCTGTACTCGGCAATTGTCAGTGGTTAAGTACACAATAAGCACATGATTAAACCTGCCAAGCCTGCACGAGAAAACATCTCCCCTTCCGATCTCACCTTTGGGTTATCAACCTGTAAGAGATGTTTATGGATCAAGTACTGGTTCAAGGTAACGATGCCTGGAGCATTCCCATTGGTTGGAACAATGGCCGCGCTGCAGGAGGAGCATTTTCAAGGCGCAGATATGCCAACGATTGATCCCTCTCTTCGTCCTGGCACCGTTACAAAGTGGGGCGAATGGGTCAAAAGCAAGCCACTTGTCATCAATGGCGTTGAAACTCGCTGGAGAATTCTGGGTAAGTACGATCTCGTATCAACAAATGAGGATGGCACCATTGGCTTAATTGATTGCAAGGTCTCTGATAGTCAACGCGATAGTGGTCAGTTTTACTCACCGCAGCTTGAGGCATACGCCTATGCATTAGAAAATCCAGCTGCCGGGAAATCTCAAACCGTTGCATCGATGGGTTTGCTTGTGTGGCGTCCAACAACTGCGATTGGTAGCAACGCTAATGAGTACGGTTTTGGTGTATTTCAGAAGTACGTTCCGGTGGAACGAGACCAAGCAAACTTTCTCAAGGTTATTGGTGAGTTCATCGAAGTACTAGAGGGTGAACTTCCTGATGCTGGCCCAGAGTGTCAAACCTGCAACTACTTAGTTGCACGCAACGCTTTGGATTAATCCTCTTCCTGAATTACACCCAGCTTGGCCTTCTTGGGTGCATATGTATCTATGTACTCCTGGCCTGACATTTCCTGAATAGCATTCATAATCTGATCGGTAACATCACGCAGATGCTGCAGATCCGTTGAATCGCCATCAAAGTACATAGGTTCCCCAAAATGCATTCCAACTCGCTTTACATTTGGAATCACTTTGCCTGTTGGTTGAATCTTGTCGGTATTAAACATCGCCACCGGAACAACTGGTGCACCAGATTCAATGGCAAGACGGGCGATTCCAGTACGACCCTTGTATAAACGACCATCTGGAGAACGGGTGCCCTCAGGATAAATTCCGATGCAATCCCCGTCAGCCAATACCTTTAATCCAGTAATCAACGCTGCCTCGCTACGACGACCTCCCGAGCGATCAACTGGAACCTGTCCCAATGCGATGAAGGTCAATTTTTTCAACAAACCTTTAGGGCCGGGCGATGTGAAGTACTCGCTCTTTGCAAGGAAGGTAACTTTGCGTGGAACAACCAAGGGCATGAAGATTGAATCACTAAATGAAAGGTGATTTGAGGCGATGATTACCGGCCCCTTTGAGGGAACATGGCGAAGGCCGCGAACTTTTGGACGAAATGCCAACATCAAAAATGGGGTCAGAAATGCTCGCAAGGTTCCATAGGGCAGGTTGTTCAGCACGGGGCTAATTTAGTGGCTATTGACGACTATGACACTATCTGAGGGTGGGTAATGAGAAAAAAGAGCCAGAAGGCTTCGATGAGGAGGAGTTAATCCGCTCAGAGTTTGAGTCGATTGTCTCTGGTCTAAATCTGGACCAATCCTCCCCCTCTACCTACCTCGATGATCTTGATCGAATTGATCGAGAAGGATTTATTCAACCCAACCCAGCTCCTCAAACTCCTCGAAGCTTTGTGCAATCGGCACGGAATGCGATTGCACGTTGGTTCCACAAAACAGATCGAGATGATGATGGAGCGGCTTTGTGAGTAATTTTTCTTGGGGAATTTTAGGACCGGGTGGAATAGCACGCGCTTTTGCAAAGGATTTAACTTTGCTAGAGGGTCACACAATTGGCGCAGTTGGTTCTCGCTCAATTGATAATGCTCATAGCTTTGCAAAAGATTTTGGTGGCACTGCATATGGAAGTTATGAGCAGCTAGTCAAAGATCCCACTATTGATGCGATCTATGTTGCAACTCCACATCCAGCCCATCACGACAATGTGATTTTGGCACTCAACGCAGGAAAGCCAGTTTTGTGTGAGAAGCCCTTCGCGGTTAATGCAGGTGAAGCACAGGCCATGGTTGATGCAGCAGCCAAGAACAAAGTTGCTCTCATGGAAGCGATGTGGGCACGATTCTTGCCACATTATTCAAAAGTGCGAGAGATCATCGCAAGTGGTGTTCTAGGTCCAATTCTTTCGATCCACGCTGACCATGGACAAAGACTTGCCGATCAAAACATTCCTCGATTAGTAGAACCACATTTAGCAGGAGGTGCCTTGCTGGATCTTGGGATTTATCCAATCTCGTTTGCCCACATGATTCTTGGAAATCCTGCTTCTATTACATCCTCGGCGATCATGACCAATAAGGGAGTTGATGCACAAACATCAATGATCTTTACCTATCAGAGCGGTGCACAATCAGTCTTAACAACCACAATGATTGAACAAACGCCTTGTCGCGCTGTTGTTGCAGGTTTACATGGCTGGCTCGAAATTGATCGCACCTTTTATAACCCAGCAAGTATGCGGGTAGTTCTTAACGATGGAACTGTTACCCAATATCCAAATACCTACACAGGGCACGGATTACGTGAACAAGCAGAAAGCTTCAAGCAATTAGTTCAAACTGGGAAGGTTCAATCTGAGATCTTGTCGTGGCAGGACACCATCGACATTATGAAAACAATGGATGCTGTGCGAGAACAAATAGGGTTGAAATATCCATTTGAAAGTTAGGCTCGCGCCAAATCTGCCACGCCTACAAGGCCCGCTTCATTACCTAATTGAGCAGCAATAAGTTCTGGGTATGGATGTTTTCCTGCAAATGGCATTGTGCGTTCTAGCGCCTCGCGTGTTGGTTTCAACAAAATCTCTCCAGCATCAATTACTCCCCCACCAATGACAACACATGCCGGGTCGAGCAAAACTGAAAGTGATGCGATACCTGCACCCAGCCATTGACCGGTTGTATTGAAGGCAGCAAGTGCGACCGGATCTCCATCACGTGCAGCATCGGTTATCGCTTGACCGGTTAAGCCGGCAACAGTTCCATCTCCTCTGGACAGGAGATTTCTTGCGATTTCAGGGCTTGCGTTAATTGCTTCACGAGCATGTCGCAGCAATGCATTTCCTGATGCATATTGCTCAAAGCAACCACGAGCACCACAGCCACACAGATGCCCATCGGGTACAACGCGAAGATGTCCGAACTCTGCTGCAATTCCGAATGCGCCACGATAAAGCGCGCCATTAACAACAATTCCACCACCAATGCCTGTACCAACAGTCAGCATCATCATGTGGTTTTGATTGCGCCCAGCGCCAAACTTTGCTTCACCCCATGCCGCAGCGTTTGCATCATTTTCGATGACGACAGGTAAACCGATCAGTGATGTAAGTTCGGCATCAAGATCGACACCATTCCAGTCAGCGATATTGGGTGTTGCCAACATTGTCTTTCGGTCAGATGAAACAAATCCAGCCGCCGAAACTCCTACTGAAGTGACATCAAATTGTTGCATCAACTCTTTAGCTGTATCGGCAATGGTGCGAGTTAAATCCGATCCACCTTGACGTGGAGTTTCTTTGCGCGCAGTTGCAAGAATCTTTCCATTCTCATCAACGACGCCACCAAGAACCTTGGTGCCTCCAACATCAATGCCGATCGTGTTGCCCATCTGAAAACTACGCCTCTAAATGTGACTTCAGTTGGGACAGAGCAGCATCGATAGTCGCCTTCTCTGCTTTTTGACGCATCATTGCCGGAACCGGCATCGACAGTTGCACACCCAGCTCATATGTAACTTCCGTGGTGTCCTCGTCTACCGCTGTAATTGTGTAGATGCCATCCATACCGGTCAGTAGGTCAGCTTCATCTAGCGAGAAAGAGATCTTGTTGGGAGCTTGGCTCCAGTCGTAATCAAGAACGGGACGATCCTTCATCATTCCGGCGTCGATACTCATCTTCACCTTAGTAATGCGACCCTGGTCATCATGTGCCAACGCTTCTGCGCTCTTGATCTGCGCCGACCACTCTGGATACTTATCAAGTTCAGAGAGCGCCTTTTGTACATCGGCGATTGGGGCATCAATGGAAATTAACGATTTGCTGAGATCTGTCATGGCGCAAGGCTACCCTCTTCCCCTTTTGTCCGCGCTCACGCTAGCGTTCGCCCATGAATGAAATCTCAGTCCCTCCTCTCGTTCCCGCCGCAACCGCCGGGAATCTCACAAATCTGATCGCTGAACGCGCCTGGTTTGAACCCGAGCGCGTCATTATGTCCCGCCCACTGGGCGAAGGATGGCAACCTGTAACCGCTCGCGAGGTTGAAGAAGAGATTCGCGCGACCGCGAAAGGCTTGATCGCATCTGGAGTACAGATCGGCGATCGCATCGCAATCATGGCGCGTACCCGTTATGAATGGACGATCTTAGATTTTGCAACCTGGTTTGCGGGAGCGGTCGTTGTTCCAATTTATGACACTTCATCTGCTGAGCAGATCGATTGGATCCTTAACGATTCTCATTCAGTTGGAATCATTGTTGAGACGCCAGCATTGGCAGAACTTGTTAAAACAGTAATGCCATCTCACACTCGTAACTTGTGGACGATGACAGATGACGTTCTTGCCGTACTACGTGAAGCGGGCAAGCACATCGGAGATGATGAGATTGATCGTCGTCGTAACGCACTTACTCCTGCATCTCTTGCAACATTAATTTATACATCTGGAACAACAGGAAAACCAAAGGGAGTTCAACTCTCACACAGTAACTTCCTTTCAGAGTGTGGCAACGTTGTTCAAGGAGCAAGCGAGCTATTCCTCAAGCCTGGAGGATCAACACTTCTCTTCCTTCCAGTTGCACACGTTTTTGGTCGCATGGTTCAGATCGGTTCAATTGCAGCTGGTCTTCACATGGCACATTGCAGCGATCCAGTTGGTCGTTTGCCAATGGATCTAGCTTCATTCAAGCCAACCTTCGTTTTAGCTGTGCCACGTATCTTTGAAAAGATTTACAACGGCGCAGAAGCAAAAGCGGAAGCTGCAGGAAAGGGCAAGATTTTCCGCAAGGCCGCCGATGTTGCAATCGCTTACTCGGAAGCACTTGATAAGAAGGCGATGTCTCCTATCCTCAAGTTAAAGCATGGTTTGTTTGACAAACTTGTCTACAGCAAGATTCGTGCCGGAATGGGTGGAAGAGTTGAAGCTGCAATCTCTGGTGGTGCGCCACTCGGTGTACGTCTAGGTCACTTCTATCGTGGTGCAGGTATCGCAATTCTTGAAGGCTACGGTCTTACTGAAACTACAGCTGGTGCAACACTCAATCTTTACGGTGCTCACCGCGTTGGTTCTGTAGGTCGACCAATTCCTGGAACTTCAATCAAAATCGCAGAAGATGGCGAAGTTTTGATTCGTGGTCCAATCGTTATGGATGGCTACTGGCAGAACCAAGCGGCAAATGATGAGGTATTTGATTCAGAGCGTTGGTTCAAAACTGGTGACCTTGGAAAACTTGATGATGAAGGCTTCCTCTACATTGTCGGACGTAAGAAGGAGCTCATCGTTACAGCTGGTGGAAAGAACGTTGCTCCAGCAGTTCTCGAAGATCGTTTGCGTGCGCATCCGCTTGTAAGTCAGTGCATGGTGGTTGGCGATAACCAACCATTCATCGCTGCTTTGGTCACAATTGATCAAGATGCCCTCAAAGCATGGGTCGTCAATAATAAGAAGGAAGGCGCATCAATTAATGACCTGGTTAATGATCCAGATCTAATTGCCGTAATTCAAACTGCGGTGGATGATGCAAACAAGGCAGTAAGTAAGGCGGAATCAATTCGCAAGTTCACACTTCTACCAACTGATTTCACAATCGCTGGTGGACACTTAACTGCAAAGCTGTCAGTTAAGCGACATGTAGTGGCGAAGGAGTTCGCAAAAGAAATTGAAGCATTGTTTACAAAATGAACAATGAGCGAGTAACCCTCGCACAAGAACTGCATGATGGGATCGCCCAGGACTTAGTTGTCCTGGGCTTTTCCATTGATCAAGCAATCTCTCTTTCTCAGGAAACAGAGGTTAAGAATGAGCTGCGCAAGATTCGCTTTATGACTACTGAACTTATTGAAAGAGTTCGTGAGCAAATGCATCAGCTTCGAAATGCCGACCCACTTGAATCTCTTGGGTCCCAGGTAGATACACTGCATGAAACCGCACGCGTGGTTCAAGAAATTCTCCGCAACATAGACAAACATGCAGGTGCATCCAAGGTAACCATTGAGATCACTGACGATGGACAGGGCGGCGTTTCTCACAAAGAAAACTCCTTTGGCATTCGTGGCCTACAAGAGAGAGTTACAAAGATCAATGGGGAGATCCATATTGATTCAACCCCTAAAGGGACCACGATTGGAGTAACAATTCCCTTGGATAGGTAATGACTCGACTCTTAGTAATTGATGATCATGATGTAGTTCGACAAGGTCTTGTCACTGCATTGAGAAAAAATGGATTCGAAAATATAGAAACCGCCGGATCGCTAGCCCAAGCTCGAGCCAAAATCACTACCTTTAATCCGCAGGCCATGATTGTCGATCTCAATCTGCCTGATGGTTCAGGTTTGGAGTTAGTCCAATGGGTGCGCAAACTCTCCCCATCGGCAGCAATCATCGTTTTATCCCTGAACGCCCCTGAACGTTTTGCCAGGATTTCACAATCCGCTGGGGCAAATAGCTATATTTCCAAGGTTCAAAGCATTGACGAAATACTTGCAGCTTTGAACTTTGCAATCAAATACCCCCATACATTTTCATCAACTCATACATGTGATCAAAGAGATGACTTTGGACTAACACCACGAGAAATTGATGTTCTTACGCTTTTGGCGCAAGGTTCGAGTAACGTTGAAATCTCTTCTGCACTCTTCATAAGTCTTTCAACTGTCAAGACGCACATTTCAGCGCTGATGAGAAAGTTAGATGCCGCAAATAGAACTAGTGCGGTGACTATTGCTCGAAGTAAGGGGTTACTGCTCTAGCAGTTTATTGAATTGAGCAGACCAGATTTCCCAACGCCAATTGTCAACAATCCACTGACGTCCTGCTACTCCCATTTTCATTGCATCTTCGGGGTTATTCAACAAAGCAACAATCGCATCAGCGATCTCTGTGTTGTTTGTGCCATCAACAACCAAGCCTGTAACACCTTGCACGACCGCATCGGGAGCTCCCCCAGATGATCCTGCTACTACCGGCAATCCGCAGGCACTTGCCTCAAGGTAAACAATTCCTAATCCCTCAACCTCTAAGCCTGCAAGTCGCGATCTCGATGGCATCGCAAAAACATCTCCCGCACAAATAAACTGTGGGAGTTCTGCGTACTGAATTCTGCCAATAAAGGAAACATGTTCTTCAAGCTTGTTTGTTGCAACTAACTTCGCCAAATGATCCAAGTAAGGACCTTTACCGACCATTAACAAATGTGCGTTAGGTACACGCTTGATGATCTCCGGCATTGATTCAATCAAGCGATCTTGACCCTTTCGATGGACTAAACGCCCAACAGAAACAATCACTTTTTTACCTTCAAGATTGAGTTCTTCTCGTAACTTGGTTGAATCAACCGGCGAGAAATGGTCAACATCGATTCCTGGTGCGATGCGCACCATGCGTTGAGCGCTCATGCGTGAAATTGATTTAGAAATCGCGCGCTGAGTGAAATCACCTAGAAAAGTCAATGTATCTACTGTTGAAGCAATTCTTCGCATCGCGAGGTTAAATGGAAAAACCTTGGCCCACCAGACTTCATGTCCATGAGTAAGTGCAACGGTTTTTTGAACCCCGGCCCTTTTCATGGATGCCGATAAAAGACCCAACGGAGCTGCTGCACCGAAGGCAGCAACCACGATTTTTTCGCCTTTAATTATGTGAGCTAACTTTCTTGCAACACGTGGAGTCGGGAGCAAGATCTTTGATCGATCACGAATGACTGTAACGCCGTACTTTTCTCTCCACATCGCGTCATACTCATCAGCATCTTCTTGAGCTGATGTGTAAACAATTGTCGATCCAAAAGGCCTACGTTCAATCAAACCAATCACAAAGGTTTCAATTCCACCTGCACGTGGACCAAAGTCATTAGTGACGAAAAGGACTGGACTAGAAACGACGAGCTCCAACCAATGGTTTTCTTCCTAATGAACCGCTAGGCGCAACCTTCACTCGTGAACCTGAGCGTGGAGCATGCACCATCTTGCCGCCACCTAAGTAGATTCCAACGTGAGATACAGGGCGACCGTAAAACAAAAGATCTCCGGGTTTTAAAGAGCTCAGTGAAACTTTTTTACCGAGTCGTGATTGTGCGGCTGATGAGTGCGGTAAGGAAACACCGGCGGCTTGATACGCACGCATAGTTAAACCAGAGCAATCCCAAGTAACCATTCCAGCTGCACCAAAGACATATCGATCACCAATCTGCTTCAGTGCATACTTCAAGGCAGTTCCTGCACGACCTGAAACCCCGCTTGCACTTTGCGCAGCCTTCAATGAGGAGGCTTGGTCTTTGTTCTCCTCTTCCTCTGCCAACCGAGCTAAACGCTCACGCTCTGCCTTGGTTAACTTGGAGAGTAATTTTTCAGCCTCTGCTAACTTCTTCTGCGCTAACGCTGACTGTGCTGCCAACTTCTTTTGTGCAGCGGCGACCAAGGCCATCTTGTCATTGACCGTCAAAGTGGTCGCATTTAATCGTTGTTGAGCGGTTTCAAACTTTCTCAGTTGAGCCGATTTTCTTCGGGTGATTGCATCCAAAGCTCCAGCTGACGAGAGATAAAGGGATGGATCACTGGAGAAGAGAAGTTCAAAGCTTTGCCCAAAGCCCCCGGTCTTGTACTGCTCGACTGCGATGCTTCCCAAAGATTTCTTTAATGAGGAGACGGTCTGTCCTTGAATCTCAGCCTTTGCCTTGATGCCATTTAGGGTCTTAGTCAGCGATGCCAACTTCACCTTGGCCTCTTGTGCACCTTCAGCTGCCGCCGTTGCATCCTCTTCTAACTGTCGAACCTTGGCCTGAACCTGTGCAAGGGTCTGGGCACCCGATGCTGAAACTGGAGCCAAGACTCCAGTAAGCACCGCAAAAGCGGTCAGTGCGCGCAGCCAGAAAGACATAAGGGCAAGGCTAACCGCGCTTAGACCCACCGCTCAACCTCAACAAGGCTAATTCACCTGTGAATTTTCCCTTGATCACGCTCCGCGAGCGTTAAATTGAAGTGGCGGGGTCAATCCACTCTCAGCCAACACAGAGAGTGCATCTACCGTCTCTTCACTTATTTGAGAGGTGTTGTCGAGGAAGAAGGAGACGACGCAGGTGTTGCATGCAATCGCCGCCATGGTGCAGGTTGAACAATCAATGATCATGTCAATAAATGTACAGAGCGCCACTGACAAGAATTTGAGTTGTTGAGCGATACTTATCGATGTGAGCGTTGTTGCAACCCTGGTCGTCGGTGCTGACGGCTCGACTTCGAAGGAAAGTAGGTCAGCCGGGATTAGTTCACCCGAAGACCGAAAGGCTTTCCTCCAGCGACGCCGAGAGGTTGATGTCATCATCGTCGGGGGCAATACAGCGCGCCATGAGCCCTATAACCGTACTCCGGTCCCTCTTGTGGTCGTCTCAAGGTCATTGGTCAATCCAGTACAGGGAAATCACCTAGCTCTCTTTTGGAACTGCTCCCCTGTCGAAGCGGTTAGAAAAGCCCGCGCACTTTTTGGTGAAAAGATTCTTATTGAAGGCGGAATCTCGATGATCAACGAGTTGATATCGCACTCCATGATCGATCAACTTGAACTCAGCGTTACGCCTGCAAGCGGTGGCGAAGACCGCATCGATATTAAAGCGCTCTTGTCCCACTTTTCACAGATTAGTCAACGAGAAGAATCCGGTACGACCTTCTACTCAGCACACAATTAAAAAGCGGAGATTAAAGAAACGCCTGACACCGCTAAAACAATTCCTACGTACTGAACTTTGTGCAATCGCTCATTGAGAAATTTGAAGGCCAAAAGCGCGGTTGCAATTGGATACAAGGATCCAAATACCATTGCAACAGATACCAAGCCCTTGGTAGTGGCTACTCCCAATAGTAAATTGGCAATAAAATCAGCAGCTCCAATAAAAATCAGAATCGGCATATCCTGTTTTGAAAAACCACCAGTGGTCTTAAACTTAATTGCAATAGATATCGTTACGAAGAAAGTTGTCGCACGCATTGAAACCATAGTTAGTAGTGCGCTGGACTCAGAGCCAATTGCAATAAATGTTAAAGCCAAGCCAAAGCCGACAGCCGCGCCGAGGGCAAGCAATAAGGGCTTGATTGGGAGACCGTTAGAAAGTTCCGGACCGCTGGCGCAAAAGACTCCAATTAAT
>JACCDQ011548237.1_pt1 | contig 13055 bp, 11 predicted proteins | sample 7446031 | NCBI WGS metagenome assembly JACCDQ01 (sample SAMN15323442, study PRJNA562643) | freshwater metagenome | isolation source: river surface water | place: USA:Blue River Watershed | collected 2017-08-17 | reverse complement strand
TAGGTCACGAACTCGTTGACGCCGTCGAAGTCCCAGCCGTCGTTCGGCGTGGTCTGGTAGTGCCAGACGATCTTGCCGGTCTTGACGTCGATGGCGACGGTGGCGCAGCTGAAGAGGTTGTCACCCTTGCGCAGGTGGCTGTTCCACGGTGCCGGGTTGCCGGTGCCGAAGTAGGCCAGACCCGTCTTCGGGTTGTAGGTGCCGCCCAGCCAGGTGGCCGCGCCGCCGGTCTTCCACAGGTCGCCCGGCCAGCTCTGGCCGGTCGTGCCGGAGATGCCGTTTTCCTTCTTGTTGCCGTCCTTGTCGTAGATGTAGCCCATGTGGCCTTCGACGGTCGGGCGGGTCCAGACCAGCGCGCCGGTCTTGGGGTCGCGCGCCTCGACGCGGCCGGTGATGCCGAACTCGCCACCGGACACGCCGGTCAGCAGCAGGCCACCGGCGATCAGCGGGGCGGCCGAGGCCGAGTAGCCGGCGGCGTAGTCGTCGATCTTTTCCTTCCAGACGACTTCACCGGTGTCCTGGTTCAGCGCGACGAGCTGGGCGTCCAGCGTGGCGAAGATGACCAGGTTGTCGTACAGGGCGGCGCCGCGGTTGATCACGTCGCAGCAGGGCATGATGCCGTCGGGCAGGCGGTGCTCGTACTTCCACAGCTTGGTGCCCGTCTTGGCGTCCAGCGCGAAGATGCGCGAGTACGACGCGGTGACGAACATCTTGCCGTTGTGGATCACCGGCTGCGATTCCTGGCCGCGCTGCTTCTCGCCGCCGAACGAGAACGACCACGCCGGCACGAGCTTGTTGATCGTCGACGGGTTGATCTGCTTGAGCGGCGAATAGCGCTGGCCCTGTTGGCCCAGGCCCCAGCTCAGCACGTCACCCGTGCTGGCTGCGTCGTTCTCGATCATCTTGTCGGTCACGGCCGCTTGAGCGGCGAGCGACGACAGGGAAGCTGCAACCAGCAGGCTCAGCAATCTCATCTTCATGGAAACGTCTCCTCGGCGAGGTGTGTCATGACGGCTGGAACTTGGCCGCCCGGGAATCCTTCCTGGGCAACAAGCGTGCCAATGCACAAACCGCGTTCTGGCGCTGATCCGGGCCGACTTGACCCCCCTGGCTTGCGGGTTAGTCCGAAGCGGGTGTGCCAGCGTTGAGCAAGTCACGCTGCAACGCGTGCCGCTGAAACGATCGGCCGGCGTGCGGTTGTCACATGCCGGACTTCAGGGAAACCCGCGTCCGGTGGCTCGCGGGGTCGCCTTGACGGGGTCCGGCGAGGTTCAGACCAGCCCGTCGAACAGCCAGACCTCGACCGGCTCGCCGGCCGCCACCGAGGCCTGGTCGTGGCCCAGCACGACCAGCGCGTTGGCCTCGCTCATGCTGCGCAGGATGCCCGCGCCCTGCGCGCCGGTCAGTCGCACCGACCATTGCCCGTCGGCCGCGCGCGCGACGATGCCGCGCTGGAACTCGGTGCGGCCCGGACGCTTGCGGATCGCCGTCTCGCAGCGCACCCGCAGCGTCGGCAGGGGCTGCGACTCGGCCCCGGCGAGCTGCATCAGGGCCTCGCGCACGAAGGCGTAGAACGTCACCAGGCTGGCCACCGGGTTGCCCGGCAGCGCGAACAGCCAGCGCGGCTGACCGTCGGGAGCGCTGAGCGGCCCGAAGGCGAAGGGCCGGCCCGGGCGCATCGCCACCTTCCAGAAATCGACCCGCCCGAGCCGCGCCAGCAGCGCGCGGGTGTGGTCGGCGTCGCCCACGCTGACGCCGCCGCTGGTCAGCACCACGTCGGCCTCGGCGATGGCGCGTTGCAGCGTCGCGGCCAGCGCGTCCGGGTCGTCGCGCACGAGGCCCAGGTCGATGACCTCGGCGCCCAGGCGCTGCAGCGCGCCGGTCAGCGTGTGGCGGTTGCTGTCGTAGATGCAGCCGGCATCGAGCGGCTGGCCCAGGTCCCGCAGTTCATTGCCGGTGGAAAACAGGGCCACCCGCAGCCGCCGTCGCACCGACACCTCGCCGATGCCCAGCGAGGCGATCAGCCCCAGCTCGGCCGGACGCAGCAGCCGGCCCGCCGGCACGGCGGGTTTGCCGCGGGCGAGGTCCTCGCCGGCATGGCGGCGGTTCTCGCCGGGCTGGACCACGCCGGCGGCGAGGCTCACGCGCACCTCGCCGTCCTGTTCGACGGCCCGGCAAAGCTCCTGCGGCACGACGGTGTCGAGCCCGGCGGGCATCACCGCGCCGGTCATGATGCGCACGCAGCCGCCGGCCGGAACCTGGAAGTCGGGCACGTCGCCCGCATGCAGCGTGGCGACCACCCGCAGCACGGCCTCGCTGCCCGGGGCGGGCAGGTCGGTCGAGGCGAAGGCGTAGCCGTCCATGGCCGAGTTGTCGTGCGCCGGCACGTCGATCGGCGAGATCACCGGCTCGGCCAGCACCCGTCCGAGCGCCTGGCGCAGGCCGACCACCTCGTCGCCGGTGACGGGCTGCAAGGCGGCGGCGATGGCCGCACGGGCCTGGTCGACGCTCAGGTGCGCGTCGCCGGTGATGAGGGGGGAGGGTCCAAGGGCTGCGGTCATGGAGCGCGATGGTATCGACCGCTCCGCTTGTCCTGGACGGGGCGTGACCCGGATGTCGGGTTATGCACGGCGGCACATATCGCCAGCGCGAGGCGAGGTCCGCAGAATCCCGCGCCACATGAACGGTCTTGCCCAATCCATCCTCACCGCCGCGTTCGACGGCGGCTTTCGGCCATGACGACGCTGGCACTCAGCCTGTCGACCGCCGTCGACCTGATCGCCAGCGGCGACCCCGCCGTGCGGCAGATCGTGGTGTTGTCGCTGCAGGTCAGCGGCGCGGCCTGCGCGATCGGGGCCGCCTTCGGGCTGCTGCTGGGCGCGTGGCTGGCGGTGGCGCGCTTTCCCGGTCACGCGCTGGCGGTCTGGCTGCTCAACACGCTGCTGGCGCTGCCGTCGGTGGTGGTCGGGCTGATCGTCTATCTGTTGCTGTCGCGCAGCGGTCCGCTCGGTTCGCTGGGCATCCTGTTCACGCCCTCGGCGATGGTGGTGGCCCAGAGCATCCTGGTGGTGCCGCTGATCGCCGCGCTGACCCGCCGGCTGGTGATCGACGGCATGGCCGAGGGCGGTGACCAGCTGCGCTCGATGGGCGCCGGCCCCTTGATGGGCGCGCTGCTGGTGCTGCTGCACGAGCGCCTGTCGGTGCTGACGGTGCTGCTGACGGCCTTCGGCCGGGCGGTCGCCGAGGTCGGCGCGGTCATGATCGTCGGCGGCAACATCGACGGCGTCACCCGCGTGATGACCACCGCCATCGCACTGGAGACCAGCAAGGGCGACCTGCCGCTGGCCCTCGCGCTGGGCCTGTTGCTGCTGGGCGTCGTGGGCATCGTCAACGCGGTGGTCGGCTGGCTGCAGCCGCAGGGCCTGCGCTCGGCGGGCGAGGGGGCGGTGGGATGAATCCGCCCCTGATCACCCTGCAAGGTGCCGGCGTCGTCTTCGGCAACGTGCCGGCGCTTTCCGATGTCGACCTGACGCTGCGACGCGGCGACCGGCTGGCGCTGGTCGGCGCCAACGGATCGGGCAAGACCACCTTGCTGCGGCGCCTGCACGGCCTGATCGACGGACCCGGCGTGCGCACGCTGCACGCCTGTGGCGAGCGCCGCGCGCCGGTCATGGCGATGTTGTTCCAGCGGCCCTTCCTGCTGCACCTGAGCGCGCGCCGCAACCTGACGCTGGCGCTCTGGCTGGCCGGGGTGCCACGGGCCGAGCGGCGCGTCCGGGCCGATCAGGCGCTGGAGCGGGTGGGCCTGCACTCGCTGGCCGACCGCTCGGCGAGGGCGCTGTCGGGCGGTCAGCAGCAACGCCTGGCACTGGCACGGGCCTGGGCGCTGCGGCCCGACATCCTGTTCCTCGACGAGCCCACCGCCAGCCTGGACCCGAGCGCCAAGCGCGAGGTCGAGACGCTGATCGACGACTTCGCGCACGACGGCGTCACGCTGGTGCTCAGTTCGCACAACCTCGGTCAGGTCAAGCGCCTGGCCAACCGGGTGATCCACCTGGAGGCCGGCCGCCTGGTGGTCGACCTGCCGGTGGACCGTTTCTTCCGCGACACCTTGCCGCCGGCGGCGGCGCAATTCCTGAAAGGCGAGCTTCCATGGACCACCTGAACACCTCCGGCCGACCGATCGCGTCGGCCCGTCGTCACCTGCTGGCCGCCGCGCTGGGCGTGGCCAGCCTGATTGGGCTCGCGTGGCCGGCGGCGGCGCAGGAGAAGTTCATCGTCGTCGCCTCGACCACGTCGACCGAGCAGTCGGGCCTGTTCGGCCATCTGCTGCCTCAATACAGGGCGGCCACCGGCACGGAGGTCCGCGTGGTCGCCCTGGGCACCGGCCAGGCGCTGGACATGGGCCGGCGCGGCGATGCCGACGTGGTCTTCGTGCACGACCAGGTCGCGGAGGAGAAGTTCGTTGCCGAAGGCTACGGGCTCAAGCGCCTGCCGGTCATGTACAACGACTTCGTGCTGATCGGACCGGCGGCCGACCCGGCCAAGGTCAAGGGCCGCGACATCGTCGCCGCGCTGCAGAAGCTGGGCGCGGCCGGATCGTCCGCCCCCTTCATCTCGCGCGGCGACAAGAGCGGCACCCACGCGGCCGAGCTGCGCTACTGGAAGCAGGCCGGGGCGGACTTCGCGGCCGGCTCGCCCAAGCCGGCCGGCTACCGCGAATGTGGCTGCGGCATGGGCCCGGCCCTGAACATGGCCGCCAGCACCGGCGCCTACGTGCTGGCCGATCGGGGCACCTGGCTGTCCTTCAAGAACCGCGCCGACCTGGCCGTGCTGGTCGAGGGCGACACGAAGCTGTTCAACCAATATGGCGTGATGCTGGTGAACCCGGCCAGGCATCCACATGTCAAGGTCGCGCTCGGCCAGCAGTTCATCGACTGGGTGGTCTCGCCGGCGGGTCAGGCGGCGATCGCGGCCTACAAGATCGGCGGCGAGCAGCTGTTCTTCCCGAACGCGGCACGCTGAGCCAGTTGTCGCCACCGGCGTCGTGTCAGGCTGGAACAAGGATCAGGGTCCGGCCGGATACCCCGATGGGTCGTACGGGTTACGCCTAGGTATGCATCGTCGGACGCTATGAAGATCATTGCATAGAGCTGCTCGAAGGCATCGCCTGCGGGGAGCGTCCACTCCAATCAACGGAACGACTGCGGAGATCCCCGTCATGCAGAAGAGCCTCCACATCAACCCGGACAAGTGCACGGGTTGTCTCCAGTGCGAGATGGCCTGTTCTTTCGAGAACTACGGTGTCTTTGCCACGGCCAAGTCGCGCATCAAGGTGTTCGACTTCCACGAGACCGGGCGCAAGGTGCCCTACACCTGCACGCAGTGCGATGAGGCCTGGTGCCTGCACGCCTGCCCGGTCGAGGCCATCACGGTCGACAAGGCGACCGGCGCCAAGGTCGTCAACGACACGACGTGCGTGGGCTGCAAGGTCTGCACGATCTCCTGCCCCTTCGGCACGATCAACTACGTCCAGGAAACCGGCAAGGTCCAGAAGTGCGACCTGTGCGGTGGCGAGCCGGCCTGCGCCGAAGCCTGCCCCACCGGCGCGATCACCTTCATCGACGCCAACTGGACCGGTCTCAACAAGATGCAGGCCTGGGCTGACAAGCTCGGCAACCAAACCGCCGCGTAAGGAGCACACGACATGGCATGGGCAGGAAAAATCCTTCGCGTCAACCTGAGCGCCGGCACGGTCACGTCCGAGCCGCTCAAGATGGAGTGGGCCAAGCAGTACCTCGGTTCGCGCGGTCTGGCCACCAAGTACCTCGTCGAGGAAATCGACGCCAAGGTCGACCCGCTGTCGGTCGACAACAAGATCATCTGGTCGACCGGTCCGCTGACCGGCACGATGGCCTCCACCGGCGGCCGCTACACGGTGGTCACCAAGGGTCCGCTGACGGGCGCCATCGCCTGCTCGAACTCGGGCGGCTACTGGGGCGCCGAGCTGAAGATGGCCGGCTGGGACATGGTCATCTTCGAGGGCCGCTCCGAGAAGCCGGTCTACCTCTACATCGCCGATGACGTGGCCGAGCTGCGCGACGCGTCGGCCCTGTGGGGCAAGAGCGTCTGGGTGACCGAGGAGACCCTCAAGACCCAGCACCAGGATCCGCTGCTGCGCGTCTCCAGCATCGGTCTGGCGGGCGAGAACCAGGTCCTGTTCGCCGCCGTCGTGAACGACCTGCACCGCGCGGCTGGCCGCTCGGGCGTGGGCGCCGTGATGGGCAGCAAGAACCTCAAGGCGGTCGCCGTGCGCGGCACCAAGGGCGTGGGCAACATCGCCAACCCCAAGGAGTTCATGAAGGTCACCTTCGAGAAGAAGAAGATCCTTCACGACAACGCCGTCACCGGCCAGGGCCTGCCGACCTACGGCACCCAGGTGCTGATGAACGTGATCAACGAGATGGGTGCGCTGCCGACGCGCAACCACAAGGACATCCAGTTCGAAGGCGCCAAGGACATCTCCGCCGAGGCGATGGCCACCCCGCGTGCGACCGACGGCAAGAAGCAGCTGGTGACCAACCAGGCCTGCTTCGGCTGCACCATCGCCTGCGGCCGGATCTCCAAGATCGACCAGGGCCACTTCACGGTCGAGAACAAGCCGCAGTACTGGGGCGCGTCCGGCGGCCTCGAGTACGAGGCTGCCTGGGCCCTGGGCGCCGCCAACGGCGTCAGTGACCTGGAAGCGCTGCAGTACGCCAACGTCATCTGCAACGAGCAGGGCATGGACCCGATCTCGTTCGGCGCGACCATCGGCGCGGTCATGGAGCTCTACGAGATGGGCGTGCTGACGGCCGAGCAGCTGGGCATCGATGCCAAGTTTGGTTCGGCCCAGGCGCTGGCCCACTTCGTGGACATCACCGCCCGCGGCGAAGGCTTCGGCAAGGAAATCGGCCAGGGCTCCAAGCGCCTGTGCGAGAAGTACGGTCACCCCGAGCTGTCGATGAGCGTCAAGGGCCAGGAATTCCCGGCCTACGACTCGCGCGGCATCCAGGGCATGGGCCTGACCTACGCGACGTCCAACCGCGGCGCCTGCCACCTGCGCAGCTACACCGTGGCTTCGGAAGTGCTGGGCATTCCGGTCAAGACCGATCCGCTGACCGCCGACGGCAAGCCCGAGCTGGTCATGGCCTTCCAGGACGCGACGGCCGCCTTCGACGCCGCCGGCATCTGCATCTTCACCAGCTTCGCCTGGACGCTGGCCGACGTGCAGCCGCAGGTCGCGGCCGCCTGCGGTGACGAGTTCACGCTCGAGAACCTGAACCAGATCGGCGAACGCATCTGGAACATGGAGCGCGACTTCAACAACCGCGCCGGCTTCTCGGCCAAGGACGACACGCTGCCCGCGCGTCTGCTGACCGAGCCCGCCAAGACCGGTCCGGCCAAGGGCCTGGTCAACAAGCTGCCCGAGATGCTGCCGAAGTACTACGACATCCGCGGCTGGGACAGCGACGGCCAGCTCAAGCCCGAGACGCGCGAGCGCCTGGGTCTCTGACCTTGGGAGCGCGGGCCGGCACACGTCGGCCCGCGCACATCCCGGCGCAAGCAGGCGGTCTCGGACCGCCTTTTTTCTTACCCTCCGCAACCTGAAACCGCACCCCGCGCCACCACCATGAAACACGTCATCCTGGGTGCCGGTCCGGCCGGCATCATCGCCGCCGAGACGCTGCGCAAGCATGCCCCGAACGACCAGGTCGTCGTCATTGGCGACGAACCCGAAGCGCCTTATTCGCGCATGGCGATCCCCTACCTGCTGATCGGCAAGGTCGGCGAGGACGGCACCCACCTGCGCCACGGCGCGGACCACTACGCCCGGCTGGGCATCACGCTCAAGCGTGGCCGTGCTGCCAAGGTCGACGTCAAGGCCCGCGCGGTCGTGCTCGAGGACGGCAGCCAGGAGTCCTACGACCGACTGCTGATCGCCACCGGCTCGTCGCCCGCGACGCCGCCGATCCCCGGCATCCAGGGCCCCGGCGTGCACCCGTGCTGGACGCTGGAAAACGCCCGCGAGATCATGAAGCTCGCCAAGCCCGGTGCGCGCGTGCTGCAGCTGGGCGCCGGCTTCATCGGCTGCATCATCATGGAAGCGCTGGCCATGCGCGGCGTGCAGCTGACGGTGGTCGAGATGGGCGACCGCATGGTGCCCCGCATGATGGGGCCGACCGCCGGCACGATGATCAAGCAGTGGGTCCAGAGCAAGGGCGTGAAGGTCCACACCGGCGCCCGCGCCGAGGCGATCGAGCGCGATGCCGAGCCCGGCCTGCTGGGCAAGGTCGCCGCCGCGATCGGTCTGGGCGCACCGGCCTCGTCCGCGCCGATGCGCGTGCGCCTGTCGACCGGCGAGAAGATCGACGCCGACCTGGTCATCAGCGCCACCGGCGTGCGGCCCAACATCGGCTTCCTCGAGAACTCGGGCATCACCTGCCTGGTGGGCGTCCTGACCGACGAGCACCTGCAAACCAACGTGCCGGGCATCTACGCGGCCGGCGACTGCGCCGAAGCCTTCGACAAGGTCAGCGGCACGACCATCGTCAGCGCCATCCAGCCCAACGCGGCCGAGCAGGCCCGCGTGGCCGCCCTCAACATGATCGGCCAGACGGCAGAGCTCAAGGGCGTCACCCAGATCAACGTGCTGGACACGCTGGGCATGATCTCGGCGAGCTTCGGCAAGTGGGACGGCGTGCCCGGCGGCGAACACGTCGAGCTGACCGACGCGCCCAACGGCCGTCACCTGAGCCTGCAGTTCAGCGGCGACACGCTGGTGGGCTGCAACGCGATCGGCTGGGTCCAGCATGTGGGCGTGATGCGCGGCCTGGTCGAAGGCCAGGTCAAGCTCGGCGACTGGAAGGACAAGCTGCTGGAAGACCCGACGCTGCTGATGGCCGCCTACCTCGCCCGCGCCCAGGCGCAGGCCGAGCGGGCCCATGTCCCGGCCCGGGGCTGATCTCGCGACGCTGCGGCAACATCGCGTCATGCACATCACCTTCAAGCTCTACGCCACGCTGGGCGAGTACCTGCCCAGCGAAGGCCGGGTCGGCAATGTCGTCCAGATGGACGTGCCCGAGACCACCACCGTCAACGACCTGGTCGAACAGCACCGCCTGCCGCCCAAGCTCGTCCACCTGGTGCTGATCAACGGTGTCTTCATCCCGCCCAGCGAACGTGCCAACCGCGTGTTGCAGCCGGGCGACGTGCTGGCGATCTGGCCACCGGTCGCAGGGGGCTGAGGCGCCTCGCGACAGCGACGTTGTTCTCGAACTTCGCCGTTCATCGACAGCAGCCCCCGTCTTGACGGGGGCTGCGTCGTTTCAGCGCCGCTTCACGCTTTGATAATCGTGGCCATGTCGAGCCCGATTGCCTTCAACCGCACCCGCCACGCCCGTTGGCGGGTGGCGTGCTTGTTGGCGTGGTTCGCTGCCTTCCTGGTCGCCGGCCTCGTCAACCCGGTCCTGGCCGCCCGTTCCCAGGGCCCTGGCTTCGACCTGCGGTCCTGGTGCGCGACGCCCGGCATGGGCGGTGCGGCCAGCGTCCTGGCGAGCGTCGACCTCGCGGCATCGACCGGCTCATCCGATGAGCCTGCCGATCCGGCACCCGCCCTCGCGCACGACCTGCTGAAGTGCCCCGCCTGCTGGAACCCGATGGCGCCGCCGTCGGACCTGCCGGCGGTCGTGCTGCATGCACCGGCCGACTCGCAACCAATCGAGGCGACGCCCGCCGTCGTCCTGCATGAACTGGCGCCGGGCTTCGAGCCGGCGCGCGGCCCTCCCCAGGCCTGAGCGGGCCCGGTCGGCACGTCCGACGCGGGTCATCCATCTCCCGTCGCCCCTGTCCTGACGCCAGCGCCGGCCCCTGTCGGCCGATCCGGCGTCGACCCTGATCAGCCACGCCGACCGCGTGCTGCCGTTCGATGCCCGTGAGCCGAACGGCCGCTGCGGCGTGGCCGGAGAACGCTCATGTCCCCGTTCCTGCCTTCCCGTCGTGGCCGTCACGCCACCCGGCCGACCCATCGTCCTCTTGTCCTGGCGCTCGCCGCCGCCTTCCCGCTGCTGATGACGCCGCCCGGTGTCGGCGCCCAGACCGCCGCGGACGAGGCCACCGGCAGCGGCCCCGTCAAGTCGCTCGGCGTGGTCGAGATCCGCGCCAGCCAGCCGACGTCGCTGCCGGTGCAGATCCCCGCCAGCGTCGAGGGTGTCGACGCCGAGACCCTCGCGCGCACCGTCAACGCGACCGACAGCGAGGACGCCCTCAAGTACCTGCCCAGCCTGCTGGTGCGCAAGCGCTACATCGGCGACTACAACCACGCCATCCTGTCCAGCCGTGCCTCGGGCACCGGCAACAGCGCCCGCTCGGCGGTCTACGCCGACGGCGTGCTGCTGTCGAACTTCCTGGGCAATGGTGTGGGCGGCCTGAGCTTCCCGCCGCGCTGGGGCCTGGTCACGCCCGAGGAGATCGAGCGTGTGGACGTGATGTACGGCCCGTACTCGGCCGCCTATCCCGGCAACTCGGTCGGTGCGGTGGTCGACTACACCACCCGCATGCCGACCCGCTTCGAGGCCCATGCGCAGGTCGGCCTGACGCATCAGCCCTTCAAGCTCTACAACACCCGGCGCAGCTTCAACGCCTGGCAGGCCAGCGCCGCACTGGGCAACCAGGTCGGCGATGCGCAGTGGTACCTCAACGTCAACCGCACCGACAGCGAGGGTCAGCCGCTGACCTTCGCGACCCGGCTGGTCAGCAGCGGCACGGCTGGTTCGACCGGCACCGCCGTGACCGGCGCCGTGCTCGAACGAGACAACCAGAACCGGCCGTGGCAGATCATCGGCGCGGGCACGCAGTACCACACGGTCCAGGACCACCTGAAGTTCAAGCTGGCCTACCGCCTGACGCCCACGCTGCGGGCGGCCTACACCTTCGGCCTGTGGCAGAACACCGCCCAGGGCAACGCCGAGTCCTACCTGCGCGACGCCGCCGGCAACCCCGTCACCAGCGGCGCGATCAACATCGACGGTCGCAGCTACGCCGCACCGACCGGCGGCGACTTCGCGCAGACGCGCGAGCAGTTGAGCCACACGATGCACGGCCTGTCGCTCAAGAGCCGCACGCTCGGCGAGTTCGACTGGGAGGCCGCCGCCAGCCTCTACGACTACGGGCGCGACGACAAGCGCCAGAACGCGGCGGCCAACACCTTGCCCGGTGCGCTGACGGGCGGCGCCGGCACGCTGGCCGACGGCAGCGGCACGGGCTGGAACCACCTCGCGCTCAAGGGCATCTGGCGTCCGCAAGGCGTGGGCGGCGCGCACATCGTCGAGGGCGGGGTGCAGCAGGAGCGCTACACGCTGTCCTACAAGACTTCCACGATCGGCGGCAACTGGCTGGTCGACGGTGCCGATGCCGCCACCAGCGTGCTCAGCAGCGAGGTCGGTGGCAACACGACGCTGCGCAGCGTCTGGGCCCAGGACGTCTGGTCGTTCGCGAGCGACTGGAAGACCGTGCTGGGCCTGCGTGGCGAGCACTGGCAGGCCGGTAACGGTCACACCCGCTTCTCGGCCAGCAGCAGCACCGATCACCCGTCGCGCAGCGAGACCCACGTGTCGCCCAAGGCGGCGCTGTCCTGGCAGGCGGCATCGGCGACGGTGCTCAAGGCCGCCGTCGGCCGGGCGCTGCGCATGCCCACCGTGGCCGAGCTGTACGGCGCCACGTCGACCACCAACTCGCAGTTCATCAACGACGCGAACCTGCGCCCCGAACGTTCGGTCACGGGTGAGCTGAGCCTGGAGCAGCAGCTCGACGACGGCAGCCTGCGCGTGACCTGGTTCCATGAGTCGACCCACGACGCGATCTATTCGCAGACGCTGTTCGACACCGCCGCGAACCGCAACGTCACCCGCGTGCAGAACGTCGGCCGCATCGCCACCCAGGGTCTGGAGACGGTCTGGTTCGGCCAGGGCATCGGCAGCCGCGCCCTCGACCTTCAGGCCAGCGTGACCTACGCCGACTCGCAGATCAAGGAGAACGACGGCTTCATCGTCACCCCCGGCGACACGATCGGCAAGCGCCAGCCCAACGTCGCCCGCTGGCGCGCCACCGCGCTGGCCAGCTACCGCTGGAACGCCGACTGGACCGGCACGCTGGCCGTTCGCCACAGCGGCCAGCAGTACCGCACGCTGAACAACTCGGACGTCAACGGCCACACCTACCAGGGTGTCAGCCCCTTCACCGTCGCCGACCTGCGCGTGCGCTGGCAGATCGATCGCGACTGGTCGGCCGCCTTCGGCATCGACAACCTGACCAACCAGACCTACTGGAACTTCCACCCGTACCCGCAGCGCAGCACCAGCGCGCAGCTGAAGTACGACCTGCGTTGAACGAATCACGAACTCTCAAGGAGAAACCAGCATGATCCTGAACTTCCCCCGCATCCTCGCCCTGGCTTCGGCCCTGACCTTCACCACCTTCGGCGCCCAGGCCCACGCGACGCTGGAGGAGGGTGACGCCGTTGCCGGCAGCTACTACAAGGCCGCCGTGCAGATCGGCCACGGCTGCGAGGGCACGCCGGTGCACACCGTCGTCGTGCGCCTGCCCGAAGGCTTCAAGGGCGCCAAGCCGTCGCCCAAGGCCGGCTGGAAGATCGACATCACCCGTGCGCCGCTGGCCAAGCCCTACAACAGCCACGGCAAGACCATCACCGATGACGTCACCGAGATCCGCTGGACCGCCCAGTCCGCCGAGGCCAAGCTGCAGGACGCCTGGTACGACAGCTTCGTGCTGCGCGGCCAATTGCCCGATCAGGCCGGCCCGTTGTGGTTCAAGGTCCTGCAGGTCTGCGACAAGGGCCAGGTCGACTGGGCCCAGGTGCCGGCCGAGGGCATGTCCACCAAGGGCCTGAAGGAGCCGGCCGCGCTGCTGCGGGTGCACCCGGCCGACCCGCACGCCGGGCACGCGCATTGAGGGTGCCCCTCGCCCGGCGGGTAAGCCGGGCCTTCCTCTCGGGGATC
>JACCDQ011385162.1_pt1 | contig 13056 bp, 12 predicted proteins | sample 7446031 | NCBI WGS metagenome assembly JACCDQ01 (sample SAMN15323442, study PRJNA562643) | freshwater metagenome | isolation source: river surface water | place: USA:Blue River Watershed | collected 2017-08-17 | reverse complement strand
TAAAAGCGAAAACAAGTATGTCATTATTAAGGTACGAATCACAGGTTAGGGAACCATTGGTTGATGGTCACAAAACCTACCACGATGTTACAGAGGATATTTGTAAGCCGGTGGAAGCTGCTCCTACACGTTTGTGGTGGATCGGTTTCATTATATCGGTTGCCCTCCTGTTATTTGGTGCAGTGAGCCTTTACAAAGAAGTTGTATACGGTACAGGTATGTGGAACCTGAACAAAACCATCGGATGGGGTTGGGATATTACCAACTTCGTATGGTGGGTTGGTATTGGTCACGCCGGTACGTTGATCTCTGCAATCTTGTTACTCTTCCGCCAGGGCTGGCGTACAGGTGTAAACCGTGCGGCAGAAGCCATGACCATTTTTGCGGTTATTTGTGCGGGTCAGTTCCCGATCTGGCACATGGGTCGTGTGTGGATGGCCTTCTTCGTAATGCCTTATCCAAATACACGTGGTCCGTTGTGGGTTAATTTTAACTCGCCACTGTTATGGGACGTATTTGCGATCTCTACTTACTTTACTGTATCTCTTTTATTCTGGTATAGTGGTCTGTTACCTGATATGGCTACTTTGCGTGACCGTGCTAAAAAGAAATGGGCAAAAGCATTTTATGGTGTTGCTTCTTTCGGCTGGACGGGTTCTACCAAACACTGGCAACGTCATGAAAGCTTATCACTGGTATTAGCCGGTTTAAGTACACCGCTTGTATTATCAGTACACACAATTGTATCTTTTGACTTTGCCACTTCAGTTATTCCTGGTTGGCATACAACCATCTTCCCTCCATATTTCGTTGCGGGTGCCATCTTCTCAGGTTTCGCCATGGTGCAAACATTGATGTTGGTTACACGTAAGATCATGAACCTGGAAGATTATATCACGATCAGCCACATTGAAAATATGAACAAGGTTATTGTATTAACCGGTTCTATTGTGGGTTGCGCTTACTTAACCGAGTTGTTCATGGCATGGTACAGTGCTGTGAAGTACGAACAGGATATCTTCTTTAAATACCGTATTGCTGGTCCTTACGGATGGAGCTACTGGTTAATGATGACTTGTAACGTAATTACGCCGCAGTTGTTCTGGGTGAAGAAACTTCGCCGCAACATTGCCTTTACGTTCTTAATGAGTATTGTAGTAAACATCGGTATGTGGTTCGAACGTTTTGTGATCATCGTATCATCACTCTACCGTGATTATCTGCCATCTTCATGGTCTGTATATTACCGTCCAACTATTTGGGAAATCGGTTTCTATCTCGGATCGTTCGGTTTGTTCTTTACCTGTTACTTCCTCTTCTCGAAATACTTCCCTGTAATTGCAATTGCAGAGATCAAGCATGTATTGAAGAAGAATGGCGAAAGCTATAAAGAACAAATGGATGGTATTGAAGCGCAAAGCGTGGAAGAATTTGCACACGAACATGCGCATGCACACTAATTGAACAAAAAGCTGAAAGCTAAAAGCTAAAAAATATGTCTGTAAAAAAATTCGTAGTTGGCTGTTTCGATGATGAAAAAACACTGTTCCCTGCGGTAAAAAACACACGCAAGGCAGGTTACAAGATTCATGATGTGTATACGCCCTTTCCTATTCATGGTTTAGACCATGCAATGGGTTTGCGTGACACGAGCTTGCACACAGCCGGCTTTATTTATGGTATTACCGGTACAACAACAGCTTTGACATTCATGAGCTGGGTTTTTACAAAAGACTGGCCGTTGAATATTGGTGGTAAACCTCACTTTCCATTGCCTGCATTTATTCCGATTGTATTTGAATTAACGGTATTATTTGCAGCGGTAGGTATGGTGCTTACTTTCTGTTATCTCTGCCAGCTGGCTCCGTTTGTAACAAAAGATCACTTCCATTTGCGTGCAACGGACGATTTGTTTGTAATGCCGATTGAAATAACCGACAAAACAAACGTGGAAGAAGTAAAGGCGTTTTTCCAAAATGCCGGAGCTGTAGAAGTGTTTGAAAAAGAAGCAGAAACCGGATGGTGGTTAGGTCGTTACGACAAAGCAAAAAAAGCATTTGAAAAAGAAGAAATCGTTACAGCATAAACATATTGCAATGCGTTCAACAAAGATTGTTACACTTGGATTGGTTACAGTAGTATTGGCGGCAGCCTCCTGCAACAATGGCCCTCGTCGTGAGCCGGGTAAAATTTACATGCCCGACATGGCGTACAGCCGAGCAGTTGAGACATATGCCGACCACAGCAACCTGAAAGATGCAGGTATTTATTATGATGCAACACCAGTTGCAGGAACAGTAAAACGTGGCGGTGTAGCTTATTTTCCGCTTGCGAAAGATGCTGCAGGCGATACTGCTAATTATGTAGCATCGAAGCAGATTGCAAACCCGCTGCCGGCTTTGAATGAAAAAGATATGGCCGAGGCAAAGCGTCTTTACAACATTAACTGTGGTATCTGCCATGGCGAAAAGCTAAATGGTAACGGACCTATTTATAATGACGGCAACGGACCATATCCAATTGCACCAAAAAACCTGGTTGCAGATCCGGTTGTATCGAAAATGCCGGAAGGTCAGATGATGTACTCTGTTACTTATGGTAAAAATCTGATGGGTAGTTATGCATCACAGTTAAGTACAAAGCAGCGTTGGATGATTATTCATTACGTAAAGAGTATGCAGCCTGGTGCTGTAAAACCGGTAGCTGCGGCTGATTCAACCGCTGCTCCTGCTGCAGATACAACCAAGGCAACGAAATAAGTATTACCAAACTAACATTCAACTATAAACGAAGTTCAATGGCACTGAAAGAACAATTTGAAATACCGGGCGGATTAAAAAAATGGAGTTATGCTTTGATGGGTGTAGGTGTGTTAACACTTATCCTGGGCGTAATATTTTTGCATCCGTTTTCTGCCGGTCACGGTGAAGGTCATGGCGCAGAAGCGTATGGTGCTACCAAATTCTGGATGGCATTAATGCACAACGGTATCTTTTGGTTACTGGTTGTTGCTGCCAGCTTTTTCTTCATCAGTGCTACAACATTGGCGCAGGCTGGTTGGCCGTTGGTGTTCCGTCGTGTTCCTGAAGCAATTTCAGGCAGTATGAATGTGCTGGGCCCTGTTGCACTTGTAATTCTGCTGGGCTATGTATGGATTTCGAGCGATCATCACATCTACCATTGGAAAGATGTGGAGCATGTAAAGCACGATGAAAAATTATTACACAAAAGTGGATTTCTGAATCCAACGTTCTATACCATTTTATCGGTAACAGCTATTGGTTTGTGGATCTGGTTCCGCAGCTCTTTCCGTAAAAATTCGCTTGCAGAAGATCTGGCTCCAAAAGGCGAACGCTCTTTCTACTGGAAATCGCTGGCTATTGCTGCTGCTTTCCTTGTTACTTACGGTTTAACTGTTTTAAGTACGTTACCCTGGATGTGGTTAATGAGTATTGATGCACATTGGTACAGCACTATGTACAGCTGGTATACTTTTGCAAGCTCATGGGTTGCCGGTTTATCACTCATGATGTTATTTGTGGTGTATCTCAAAAATCATGGCTACCTCGAGTTTGTAAATGAAGAGCATATTCATGATATTGGTAAGTTCATGTTTGCCTTCTCTATCTTCTGGACTTACTTGTGGTTCTCACAGTTTATGTTGATCTGGTACAGTAACCAACCGGAAGAAACAGTATACTTTGTTGAGCGTTTAGGATTTGGCGGTAAAGGCGATGGTACTTTCAGAGGTATCTTCTTACTCAATCTCATCATCAACTTTGTTGCTCCATTATTGATATTAATGCGTCGTGGATCAAAGCGTAACTACACTGTTCTTACATTGATGGCTGTAATTATCATCTTCGGTCACTGGTTGGATTTTTATCAAATGATTACACCCGGACCATTGAAAGAATTAGGTAAAGAATCAAATACACTCGGACATTTTGTATTTAGTCTTGGCATTGGTGCAGGCTTCCTTGGTTTGATTATTTTCCTTACCGGTAAATATTTAACGAAAGCACCGTTGTTGCCGAAAAATCATCCGTTGGTGAAAGAAAGTATTATTCACCATACCTGATAAATTGAACAAAGAAAAAAGAATTGACGAACTATAAATAATTTGCGCAAGCTATGACTACTACAACATATCTGATCATTGCAGCAGCCGTCCTGGTGTTTATCGTCATCTTCCAGATTGCGAAGGCCAGCGAATATGTGAATGTATTAAAAGGTGAGGAAACATCACGTAAGCAAAATAACCGCATTAACGGTTTTATGCTGCTAGGTTTTATGATTGTTGGTTTTATTGGTGTCTACTACTGTAACAAACTGTTGTACAAAACAACACTGTTTCCGCAGGGATCTGCCTCTGTAGAAGGTGAAAAAATCGATGAAATGTTTATGATTACCACAGCCGTTACAGGTGCGGTATTCGTAATTACACAGTTCCTGTTGTTCTACTTTGCCTGGAAGTATCAGGAGAAAGAAGGCCGTCGTGCATACTTTTTCCCTCACAACAATAAACTGGAATTGATCTGGACAGTTATCCCTGCCCTGTTCTTAACAGTATTGGTTGTGTTTGGTTTGCGTTTCTGGTTCCGCATTACATCTGATGCGCCAAAAGGAGCTTTGGAAGTTGAAATTGTTGGTAAACAATTCGGCTGGATGATGCGTTACCCTGGTAAAGACAAAACATTTGGTAAAACATATTTTCGTGTTATCAGTGATGAAAACAGCAACCCTTTCGGTCAGATCTGGGAAGATAATGCTGATCTGAAACTGACTGCAGATAAAACGAATTTCGATGATGTGGTTACAACGCAAACCATGTACATCGTTAAAGACCGTCCGGTGAAATTGATCATTGGCAGTCGTGATGTTATTCATGATGTGGGTTTAAACCATTTCCGTTTAAAAATGGATGCGGTACCCGGTATTCCTACTACACTTTGGTTTACGCCTAAGTACACTACCAAGGAAATGAAAGAGCGTACAGGCAACCCCAACTTTGTATATGAAATTGCCTGCGATCAGATGTGTGGTAACGGCCACTACTCGATGAAAGGAATTATAGAAGTTGTAACACAAGAAGAGTTTGATATTTGGATGGCGAAACAAAAGCCAAACTATTATGTAGCATTCCCCGATAAAGATCCGGCTGCTGCAAAGCCTGTATCAGATTCTACCGCCGCAACACCGGCTGCTGTTAAAACAACAGTAGCAATGAATAAATAATTGTATCGTAAAACGAATTGAATAAATAAGAGATTATGAGTAACGAGACATCACATGTGCATTCTTCTACCGTAAGCGTTCCGCATGAAACGCATCACGAAGTGCATCATGGTCATCACCATGAAACCTTCCTTACGAAGTATGTGTTTAGCCAGGATCATAAAACGATTGCCAAACAGTTTTTGATTACCGGTATGTTCTGGGCGTTGGTAGGCGGTTTGTTCTCAGTTATTTTCCGTTTACAACTCGGTTTCCCCGATGCTAAATTCCCCTGGATGGAAACATTACTGGGCGAATGGGCAAAAGGTGGTCAGTTGCAGGCCGAAGCATATTACGCATTGGTTACCATGCACGGTACTGTACTGGTGTTCTTTGTATTAACAGCCGGTTTAAGTGGCACATTCTCTAACTTCCTTATTCCTTTACAGGTTGGTGCACGTGATATGGCATCACCATTTATGAATATGCTTTCGTACTGGTTCTTCTTTATTGCCAGTATTGTAATGCTTTCTTCATTGTTTGTACAAACAGGTCCTTTCAGTGGTGGTTGGACCGCTTATCCTCCTTTGAGTGCATTGGGCGAAGCATCTCCCGGCTCTAAAGTGGGTATGGATTTGTGGCTCGTATCAATGGCGTTATTCGTGGTATCATCATTACTTGGTGGTTTGAACTATATCGCAACTGTACTCAACATGCGTACAAAAGGTATGAGCATGACGAGATTGCCGCTTACCATCTGGGCATTCTTCTTTACAGCCGTACTGGGTGTATTATCATTCCCGGTGTTATTCTCTGGTTTTATCTTATTGATTTTTGATCGTCACTTCGGAACAAGTTTCTACTTAAGTGATATCTATATAAACGGACAGGCTTTACCGAACGAAGGTGGTAGTGCAATTCTCTATCAACACTTGTTCTGGTTCCTTGGTCACCCGGAAGTATACATCATCCTGTTGCCTGCAATGGGTATGGCGTCAGAAATATTATCAGTCAACAGCCGCAAACCAATCTTTGGTTACATGGCTATGATCGGTTCTTTGTTTGCCATCACAATTCTTGCGTTCCTTGTATGGGCACACCATATGTTTGTAACGGGTCTTAATCCGTTCCTTGGTGCGTTCTTCGTATTGTTAACGCTGTTAATTGCGGTGCCAAGTGCCATCAAAGTATTTAACTGGTTAACCACAATCTGGAGAGGTAATATCCGCTTTACACCTGCTATGCTGTTTGCATTAGGTTTTGTAAGCTTATTCATCTCAGGTGGTTTAACAGGTATCTTCTTAGGTAACTCTGCATTGGATATTCAATTACACGATACTTATTTCGTAATTGCACACTTCCACATTGTAATGGGTGTGGCAAGTATGTTCGGTATGTTTGCCGGTATCTACCACTGGTATCCTAAAATGTATGGCCGTTATCTTAATAATACACTCGGCTATATCCACTTCTGGGTAACAATCATTGGTGCTTATCTCATCTTCTGGCCTATGCACTACGAAGGTTTGGCTGGTATGCCCCGTCGTTATTACAAGTACGATATCTGGGAATCATTCAAGCACTTCGGTGAGTTGAATAAATTCATCAGTATTGTGGCCATCATTGTATTCCTCGTACAAATTCTGTTCATCTTTAACTTCTTCTACAGTATCTGGAAAGGAAGAAAAGTAACAACCGAAAATCCATGGGGAGCAAATACATTGGAGTGGACTACACCAATCAATCCGGGCCATGGTAACTGGGTAGGTGAAATTCCGGAAGTACACCGTTGGGCTTACGATTACAGTAAGGATGGACAGGATCACATTCCGCAAACTGTACCTGTTAGCGCAAACGAGAGTAAACATTAATTGAACAGACACAAAACTGTGTCGCTATGATATAACAAACCTTGAGCAGTAAACAGGAAGATAACAAGCAGCCCAAAACGGGATTAATGGGCAAAATAGAAGACTATAAGCAGCTCATTAAGTTTACGCTCAGTTTTACGGTGGTGTTTAGCAGTGTAATCGCATACATGCTTGCGCCCAACGTAGTTGATTATGATTTTGGAAGTATTCTGTTATTGTTGTTAGGGGGCATGCTTGTTACAGGTAGCGCCAACGCCATTAACCAGATAACAGAAAAAGATACAGATGCAGTGATGAAGCGTACCGGTAACAGACCGGTGGCGAGTGGCAGAATGAGTGTGCAGGAAGCAACCACATTTGCGTTTGCTTCAGCTATAGCAGGTTCTTTGATTTTAGGTTTGTATTTCAGTTGGTATGCTGCAGGCTTATCGCTGTTTAGTTTATTTATTTATGGTTTTGTATATACGCCGTTAAAGAAAGTAAACTCAATAGCAGTATTAGTAGGCGCAATACCCGGCGCTCTGCCTTGTTTAATTGGTTGGGCAGCGGCTTACGATGGGGAGAATTTTCCATGGACAGGTGGTTGGATTTTATTTGCCATCCAGTTCCTTTGGCAGTTTCCACATTTCTGGGCAATTGCCTGGGTAGCACATACAGATTACAGTAAGGCAGGATTTAAACTGCTGCCTTCTGATAAAGGGCCAACTAAATTTACAGCCATTCAAACAGTTATTTATTCTTTGTTAATGATACCTGTTGGCATGCTGCCGTATTTCTTTAACATGAGTGGTACGGTAAGTATGTGGATATTGATTGCTGCCAACCTGTTTATGGTAGTACAGTGTGTACGCCTGTATGTTAACATGGATGTGAAGAGTGCAAGAAGAGTAATGTTCAGCAGTTACATTTATTTACCCATTGTACTGCTTGCTTTACTGGCCGATAAAATTGTACAGCAATAAGTTTTAATTTGAAAACTGCCGAAGCAGTTGAAGATAAAAGCGATTGAAAGATGGAGAAGGTTATGAGTAGCGAACGAACACAAAAAATGCATCCGCATAAGTTTACTTTGTGGATAGCAATAGGAAGCATTTCAATGATGTTTGCCGGTTTTACCAGTGCATACATTGTAAAAAGCAACCAGGCCGGATGGCAGGCTGTACAAATGCCGAAGATCTTTTACCTTTCTACAGTACTCATTATTGCCAGCAGCCTATGTATTTATTTGGCGCAAAAGGCAATGAAGACGAGAGAGATGGCGAAATACCGGATGCTGGTTAGTGCAACAGCCATTTTAGGATTGGCTTTTGTAGCTACACAGTTTATTGGTTTTTCCGAATTGTGGGCAAGCAAGATTACGTTTAAAGAAAGTGTAGCAGGATCGTTCTTTTATATTATTACAGGCGTGCATGCATTGCATGTGTTGGGCGGTATCATCGCATTGGTTATTCTGGTGCTTCGGGTATTTAATACCAAAACAAAGTTTTACAGTACAGCACCGGTTGAAACTGTTGGTTTATACTGGCACTTTGTTGATATTTTATGGATCTACCTGTTTGCATTTTTCTTACTGGTATCCTAGATTTTAAAAATTGAGAACAATTAAAAACTGATAAATGGCACAAACAGTAGCAGCAAACACAAAATGGTGGAGTGGTGGTAAAAGCCCCTTCAATGTGGAGTATGGCAAGTTGATGATGTGGTATTTCTTAATGAGTGATGCGTTTACATTCGGCGCATTTTTGATTGCGTACGGTACGGTACGTGTGTCGAGCCCATCATGGCCCGATCCAAACTTTGTGTTTCAATCTTTTCCTTTTTTAGGTAGCGGCTTGCCGTTGGTGTTTGTGAGTTTAATGACGTTTATCCTCATTGTAAGTTCGGTTACAATGGTGTTGGCAGTACACGAAGGTCATCACGGAAATAAAAAAGGTGTAATTAAATGGATGATCTGGACCATTATCGGTGGTTTTGCGTTCTTAGGCTGTCAGGCTTGGGAGTGGACACACTTACATCACGAAGGTGCATGGTGGGGGCACAATCCTTTTCCGAATGCAGATGGTACAGTAGCTTCTACTAATTTTTCTAATTTCTTCTTTACAATCACCGGTTTCCACGGGTTTCACGTATTCTCCGGTGTTATCATCAACATTATTGTAACATTGATGGCATGGCGTGGTGTATTCGAACGCAGGGGTCATTACCTGATGATTGAGAAGGTTGGTTTATACTGGCACTTTGTAGATCTGGTTTGGGTGTTTGTATTCTTGTTCTTCTATCTCGTTTAACCGTATTCAATAACTATCATTCTGAAATAATTTATATATGGAACATCAAACATTTGGAGGTGAAGTAACTTTTCCGCACGACGCACCAACCGACGATTCGAAAAAGCGGATTTGGAAAACAACATTCATTTTATCCGGAATTACGATTGTTGAATTGATCCTGGGTTATGTTATTTACAACATGCATAAAAGCGCAGATGTAAACCACAGCCTTATTTTAGCCATCAAGGGTGTGATTATTATCTTATCTCTTGCAAAGGCTTTTTATATCGTTTCTATTTTCATGCACTTGGGCGATGAAATCAGAAATATGATTATGACCATTGTAGTACCGCTGGCATTGTTTATCTGGTTTATTACTGCCTTTCTTTGGGATGGTAATTCGTGGAAAGATCTCCGTAATGAGTATCGCCCGAAAACACCTGTGAAGTTCGAACAAAAAGCAGAACCGGCACATGGTGGTGCACATGAAGGCGGATTGAAATAATTCATCTTAATCAGTCATATTCGTCCCGGTTTTCCTTATAGGAGTATCGGGACGATTTTTTTAGCAGCGAATGAAAAGTGTATGAGCAAAAAAGGATTCCTCGGTTTATTACTGGCGATAGGCCTGCCTGTATTTTCTTATCTAATTGTAAAGTATACCAGTGAGGGTTCGGTAGAAATGCCGAAGCGTTATTTCTTTGATACTGTTACCGAGAAAACAGTAAAGGGTAAGCTGGTGAAAGATACGGCCTGGCATAAGGTGCATAATTTCACCTTCACCAATCAATTGGGAAAAACTGTAAGCGTGGATTCACTCAAGGGGAAAATTCTTGTAGTGGATTATTTTTTTACCCGTTGCCCCAACCCCTGCCCCAAACTTACAAGCAATATGAAAAAGATGCAGGATGCGTTTCTGAAAACAGATTCGTTGGTGCACTTTATTTCACTTACAGTAGATCCGGGAAGAGATAGTGTGGAGGCCTTAAAGCGCTATGCCGATAAATATAAAGTGCGGCATAGTAACTGGTGGTTTTTAACCGGTGAAAAGAAAGCCATTTACGATCTGGCATATAATGAATTTAAAGCGGCAACGATTGATGGTGGTGAAGTGGATACTGCTTTTCTACACACCAATAAATTCTATCTGCTCGATAAAGACCGTGTAATACGTGGTTGGTACGATGGTACAGATACAGTTGCTATGGCTAAACTGGCAAGAGATATCGGGCTGTTGTTTTTAGAAAAGGATAAAACAAAAAAGAGAAACCTGTTTAGAAAATAAGAACTTCTAAGATTTAACGAACATGTCAAATTATAAAGAACACAGACGTGGTAAGGCATTACCACCTGCTATTGAAAAAAATGATAAGCTGGCATACGTGCTTATTTTTATTGTAAGCATTATTGTTTTTGCAGCCGTAGTTTTTTTAAAGAATGTTGAACTGAAAGTAAACCTCGGATTTGATAAACACATTTTCGCCCGCCTCAATGCACTGGTGAATACGTTTGTTGCGCTGTTTTTATTGGGTGCTTTGTTTGCAGTTAAAGACAAGCGCTATCGCACACATAAAAAATTAATGCTGTGGGCAATTGGCTTTTCGGTATTATTTCTGGTTTCTTATATCTGTCATCATTTGTTTACCGGAGAAACAAGTTATGGCGGCAGTGGATTGATTAAGCTGGTTTATTACTTTATCCTCATTACACATATTGTATTGGCAGGTATTATTCTGCCATTCATTTTATTTACAGCTTACCGTGGCTTAACTGCAGAATTTCATAAACACAAAAAACTTGCACGTATTACCTGGCCTTTGTGGTTTTATGTTGCCGTTACAGGCGTTATTGTGTATCTCATGATAAGTCCTTATTACAACTGATTTTCTTTGCAGCAACAGAAAGCCGGCATTTGTTGAAAATGCCGGCTTTTTTTATGTTCAACTTCTAAGTTGAAAGAAGGGTTTACAGTTTTTGTACTTGTGTTTTTTCGTGTAAAAAACCAGTTTTTATGATGGCCGGATACGCTAAGTAGAAACACACAATTTTTAAGGGAAAATACTGAAATCGTAGAAAGTAAGTAAATGATGTGCTAAGTTTAGGTTTGAATTAGCCTATAATTTGAACTAACAGCTAGAAAATGAAATCCAAAAATCCAACTTCTTTAGCAGGAACATTAATTTGTCTGCTCGTTTGCTTCTTCTCCAATGCGCAGTCCTCAGGAGTATTTCTATCGGGGAAAACGACAAACACTAATCAATCTGGTTATATTGCCGCAGCGTCTTACCAAAGTGTGAGCGATGACCTGACAGTCAGGTTTATAAATATACTTACTGAGGTGCAAACAGTCAGTACAGCATTCGCTCCAACTATTTCAAGTTCTAATCCTACTACCTGTAACGGAACAGATGGTTCTGTAACAATTAATGGATTAACACCCGGCACCAGTTATGATGTAACGTATACCGATGACGGTGTACCGGCAGGGCCGATTACACTCGTAGCAAACGGAGCAGGTCAAGTGACCATTACCGGATTGAACGCAGGTGTGTATGCAGGATTTGCAGTTACAGAAAACGGTAACACAACAAATTTGTTTTCCGGTGTTATCTTATCAAACCCGATTATTGTACCATCGTTTACAGCTATACCTCCATTTTGTGCAGGAACAACAGCACCTGTGTTACCAACAACATCTAACAATGGTATTACCGGTACATGGAGCCCGGCAACAGTAAGCAATACAACAAGTGGTACGTATACATTTACACCTGCAGCCGGACAGTGCGGTTTGCCCGTTACAATCAGTATAACTGTTACACCACGAACAACGCCAACGTTCAGTTTTGCAACAAGCATTTGTGCAGGGGCAACAGCACCAACATTACCAACAACATCTAATAACGGTGTCAGTGGAACATGGAGCCCTTCAACTGTAGACAATACAGCGTCGGGTTCTTATACCTTTACACCCAATGGATCTGCCTGTGCAAATCCTGTTACGATTACTATAACAGTAAATCCTGTTGTTATACCAACATTTTCATTTGGTACAACAGCCAGCATTTGTAATGGAGCAACAGCACCAACATTACCCACAACATCAAGCAATGGTATAACCGGTACATGGAGTCCTTCAACAGTAAGCAATACCGCAAGCGGTACCTATACATTTACGCCAACCGCCGGACAGTGTGCAACTACACAAACATTAACCGTAACAGTAAATCCTGTTCTTACACCAAGCTTCAGCTTTGGTACTGCATTAACTATTTGTAATGGCGAAGCTGTTCCAACTTTAGTAACTACATCAACAAACGGTGTAACCGGTACATGGAGTCCTGCAACTGTAAGCAATACCGCAAGCGGTACATATACATTTACACCAAGTGCCGGACAGTGTGCAACCACACAAACATTTACAGTAACAGTCAATCCGATTGTAACACCAACATTCAGCTTTGGTACAACTTTAACGATATGTAATGGTGGAACTGTACCTGTATTACCAAACACATCAGGTAATGGCATCACCGGTACATGGAGTCCTGCAACAGTAAGTAATACTGTAAGCGGTACTTATACATTTACACCAACAGCCGGACAGTGTGCTACAAGTGCAACACTTTCTGTAACGGTGAACCCGAATGTTACACCAGCATTTGCATTTGGTACAAGCTTAACGATCTGCAGTGGCG
>JACCDQ011344718.1_pt1 | contig 13057 bp, 11 predicted proteins | sample 7446031 | NCBI WGS metagenome assembly JACCDQ01 (sample SAMN15323442, study PRJNA562643) | freshwater metagenome | isolation source: river surface water | place: USA:Blue River Watershed | collected 2017-08-17 | reverse complement strand
GACCCCCGGGCCTTTGCCAACCTGCCCGTCACCGAGCTGGCCGACAGATCCCATGTGAGCAAACCCACCGTGGTGCGCTTTTGCCGCAGCATGGGCTACGACGGCCTGTCGGACTTCAAGCTCAAGCTGGCCGGCAGCGTGAGCGAAGGCGTGCCCTTCATCCACCGCAGTGTGGACGTGGACGACAAAACCAACGACATCGCCGTCAAGGTGATCGACAACACCGTGGCGGCCTTTTTGAAGTACCGCAACGACGCGAGTTCTTTTGCGTTGGAACACGCCGCGCAAGCCTTGGCCTCCACCCAAAAAACCGGTCGCCGCATCGAGTTTTATGGCGTGGGCAACTCCGGCATCGTTGCGCAAGACGCGCAACACAAATTCTTCCGCCTGGGCGTCAACGCCATCGCCTACAGCGATGGCCACATGCAGGTCATGAGCGCCTCCATGCTCAAGCCCGGCGACTGCGCGGTCATCATCTCCAACTCGGGCCGCACACGCGACCTGATGGACGCCTGTGACATCGCCAAAAAGCAAGGCGCCACGACCATCGTCATCACCGCCAGCGGCTCGCCACTGGCCAGTGCCGGGCACATTCACCTGACGGCCGACCACCCCGAGGGCTACGACAAATACAGCCCCATGGTCTCGCGCTTGCTGCACCTGCTCATCATCGACATTTTGGCCACCACCGTGGCCCTTCGCATTGGCGAAGAACTGCAGCCCACCTTGCGCGACATGAAAAACAATTTGCGCAACAAGCGCTACACCTGAGCGCGCTCCTTCCTACGCCCTAACGAAAAAGACCTGGCAAGCCAGGTCTTTTTTTGTTTCATGCGCTGTCAACAAATCATTCGGGTTCAATTTTCGCGTCGCGCACCACCTTGGCCCAGCGCGGGGCCTCGGCCTTGATCAGGGCTGCAAACTGTTCGGGCGTGCCGCCGCCCACCTCGTTGCCTTGGCTCAAGATCTTTTCTTTCAAGTCGGGGTCTTGCAGCGCCTTGTTGCCCACCGCGTTGAGCTGCTTGATCAACTCAGTCGGCATGCCCTTGGGGCCAATCAAGCCCTGCCAGTTGAGCACTTCCACCTCGGGGTAACCTTGCTCCGCCATGGTCGGGATGTCGGGGGCCAGAGGCGAGCGCGTTTTGCTGGTGATGGCCAAGGCACGCAACTTGCCGCCCTTGATGGATGGCATGGCCGAATACATCTGCTCAAACATCATGTGAACCTGCCCGCCCATCAAATCGGTCGCGCCCGCTGAGCCGCTCTTGTAAGGCGCGTGGATCATGTCAATGCCCGCCGCATGCTCGAACAAGGCCCCGCTCAAATGGTGCGTGCCGCCAATGCCACCCGAGGCGTAGCTGAGCTTGCCCGGTGCCGCCTTGGCCGCAGCCACCAAGTCCTTCACCGACTTGTACGGCGAGTCCTGGCGCACCATCAAAATCAGCGGCCCTTTCTCGATCAGCAGAATCGGCACCAGATCGGTGAAAGGATTGAAGTTGAGTTTTTTGAACAGCGCATGGTTGACGGCCAGCGGCGCAAAGTTGCCCATACCGATCGTGTAGCCATCGGGCTTGGCACGAGCAATCGCTTCGGTGCCAATGTTGCCGCCCGCCCCCGCCTTGTTGTCGATGATGATGGGCTGCCCCAGCAAAGCGCCCATGACCTTGGCCACCTGACGCGAGCGGCTGTCGGCATTGCCGCCTGCGGCATACGGGCACACCCAGGTGATGGGCTTGCTGGGGTACTTGTCTTGCGCCCAAGCCCCCAAAGGGGCACTCAGAGCGGCAGTCATTTGAATCAGGGTACGACGATCCATCGTGGGTCTCCTTGCGTGTTTGATGTTGCGGATGACAGCTTACCCTTTTTGAGAGCGCCTGCTTTGCAACATCGCGACATTCATCTCGCCATCCAGCGCCGAGGCATAAAAGCGCTCGATCATCTGCACCGATGTACGGGCGTTGCGTGCCAAAGTGAGCATATCAATGCCTTGCCCGTACAACAGCCGAAACATGATCGACGTGTGCCTCAAACAATACAAGGTTCGGTCTCGCCCCAAGGCATCCACAGTGGCCACACCCGCCTCACGCAACACCCACTTGAACCAAAAACCCAGCACCGCCAGCGCATAAACACGATCTGTCTCGCCAGGCAAAAACACATAGTCGTCGGGTCCGCCTTGCCCCATTGCCAGTGCACGGGCCAGCGCCACCTCGTACACCTGCACCGCAGGACGCAGCGTGACCACCGGGGTGTCATGCTTTTTTGTTTCGGGCAGCGTCAAACGCAGATATATGCTGTCTGCCCTCACCACCTGCACATGCTTGTGCTTGAGCTGGCGAATGTCGCCTGGTCGCACAAAACTGTTGACCATGAAGCGTATCGCCCAAGCCATGTCAGGCGGCAAGCAGCGGTTGCGCGGCGCTACCCAAAACCGCTCGCGATGACCGGTCGTCGCCTTTATCTCTGGAGCCTGTGATTGTTGGCGCTCCAAACGGTGCGCTGTTTTGATCAAGGCCCGATACTCCGGCAAGGACAACATCGAGCGCGGTCGATTGGCCACCTTCACCTCAGGCATTTCGGGTAACTCTCGCAAAAAGCCGTGCCGCACCGCCAGCTTGAGCAGCTTGCGAACCACCACCAAATACTGCGACACCGTGGTAGAGCTCAACTGACAATCCGTCAAGCGCTGCACAAACGCCTCCATTTGCACAGAAGTCACCTGTGATGGCGGTATGAATTTGAAAAACGGCAATACATGCGCATCCAGGCGATTGCGCAAGATGCCGACCGAGGCTTTGCTCAATTCTCCGCGTGAAACACGCTGCTGCTCCAAGCCCATCAGTTTGTCCGCCAAGGCATCGAAGCGGTTCAAACGCATCGTCCCCTGAGTCAATACCGAATCCAGCATGGCGTGTGCAGGCTCTGGCCGCCCGACGCTGTGCTGGTTCGCCATGTCTGCATACGCTTGGGGGCTGACCACATAAAAGACCGGTTGATTCGCATCCAGAATGGCCAGCGTCGATTCTCCAGACTGCCCCACAAAATCCATGGGGCTGAGCATAAAGTCACTCAAACTGGCGTAAAGCGGCGCAAGAAGTGGTTTGGGTTGCATGGCTACAAGAATATAGATTGAACAAATTCAATCTAACACTTAGCTCTTGGTATAGACCGTCACGCTAACCGCTCTGGCTACATTGGCCGCAACTGGCGCTTTCGCTCAATCGTCTGTGACCATCTCTGGTACTTTCGATCCTTCCGTTCAAAACCAAAAAGTGACTTACGGCAGCGGCGCTTCCGTGACCAACAACTTCATTGGTAACAACGGCCAAGGCACTTCCAACATCACCTTCAAAGGTGTGGAAGATCTGGGCGGCGGCTTGAAGGCTTCTTTCCTGTTGGAAAACGACTTCAACGCACGTTTTGATGCCAACGGTCCAGAAGGCGTGTCTGCCGCTGGCGCGCGTGGTCTGAACTTCGGCGCTTTCGGCGGTGAGCAGTACCTGGCCCTGGAAGGCGGCTTCGGCAAGATCGCTGCTGGCGCAGCCAACACCCCATCTTTGACTGCTCAAGCCAGCCGTCAACCCTTCGGCACCAAGATCGGTTCCGGTTTCAACGGCGTGCTGGGTACCGGCCACGTGCGTAGCAACAACTCGCTGGTGTACTCGACTCCCGTGTTCAGCGGCTTCAGCGCAGCTGTGGCATATGGCTTCAAGCACAACGCACAGCCAGCGCCTGCCAACGGTGCCTTGCCTGCACAAGCAAACACCAATTTGGGTGCTTCTTCTACTAACTCTGACATCACTGCAAACCAAACATCCATCAGCGACATCGGCGTGAACTACGCCAATGGCCCATTCGCTGCAGGTGCATCTTTGTGGACAACCGATGCTGTGACCAGCATCACTAACGTGTTGACACCTAAGACAACTCAAACCAACTTGTACGCATCGTATGACTTGGGCGTTGCCAAGGTGTCCGGTGGTTACCACACCGAGAAGCAAAATGCTTACACCAGCTCTGCTGCAACTGGCGCTGTTCCTGCGGGTGCCAATGCTCAAGGTTGGAACTTGGCTGCAGCCGTTCCTTTGTCTGCCAACCTGAGTTTGCTGGCCAACTACGCTGAATTGAAAGACAAATTGGCTGCTCGCGCTGCCAATCCGTTCGACAAGACAATTGCTGCAATTGGCGTGAAGTACTCCCTGAGCAAGAACACAAGCGTCTATGCTCGTTATGTTGAAGAGAAGAACGAAAACATCGCGTCTGGCGCAGCCAACTTGGCACGTGTTTCGCCTTTCACAAACACAACAACTTCTGCCGCTACTGCCGCCAAAGTTCAGACCACTTTGATCGGTATGCAAACCAACTTCTAATCACTCCACTGGCGCAAGCCAGTTAATGATTTAAAAGTCAAAAACCCACCGTGGCAACACGGTGGGTTTTTTCATGGGTGACTCAAAGTCCGCCACGGTACTGAAGTCCTAGTCCCGCCTTAACGATCACATCACGCACAGCATGATGTCTCTGTCCAGCAAATGCACCAGCTACGCAGGCTGCTGGAATTGGTTTGCATGGCGTTGCACCATGTCCGATTGCTTGAGGGTTTTGGCCAACGCCTGTCCTACCAACGGTGCGCTCAGGGTGGCACTGCCAGTTGGATGATGGAACAACGTTCGATCGTGGCATCTCCTCCGGACTTTGTTTTCGTATTCACAAGCTGACAGCTTTCCTTTTTCCGAGCTTTTTGAACACCCCAACCCCACCAAAATGATCTCATTCACATTTGGAAATGTGGGATTTGAAATACACCGACAATCCCATCTCAACAGGCTCGGACTCCCGTCTCTGCGCCATGCCTTCATCACTGGAATACCCATGGGACTGCATCACAAACACCTGCGTCAAGGTCTGCTGGCCAGCAGCGTCATTTTGCTCAGTGCTTGCGCGTGGCAAAGTTCGCCGTCTGCATCGATCACGGGCAACACCGCGACTGGTGGATTTCACTTTAAACCACAAGACAAGGCCATGTGGGAAGTCGTGCCCTTGCCGGGCAAGCTTCGCACCGCCTTCCGATTGGAGGAGCGTGACCAACGGATCGCACTCTTGGCTCACGCCCAGTCTTCGGCGAGCATGCTGCGGCAAAGGCTCAACATTGCACCGGACCAATTGGGCCGCCTGCACTTTGACTGGCAAGTGGAGAACCTGATGGCCCAAGCCGACATGTCGCAGCGCGAGCACGAAGACTCGCCTGTGCGGGTGATCCTGGCTTTTGAGGGAGACCGCAGCAAGTTTTCAGCCAAAAATGCGATGCTCAGCGAATTGACACAAGCCTTGACTGGAGAGCCGCTGCCCTACGCCACCTTGATGTACGTTTGGAGCAACCACCACCCCTTGGACTCGGTCATCATCAACCCGCGAACGGACCGCGTGCGCAAATGGGTGCTCGAATCCGGACCGAAACACCTGAACCAATGGCGGCATTACCAACGCGACATCCGTGCTGACTTTGAAAAAGCCTTTGGTGAGCCCCCGGGCAAACTGTTGGCGCTGGCCATCATGACCGACAGCGACAACACCCAGAGCAATGTGCGGGCTTGGTACGGCGACATTCGGCTCGATTGAGCTCGCCCCTGGCCTCCGCTCCGACGCGCTCTGCGTCATTGCATACCCATTGTCGATTTGAAAATCAACCGCCTTGATGACGGTGTGATTTATTGAATGCAAGAGCAAGCTCGCGACCACCTACTGGTGCGCGATCCCCGCCTTGGCTATCACCGCGCTCCAGCGTTGGATGTCGCTGTCCAGCAACTGCGCCAGTTGCGCAGGCGTGCTGGATTTGGCTTGCACATTGAATCCGGCCAGGCGTTGCACCATGTCGGGTTGCGCGAGGATTTTGGCCAACTCCTGACTCAATCGGTCCACCACCGCCTTGGGCGTTTTTGCAGGTGCGGCCAGTGCGTTCCATGACGAGACATTGAAACTGCTCAGGCCCTGCAATTCGCGCACCGTAGGGGTTTGCGGCAGGTCTTTGGGTCGACTCTCGCCCATGACGCCCAGCAAACGCACGGCTTTGGCATTGATCTGTGGCTTCATGGGGCCCAAAATTTCCACCGCGGCATCGACCTGCCCGCCCCGCAAGGCATTGATCACGGCGGGTGTGCCGTTGTAGGGCACGATCTGCGCGATCAGATTGGCTTGTGTTCGCAACAACTCGGCCGCCAGGTTTTGTGTGCTACCGATGTTGATGGTGCCAATGTTGAGCTTGCCAGGGTTGGCGCGACCAAAGCTGATCAGCTCGGACAAGGTTTTGAAGGGCGAGTTTTCCGGCACCACCACCGCCATGTCGAACAAGCCCAGCAAGGACACGGGCGCAAAGTCGGTGCGCGGATTGAAAGGCAATGACTTGAACAAGCCGGCACTCACGGCGGTGCCGTTGGACATGAGCAGCAAGGTGTGGCCGTCAGGTTCAGCCTTGGCCACCAGCTCGCCGGCCACAATGCCGCCGGCGCTGGGGCGGTTGTCGATCACCACGGGCTGGCCCAGGCTCTCGGACAGCTTTTGGGCCACGGCACGAGCAGTCAAGTCGGCCACGCCCCCGGCACCAAAGGGCACGATGATTTTGAGCGGTTTGCTGGGAAAGGTTTGTGCCCATAAACGGGTCGCAGGCAATGTGGACAGCGCAAGGGTTTGAAGCAGTTTTCGACGGTAGATCATGGGCGTCAATGGGTTGAACAGACAGGCCAATGCTTATCTGCGGAAATAAAACTCGCCCACCACTTGGTCATAAATGGCGGGCACCTGCTCATGCCCCACCGATCGGGCCAAACGGACCACCTCGGCGCGGACGGTGCGCACCACGCGGTCAACGCTGGTGCTGGGCTTTTGCATTTCTCGGGCAAATATCCGAGTAAACAAACCATTCTTGTCTTTGTCCGCCGCATTCAACTTGTCCAAGGCCTGCTGACCCGAGCCAGCAGAAAACACGATCATCTGCCCTGTAGCGGCGGTGGTCGGTGCCAAGCCCCGAGTGCCACCACCGATGGCGCGCCCATTGCTTTTGAAGGGGTTGTCCCGGCATGCATCGATCATGGCCAGCGTGAACTTGACCTTTCTGTCGGCCATGTCATCCAGCAAGCGCTGCAGGGCTATGCCTTCGTCCCTGAGCTGGTCTTCATCCTGGCCTGCGACATCAATCGGAATCAGGTAATTGGAGTTGGCCAGCTGCACACCATGACCGGCATAAAAGATGGCGACTTCGTCACCGGCTTCGACCTGGTTTTTGAAGCTCCGTAACGCAGCCTTCATCTCTTTTTCGGACAAGTCCAATTTCATGGTGACCTGGTAGCCCACATTGGCCAGGCTCTTGGCCATCAGGCGGGCATCTTCACGCGCGTTTTCGAGTTTGGTGACGGCTTTGTAGCTGTCATTGCCCATGACCAAAGCCTTGCGGTTGGCGTAAATGGGTTCAGGTGGCAGCGTCTTTTCGACGGCCACAACAGGATTCGCATTCGCTTGTGCGGCATTGACAGCAGCGCTGGCTGCAGCGGCAGCAGCCGCCGCGGCTTCGGCACGCAAGCGGGCCAGTTCGGCGGACAACTGTTGCAAGAGTTCACGGTCCTTGCGTCGCTCGTCCTGGTCGGCTTGAGCGAGCTCCTTGCTGCGCTGCAATTCGGCCAATCGAACGCGCTCTTTCTCTGCGGCTTCACGCGCCAGACGCTCATCTTCTTTGGCTTTGTTTTCCTGGGCCAGTCGCAATTGCTCTTTGATGCGCGCTTCTTCTTCGAACTTGCGCTGACCTCTGAGCGCCTCGGCCTCAGCCAGCAACTGCTGCTCACGCTTTTTGGCTTGATCATCGAGCAGCATTTTCTCTTTGCGCTGCGCCTCTTGGGCCAGGAGCCGCTCAGCATTTTTAACTTCTTGCTCTCTGGCTTGGGCTGCGGCCAATGACTGCACAGACTCCGGGTTGCCCAAGGCCATGGCTAATCGCTTAGGAAGCAACACATTGCCATTACTGACCACCAAAGTGCAATCACACTCCTTAGGGCAAGACTCAATGTAACTGTTGGCCTGACTGAGCATAGTCGCGCGAATATATGCCGGCAAAATATTCTGCGTCGTTGCAAATATTTCTGCATTGTTGCAACTGGATGCGGCAACGATCAAGTAGTTTGTTGAATACAGCGCAACGTTTTCAATCGATTTACCCCAGACATTGGACTTCTGGTTCGCAAATGGCAATTCACTCAGACAGCCCTCCTGACCGTCGGCATATTTCAATTTGGTCTTGAATGTGCATGAGTCGGCGTAACTGAGCCCAGCGCTGCATGCGAGCGACAAGACAAACCAGAGTTTCAGTAAATGGCGGAGCCACATTGCTTTTGACCTGTACCGGTTTTCCAGATTTTTTTAGATTTTGAAGTTTTCGATCCATTGTGCCCCATCTCATCTGGCCCATCGGATCGATAAAAAAACCCACCGTGTTGCCACGGTGGGTTTTGACTTTAAATCATCAACTGTCTTGCGACAGCGGAATGATTAGAAGTTGTGCTGAACACCGACCAAAGTGGTCGTGATGCCTTTGGCGGAAGAAGCTGCAGTCACGTTGGCGTTCTTTTCGTCAACATAACGAGCGTACAGGCTGGTGCGGTTGCTCAACAGGTACTGGGCGCCGATGGCCGAGATCTTCTTGTCTTTAGGAGCAGCGGCGTTGGCAGCCAATTTGTCGTTCAGTTCGCCGTAGTTGGCCAACAGGTTGACGGAAGGTGTCAAAGCGTACTTCACAGCCACGTTGTAGCCGTCTTGCTTGAGCGAAGTGCCAGTCTTCTCTGTGTGGTAACCGACGTACAAAGTAGCGCCAGCGATGTCGTACTGTGCGTACAAGTTGGTTTGCTCGTTCTTGGCAACAGTACCAGCTGCAGCAACCATGTAATTGGACAAGCCAGCACGCAGAGGACCGTTGGCATAGTTCAAACCGATGTCGGTGACGTCACCAACAGCAGCAGTGTTCAAGCTAGCAGTTGTTGTACCAGTGGAGATGTTGTATGCAGCAGCAGCATTGGCATCAGCGTTGGTCTTGAATGCGTAACCGACAGCAGCGCTGAAACCGCTGAACACGGGGGTTGCGTACACCAAAGAGTTGTTGTTACGAACGTGCGATGTGCCCATCACGCCACCGAAACCGGAACCGATTTTGGTGCCGATTGGCTGACGCGAAGCTTGTGTGGTCAGTGTGGGGGTGTTGGCTGCGCCGACTTTCAGGGAGCCGTAGCCGCCTTCCAGGCCGACGTACTGCTCACCACCGCCGGAACCCAGGTTCACTTTGCCGTTGTAAGCGTTGCCGTTGGCATCAAAACGTGTGTCAAAGTCGTTTTCCAACATGAACGAGGCCTTCAAGCCGCCGCCCAGGTCTTCCACGCCCTTAACGGACAGCTGGCTGGTGCCTTGGCTGTTGTTGCGGATGTAGTTTTGAGTAACAGCGTTGCCGTTACCGTAAGTTGTCTTTTGGTTGGCGATCGAAGGATCGAAAGTACCGAACACGGTCACAGACGATTGAGCGAAAGAAGCCGAAGCGGCGGCCAAGGTGGCCAGAGCGATCAGAGATTTTTTCATTGCAAGTTTCTCCAAGGTTAAACAAGGGTCCAGAGAATTTAGCTGGCGATCTTCGCCAAACGAAACTCTGAGCCAACCCCCAATCAAGAAGGTTGAAGCTATTGCACCAGAGCAAATTGGCTTTTCCAAGACTTTTGAGAAAGAAAAGGCCTTTCCGTTGCACGGATGCAACAAACCTCAGGGTCAACCCTGTGTTTGTGACGGATTTTTGACAGGTTTTCTAATAAATACAACAACTTCGACAGCTTGTTGAACGCAACAGGTGATGTTGTTTTTGCTTGTTTGAACATGCGAATTCGGAATTTTCAACGGTTTTTGGGGTCCTTGACTCGGGTAAGTCATGAGTAAACTCGCGGCATGAGCCTCAATGCCTTGATCCTTGCCGCCGACAGCGCCTTGCGCACCTTGTGGGCCGAGCCCCGCGCCAGCCGCCCCACACCGCAGGCCGCCACGGCCGAGCTGGTCATGTCCGACGCCGAGCGCCGTGAAGCCGCTGCCCTGATGCGTGTCAACCATGTGGGCGAGGTCTGCGCCCAAGCGCTGTACACCGGTCAGGCCCTGGCCTGCCAAGATCCGGCCCTGCGCGCCAAGCTGGCCGAGGCCAGCCGCGAGGAGACCGACCACCTGGCCTGGACGAAGCAACGGCTGGATGATCTGAACGACCGGCCATCGCTTTTGAACCCGCTTTGGTATGCGGGGGCTTTTGCCATTGGCTATGCCGCTGGCAAGCTGGGGGGTGACAAGGTGAGTTTGGGCTTTGTGGTCGAGACCGAGCGCCAAGTAGAAGCTCACCTGCAAAGCCACATGGACCGCCTGCCCGCAGCGGACAGCGCCTCACGGGCCATCGTGGCGCAGATGAAAGCCGATGAAATCGCTCACGCACAGATGGCGCAAAAAGCTGGCGCGGTGGAGTTGCCCGGCCCCATCAAAGCCCTGATGCAGTCCGCCGCCAAGGTGATGACGACGGTGGCGCACCGGGTTTAAATCAGCTTTGCTGCCACGGCAGGCCGCGCTTGCGCCAGCCGCCTAGCTGGCCGCGGTGGGCTTGGGCATCGGGGTCGCCTTCAAAGCCTTCGAGGATGTTGAAGGCTTGCACGCCCAATTCGGTGGCGCGTTGAGCGGCGGCAATGGACCGCACACCGCTGCGACACAGCAAGACCAGCTTTTTACCGCCCGCGCCCAGCGCCTGAATGCCGCTGTCAAATTCGGGGTTCATGGCCATGCCGGGCCATTGTTTCCAGGCCAGGGCGTGTGCGCCGGGCACAAAGCCGACCCAGGTGCGTTCAGCATCGGTGCGCACATCGACCAGCTCGGCCTCGCCTGACTGCACCCAGGTCCAGGCCAATTGAGGGCTCACATCGCCGGCATAGCCTTGGGCGGGGATCACGGTGTCAGCGGTCATGGTGTGGGGCTCCGAAAGTGGGTTCAAGCAAATTTGGTCAGCATTTGGGCGATGTGCTCGGCCCGCTGGTCGCCTTGCTCGATCATGCAACCGACCATGGCAAAAAAGGACTTGTCGAGCGCCTTGCGGGCCGCCGCCATTTGCTGGGCGATTTTTTCACAGTCTGCATCGCTGTCGATCAAGCGCTGCAAACCGCGCAACTGCCCCTTGACACGGGCCAGTCGGGTGCGCAGGGCTTTTTTCTTCTCGGGATCAACGATGCGGCTCATGGGGGTCTCCGGCAAAACGCGGTAAAGGCGCATGGCATGCGGGCTGCATGCAACATGACGCGGCCATCATAGCTTTTCGCCTCCGCACAGCCGACGCCCCAGTCGCGAACCAAATCATCAGTATTTGCACAATTAATACATTTCATGTAAAAATCGCCAATCACAATAAATCTATTAATTTGTAACTCATTCAGGGAGAACTGTATGAAATTTTCCATTCATTTCGCATGGAGCTGGGGTCTGGCCGCTTTGTTGACCGGATGTGGCGGTGGGGGTGGAGGAACACCGCCCACCCCGACTGTGGCGGTCGCCGGGGTGGCGGTTGACGGGTATCTGCACAACGCCATCGCTTTTTTGGATCTGAACGGCAACGAGCAGCTGGATGCTGGCGAGCCATCTGCCCGCACCAATGCACGTGGTGAGTTTTCGCTGAATGCGACTGCCGAACAAAAAGCAGCGGCTTCGGTGGTGATTCAGGCGATTGCCGGCGAAACCATCGACATGGACTCGCCCAATGCGCCCTTGAGCGCCAGCATGACTTTGCTTGCGCCGCCCGGCAAACCTGAAGTGGTGTCGCCATTGACCACCTGGGTGGCAGGCACCATGCGACGCGAAAACAAGACCCTGGACCAAGCCAAAGCCTCTGTGGCATTGGAGCTGGGCTTGAACGCAGATGTGTTGCTGCAGGACTTTGTGGCGAACTCGGCGCATGCAGCGTCGATGGATGCCTACAAGGTGGCCGTGTCCATGGCCGAAGTACTCAAGAGCGCACCAGCCAATTACGACAAGGACAGCCGCTTTGATCATGTGTCGACCAATTTGCGCTCGGTCACGGACAACCTGACAGCGATCAAAAGTGCAAGCTTGGCGGATATTCGGGCCTTGGTGAAGGACGACATCGCTCAAAACACATTGACGCTTTCGCTGAATGACAAGTGGTTGGCATTTTTGCGGTCATCCGCACAAGATCAGAAAATTACCGCTGTAACTCCTTCCAACCTACGACCACTCTTGAAGTCGTTCGTGCCTTCTGAGTCATTAACAATTTCACCATCTGACGCTCTAAACGAGCTAAAGCTTGGGAACCTTTTCAGCCGAACGATTTCATTTACAAACACCGGAATACAGAGAATTTCAATAACAGCCAGCTCGCAGTCAGACACATTGGACTTGCGGACCACCAGCCCTCAAATGCCCTCAAAAGTGGCTGCTGGGGACTCTGCCGATTTGTTTTCCAACATCATCAGCCCATGCGGAAAAAGTACTGGCCGATATGCCATAGAAGCAGCCTCATCCACGTCGTTAACCGTCAAGCTCACCATCACATTATCTGAAAAACAAGAGCTGTGCTCGTTGATACCGACGACAGAAATCTACACATTCAAACTGACTGAATCCGCATTAAGTCTGCAGGCTCTGACAGTATCACTTATTGGTCAAACGATAACGCTCAGCTTTTGATTCAACCAGCTACGGCATGCCCCTACCCTATCGCGCACGGGGTGCGGCTCCTACGAGGGGAGCTGGGCTTGATCACAGGGTTCGGCTCCTGCTGGGGTCGCAGGGATTTGTGGGAGCAGCGCCCTGCGCGCGATTCAGGCCTTCGGCTTTTTCTGTGGCCGCGCCCAGTTGGCGATGCTCACTTGTTTGCCACGCGCCACACTCAGGGCACCGGGCTCGGTGCTCTTGGTGATGGTGGAGCCGCCGCCCACGGTGGCCCCCGCACCCACCGTGACAGGCGCCACCAGCACGCAATTGCTGCCAATGTGGACATCGTCCT
>JACCDQ010573683.1_pt1 | contig 13057 bp, 11 predicted proteins | sample 7446031 | NCBI WGS metagenome assembly JACCDQ01 (sample SAMN15323442, study PRJNA562643) | freshwater metagenome | isolation source: river surface water | place: USA:Blue River Watershed | collected 2017-08-17 | reverse complement strand
TAGTGTTTGAGCAATCTTCTTGGCAGATTGTATGGAGTTTGGTGCAAATCCGTCAAGAGCAAGATGATGCGATTGATTCTAATTATCTGTTTGTGGACGATACGGAAGAAGATGATAATGAAGAGCATGAGCAGGAACAAGAAAATAATGAGGATGGATATGAGAGTGATAATGAACAGGAGAACTTCATGTTCGTACCAAAGCCGATAAATGAGTAAAAATTATCTTCTCTTTAAGTAATATACTATGAAGCAAGAACAAGTGTTTCGAATTGCAATGATCGTATTGGGCGTGGGTCTTCTGGTTCTGCTCTTGCAACAGCAACTTGCCCCAACCCCCCTTGTTAGCGCTAAGGAGGATAACAAGTTAGCCGTCCGTGAGTTTGCCACCAACCTCGACGAAGACGTGAATGATGACGGACAGGAACTCCCCATGCCAGAAAATCCAGAAGAACTGGTACCCGAGGATTTGTTGCCAGACCATACGGCAGACGTGGAATTTGCACGTGAACACCCCTTGACTCAGGGCAACCTTGTCAACCGCAACTACTTGGACGCAGGATACATTGCCGGAATTCCACGTGATCCGTTGAAGAACACCAACCTCTCTATCCGAGCCCTCCCTCCAGCACCTCGAGTTCAACTCAGTCCATGGAACGCAGCCGGAAATATCTACGACGAAGGAACTGAACGACGTGGATTTGAATTGTAAATTAATATTTGTCATAACATATAGCAAATTTATATGTTAATGAAATTTTTCTAAAAAATGAATTAAAAATAGGATAACTAGATGACTATTTATAATGATAATTTTCATCATTTTCTTACTACCAATAAAATACAATACATTCCACGTTCAGTGTGTAAAGATATGATTGTTTATGCACCAACACAAGTTGGCAAAACAAGCTATATTTTTCGAAAGATTGAAGAGAGTTTGGAGACTGGAACAACATTGGTGATTATGAGTTCTTGTAATCAAACATCCCTTCAACTACAAACAATTAATCGATTTGAAAAATATATTAAAACACGGGATATGGAGGTAAATATTAATCAAACAATACAATCAAGTATTAAAATAATAATGAATGGTTTAAAAAATAATAATCTTGTATTATTCACACTAGATAATGTGAACCAGATCAATAAAATGTCCAAACAACTTGAAGCAATATTGCAAAAGTTAAAAAGGGAAAATCAAACAAATATAGAAAATTTAGTAATATTTTATGATGAAGGTGATTTATCATTGAAAAATGATCCAGCCAATATTATTGCGCAATCACAAAAAGAATGGAAATCATTTATTGATAGAATGGAAAATTTTAAATATCAAATAAATGTTCGTCGTGTATTTGTTACAGCCACTCCAATGCTGTTACAAGCATACTATCAAATCCAAGCTAGTAATGTTTATACATTGCCAATTCCTGAAAATTATATTGGATATAATAGTCTTAAACATATTGAATTTAATAATTTAAAACATTTATATAAAATTATTGAAAATGAAAGGAAAATAATAGATGAAAAGAATATTAAAAATAGTATGATTATTTATTCGTGTGAACGTGAAATCAATAATCATGAAAAAGCTTTGAATCAATATTCAAATGAATACCCAGACTTCTGTATTACTACATTAAATAGCAATGGTATTAAATTTGTGTTGCCACGCACCAAAACAAAACAAGATTGGGATATAGCTTATCAAAAAGCACGTCAACATAAAGAATTTAAACCAATTAATATTAGATGGCGTGGAGTTATTGGACACACCTCATCCCAGGAAATTGATAATTTCTATTTGATTCTTGCATATTTAAATTCTGATTATAATATTACAATCGGAAAAAATATGGTAAATCGGGGAATTAGTTTTATTAGTCGTAAGGTTAATAATGGACCAATTCCAATAGTAGCATCAACTATTATAACATTACCGTCTAAAACGTCGCACTTGACAAATAACGTACAATCTTTTGGTAGAATCACTGGAACTGCTAGACATGAACTTGAGAGACGTATTTATTGCCCACAAAAACATTATGAAACATATTTACAATTTCATGAACAACAAAATGAATTTATTAGAAATTGTGAAAATAATCCAGAAAAAGATACTATGTATATATTGAAAGAATTCGGTTTGATGAAAATCAAAGCAAAACATGATAGACTACCAGTAAATGATAAGATCCATTATCACAATAAATCTATCAATTCTAATGTTAAAGAGTTTATTGATAAATGGAATAATGAAGATAATGATAATATCAATGCTAAAGTATTTAGATTTATTCGTGATAATCCGGATGGAGTATCACAATCAGAATTAGAAGATTTTATTCAAACCACGGGTTCTATAAATGTAGAATCTCAATATAAAGAACCTAATAAATATCCTTATATTTATTACAGAGATAGTAATCAAATAACACGGCTTACTGATAAAGCGAAAAAATATATTAACATCGCAATTTACTAATAAGTAGATAAGACTTGTTTAAGAATACTTTGAATTACGTTTACAGACATAGAATTTCCTATTTGTTTTTTGAATTGAGTATTTGAAACAACTTGTTTAAAAGATTTTGGAAATCCTTGTAGTAATAATGCTTCTTTTGTATTTAAATAACGATTCGTATTAAGAATATAATGTTTTATATTTGTTGGTAGAGTTGGTACAAGATTATTATCAGATGAAATAAGACCTCTTTGGGAAAAAATATACATATATTTATCTAAATATATAGAGCTTGTATAATTTTTAATTATTTTGTTAACAAAATCAGGATATTCTCTATTATAAACAGTATTATCTAATATAAAATTGTCTATAGATTTACATTTCTTGTGTTTTGGTTTAACATATTCCTTCTTTTGTTTTGTTTTTAAAATTCCAATAATATAAATACGTTCTCTATTTTGCGGTATTCCATAGTCTTTTGTATTATAAATATCATAATATATATTATATGTGCTAATATCATTTAATTTATCCATTAGATACTTAAAAGGCTTTCCTTTATCAATAAATTTAAAATTCTTAACATTTTCCAAAATAAAAATAGTTGGTTGTTTAACTTTTATGACCTCAATACAGTGATTCATAATTAAACCACGTGGATCCTTCATTCCTTGTTGTTTTCCAGCTAGACTAAATGATTGACATGGAAATCCACAAACGTATAAATCAATATCTGGTAATTCGCTATGATTTCGTGTAGTAATATCTTCATATATCATTTCAGGCTTATAATTAGCTGCAATTGACATTCTTGCAAATTTATCCTTTTCACATGAAAATACATGACGAAATTGAATTTTTAAATTCCTTAATGCTTGAATTGGCGCTTCAATCCCCGAACAATCAGTGCCAACACGTAAGACCATTATTATAATTAAATATTTAATTATATATATAAGTTAATCTTAAAAATTGATTAAATAATAGGATAACGAATGACAAATATCAGTATTCCAATTGGCTTTATTTATACTCAAGTAAATCTTGAAGAAGTCTATAATAATACGAAAGATTCAACTATAGAATCTTTAATAATGGTTGATCAATATGCCAATGAATATAATAATATTCTTTTCTGGATGATGCGAATATTTATAACATTATTATTCTGTTGGATTATATATAAACTACTACCATCAAAATCAATAAAACAGATTAAATATACAAGTGAAAATATTAGTACTGATATATTAAGCAATATTATTATGAATATAGAAAATTATCCTAAAAAACAAAAAATAAATTCAGAAGTATATCTTTGTAAATATCACTTAAAATCTGAAGCAACACATCAGGAGGAAAATACAAGATGTATGGCAACGAAAAGATCTGGTAAACGATGCAATCAAATAGTTTAAAATTAAACATAACCAAAGTACGTTTAATTACGTCCCAAGTCCAATGAGCTCAATGAAGCTTCGCTGTCACTGAAGTCATCATCGGACTCGATCGGCGCACGTGGCACTGGCTGCCGACTGAACATTGGCGCTCCCTGTTCGCCATCATCCGTTGTTCCCGCCGGCACGCGTTGTTTCTCGTTCTTATACAACATAAAGCTGGTGATCCCAGCCAAAACCAACAAAATCGGAATACGAAACATTATTACTATTACGTAATAATATTTTAACACATTAATACCTCAAATACAATTACAAACAACATTGAGGCGGACAATGTCTTTACAACAACATTGAGGCGTATAGCGCCAAATTCCGCTTTATTTTCACCTCTTCCTTCTTGCCTCCACCCTTCTGCTCCTCTGGAGTTTTGTTTTCCTTATTCTTCTCAATTATCTCCTTTATCAACTCTTTGAGCATCTTATCCCTCTTATTCTTCTTCTCCCCTGCTATTTTCCTAATCTCCATCGCCTTGTCCGGCAGTATACCATAGAACTGCAGCTCCTGGTCCGACACCTTCTGCAATACCTCGGGCTCCTTATTTATCTTCTCTATCAAATCGTGCAATGAATGAATATTATCCAATGGACTCTTCTCTATTTTCTCGCTCAAATCTTCGTCTAAGTTTAATGTAATTGGCATAAACTGTTTGCAGCTTCCTTTGGCGAAGGTGATAAACTCTCGTTTGAGGGGAGGCATCATTGGGGACTGCCACGCCGCGAACTCGGGGCGAAACATAATATTCCGCATTTGGAAGTACTTTGCCAACTTATTTGACGCCTCTACTGGATTGTTTAGAAATGCCCGATAACAATCTATGCAGATATTTTGGTCAGATACCAGAAGGGTTAAAAGTGCGGGTGGTTCTATAGCCATCTCATCTTCCTGGATGGTGTCGATGAGGTGGTAGAGGTCAGTTGGCGTACTGAGGCGCCTCGTTGTGGGGTGCAGTGGAAATTGTGGGAATGGCGCACCCTCTATGGAACGTTGCAACTGGGACGACCAGAGCTCAAGTACTTTTTGAACGTTTTCTGTGCGCTTTTCTTTGGCAATCTTTTCTTCGGCTTCTTTTTTCTCTTTGGCTATTTCTTCGGGGGTCTTTTCCGGTTCTTTTGGTTTTTCTGGTTCCGTTTCTTTTTGTTTTGTTTCCTTTTCTTTTTCAAACTTCTGGATGGACGGCACTTTGATAATAGTTAGAGATTCCTTGTAGGCCTTTTTCTCAGAATCATATGCTTCCTTTGCACGTTTCTCGAGCTCTGAGCGCGATAATTTGGGGTTCAATTGCTTAAACTCCTTTAGGAACTCTTTGAAGTCCTTCATTAATGTATAGCGTTAAAAAAGAAAAACTAAAAAAGACAATGGCTAATAACAAATTGGCTTATGAGTTTCTAAACATCATGCGTTCTCAAATGAATCATTACTGTTCCTACTTGAATTATTATACATTTGGAGATCATGCTGTAGCGCAGATGCTCAACAGTAAGATATTTAACTTGAATTTTTATGTAGAAGTCCCAAGACATATTGATATTCAAGACTATGAACACTTTTTGCAACAACTACCTCACACAACTATTGATATTTTTAAATTATTCTATCCGGACATCGTGATATCATTGAAAAATAATTATGGATTTCACAAATCGTTTGAGTTTTACGGAAGGCATACTGAGCCATTGTTTTGTTTTAACTATATCTTTGATTCCTATATGATGGCAATCCCATATTTTCGCCATGAACTGCTGGCTCAAGATAAGTATGGAAATGTTGTGTTGTTGGATATAAATGAGTATCCCCAGAGACAAGACACTATTTTTAATTTGCTCAAATCAATAAATGATAAAAAACTATTATGTCATTGTAGCTATGAAAATGGTGGAAGGAAACTAGCGCATAGTGCCATTGTTCACTATTTACGCTCTGTCCAGTCTAAACTAGATGACTCTTGGCGCATCTTTGATAGAGTCCATCAGACATATCAGAACGAGTGTGTAATTTGCTTTGAGTCTATGCATAAAAATACATTAATCGGGCTGAATTGTAATCATTATTTTCACATTGATTGTTTCAAGCAGTATATTGAGAATGATCACGAAACGATTCATACAGATAGAGCATCGGGCGAACGTATTAAAGCATCTCATAAGTGCCCGATGTGCAAACAAGACATTACCAAGCTCAAAATAAAATATTATATAAATAGTACAAATGAGCAAAAACCCATTTTGCAGCCACTGCAAAAACATGCAGAAGACTCCGGAAGAGATAGATAACTATAAAACTCATACGATCAAGGAATGTCCAAAGTTGCAGAACACAACTTGTTTTAATTGTCACGAAGTAGGGCACACTCCAAAATATTGTACGAAGCCGAAGGAAATATGCATTTTGTGTCAGTTAATGGGACATTCTGAGGCAAGATGCGGCTATCAGTCCCAGATCTTGGCGTCTAGTGTTAGTTTTCGTAAGCCATATAAAGACTTAGGTTTTAATCCAAAGAATTGGTTAACAATGAATTAAAGATTATTAAATAAATATATAAAATGAAAAAAATCGTATTTTGTATCCCTGGGAATAGATTCAGTGATACATTTTTAAAGTGTTGGACGATTTTATATGACAAGTGTTTGAAGAATGGGTATCAGCCGGTCTTATCCAATGCTTATACAAGTAATGTCTATTATGTGCGGAGTTTGTGTTTGAAGTTGGATAATCATGGTGGAAAATTCCAGAAACCATTCAAAGGCATGGATTATGACTATATTTGTTGGATTGATTCAGACATGGTTTTCAGTTGGGAGCAGTTGAAGGCGTTAATCGATGATGACAGAGATGTCATTAGTGGTATCTACATGATGCAGAACCAAGTGGAGTTCACAACTGTGCTAAACTGGGACGACGACTATTTTCACAGAAATGGAAAGTTCCAATTCTTAGATATGAAAACAGTGCAACAACTTATTCAAACAATGCCCGTCCAGAAGTGCTCCTACACTGGCTTGGGCTTCACCCTTATGAAAAAGGGAGTCATTGAACGGGTTCCATATCCACCTTTTATGCCTAGGGTTTACGAATATAAGACAATAAATGGGGATATGGAAGAATTTGCAAGCGAGGATGTTAGTTTATTTAAGAAATTGCAGGACCTTGGGATTGATTGTTATGTAGATTTGCGTGTAAGGCTTGGTCATGAGAAAAATATTATTTTGTAATTTTTTGTTTTGTTTCAACATTAAAACAAAACAATTTTGTTATTTAAATTTATGTAGATTTGACGCTGTCTGCGAAAGCTAGAGTGTCTGCGGTACCTGCGCAGGCGATATCGCTGAGATCTGTGCGGACGTTGACCATCATGACGAACTTTGGTCTTTTGTCTGTATTGTCTCTGAAGAGAGACCGTAGGAGCGATACCATATTGACTTCATAGTTCATGCTGAAAGAACTACTCTCAATTGCTGGAAGCGGGTTGGTGAACATTTTATCGTTTGTGTAGCTAGTGAAATCGTCTCCCCTCGTGAATTGCTCTGAGGTGATTGTTGAAAAAACAGATAGTGGTTCGGCAGACACTAGTGCATCCCTTTTGGCTTGTTTGTAATTGGAGACATTCACAACATTTACAGCCTTGCCCATTCGTTTTAGTAAGAAGATACGGAGGTGATTGAGGGTTTCATTGATGTAGTATCCTTCCTGGAGCATATTCCAGATATAGTCAACTATTTTATCAATATTTGCCTTTTCGGCGTATTTGCTGCCAAAAAGACTTTCAAATACTTGATCATTCTTAAATATATTTTTGCGGAAGTGGTGGATGAATAATTTTTTCATGAGGTCGTCGTAGGAGTCGCAGTGTTCATTAAATTTAATCTGGATCATCTCTTTACTTTGGTCATATGGCAAGACATCCTGGATGGTCACTTTGTTTTTGCAGGTTGAGCCCATGATGTAGCCACCCTGGGACTGTGAAGTCCCCTGTCTTTGTTCGCCGGTTAGACCATTTTGCTGCATGTAGTTCAGAAACTTTTTGGGCCAGACCGTGATGCTAAACCTATCACTATCACCTTTCTCTGACTGAGGATTAGAGATATCCGTGATCAGCGATTTGATGGTTTCCCTATTTAGGCGCTTCATGTTATTAACATCTATCGGTAAGAACGTCTGGGCGATGATAAAAGGATTTTCCACCCCGGCCATATCAATAAAGGTCAACATGCTATTCTTGCCTTTATGCTGAATTTTGAACTTCAGGAATAAATGGCTGCGCGAGCTTTCGGGATTGTTCGGCGTGAACTTAATGCGCCCTGCCTCTTGCCGCAGTTTATTAACGCGTTCCAGCTCTAATAAAATAGTTTTACTATCATTGATCTGAATTGAGTCGTACTTAATATACTGCTCATCCACCCGATCGTACTTCTTCCTCGGATTGATCTTCCCGTACAACTCCTCCATCTCTAACCTTATATTCGCATTATTTAACAATAATTCATCTATTGCCATTTGTACCATGCCTTTTTCACTGGGATTGCCTAGAAGACTATGGCTTTTTCCAGATCCGGAAAGTCCATAGCTGAAGAGGATGACATCTGTGCCCGTGAGTACTTGTTTCATGATGGCGGCAATGCCGGGGTCTTTGTTGGTGCCCTTGAAGACTATTTCGTTGGTGTCGTTTTCGAAGACGCTGAAGAAGGGTCCGTAGGTTGGCTTGAACTTGACCATTTCGTCAGTGTCATTGCAGGGATACTTCGTCCTCTCCACGAATCTACCTGTGGCGGCGCGTTTGACAGACTGTGCGGTGGGGCACAGATCCTCGTTACAACTGTAAGTGTGTTCAGACCGCTGCTTCTTGAGCACCTCGCGAGGAACCCCGTTCTTATTGGTCACCGTTGTTCGCCCAATAATATGACTAAACTTCTGCTCTTTCACTTTCATTGCTTCATCGAACAGAGACCTGTTCAGAATGCGCACATAGACCCGAACAGTACCACTGATATCTTCAAAATCATCCAGGATCCGCTGATATAACTGCGGGTTACCGTAGTTCTCCAATATCTGTAGCGCAGCATCAACATTGCTGCACGATATGTCTGTTGGTATCGTATCCTTCAATTCTTTGATTTTTTGCCATAATTTTTCGTATCCTTGTGCGCTAAAGTCTCCATATTTGCTGAGCACGTTGAGGGTGGAGCTATTTTCGAGTGTAAGTTCTTGGATCTTTCCGACAAGGCGTGCAAGAGCGGTTTGGACAGATGCGAATCTATTTAGGTAGACCTCGTACTTGTTGATTTTATTATTGCACTCTTCTTCGAGACGTTTACTATTGTCGGCGGATGATTCTTCAAGTTCTTTAATACGCAATTTGAGGTCTCTGACTTCTTGGGTTAGATCTTCGTTTTGTTTTTCTGTTAACTTCAGCTTGTTGAAGTGTAATTTGATGTCTTTGATGAGATTGGTGGCGATGCGGCGGATATTTTCGTTGCCACGGCGGATCTCTGCAAACGTGTCTGGATTGCCGCCGAGCTGATCTGTAAGTATGACAGACCCGAGGTATCTTTTTTTGTCTGCGTCGAATCGGTTGAATGTTTCAGATACCTCTGGTTGGAGGTGTTTTATCAGGAGTTTCATTTCTGAAGGGCTGTAGTGCGGTAGAGACATTGCCTATTAACTTAGAACCAGATTTAAATATGTGACTCTAGACTAGAAGAATACATGTTTATGCAAAACCATATCAACCACTACATCAATATGTGGAATTCCTACTCTACCATCAAAGAGAGAAAACTACACTTACGCACTATCCTTGAAAAAAAGCTTAATAAGAAAATACCAAAAAACATCACCAAAGATGAGCTAATCATGCAACTGGCGCGTCACGACCATGAAAGCTCCAATAACGAATATAAACTATATCAACCTTCTTTAACAGAACGATCGCTGAGTCTCTATGATCGACCTCACCAAGTTGGCATTACCTTAAGTCGCAACGCTGAAGTAAATCTCCAAGAACCAGTTTGGATAAAACTTGTAAATAACTGTAGTTGTCCCGAATTTGCAGATAATCTCATGTGTAAATATGAAAGTATTGATTCCCAGCGTGCATTGTTTATCAATTTACAGGAGATATACAATGGTCATCAAATCTCAAGAAATACATTACAGTTCAAACACGTCCTACGCCATATCAAACAAAAGTTGAAGATTGAAAATCATGCCATGATGGATAATTATGATTTTCTGTCTTTGATGCCGAATATCTTGAAAGTTAAAAATTATGACTGCAACCATGTTAAAACAAAATATTCTCGGAGAGCCGTGCAGCAATTATATCCATTCCAGCGCAACACAGTGGATTGGATGCGTGCAATAGAGAGTCACGTAGAGAGGCGGGACTATTTAGAATATGAGACCGAGCTAGATTATATTTACCGCTGGGAGAACACAAATATGTATTACAATACTCGCACCGACATGTTGAATATTGGATACTCTCGATGGCAAGCTCTGATGGCATTCCGCGGTGGTATGCTTGCGACAGAAGATGGACTGGGAAAGAGTAAAATATGTGCTCAACTAATAGTTGAAAATCCTAGAAAATATAAAGACATGTATGGTACGTTGATTGTGTGTCAACCATACATGGTGAATCACTGGTTAGATGAAATACAAGCTGCTGCTAATCCAAAGATTAAGGTAATCGTGCTTAAAGAAGCAATAGATCTGAAAAATAAAAAGAGTTTATTTTCTGAAGCAGAGGTTGTAATAGTATCCGCCAATATCATAAAGAGATTATTAGACACAAAGTGGTACCGTATCATTTTTGATGATGCCCACATATTATCGCCTAAAATACGATATCCTCCAAGTGTATTTCGGTGGGTGTTGAGCGATATTGAAAAGTATAAAATTTTCAATAGGGATCATCTTGAATTTCTTGAACATATATTTTCATTATTGCAGATTGAAACACAGAATCCACGGAGGAATAGGGAATCCTTTTTAGTTCGCAAAATATATGAACACCCAAATAAACCATATCGTACAGTGCTCGATATCAATCTACTACAAACATTCTTCGATAATTTATATTATCGAGACACTAAACAAGAATTAAAAGAATATTTGCCAAAATTGTACAAACATATTATATCGGTCGAATGGAGCGATGAAGATAGGATGTTCTATGAAGAGTGTTTACGCGAACACGACGTGCAAACAAGTTATTTGATGTTAATCTTGAAACAACAGCATGAGAATAATCTCAAAAAAATGATGAGGCACTGTTCACCACAAGACATAGACAATATTCTAACACAACACGTGATACTATCTAATGATTACTATATCGCGAATCTATTGGTTATAGAAGAGCAATTAGAACAATCAGATGATAATTTACAGAACAGGCGCTACTTGTTGCGATTAAGAGACAAAATGCAACAAGATAAAAAGCAATTTGGGAATTTAGATATTTTTAGAATGCAAGAATTGGAGAGGATCAAGGTTAAGTTTGCAGAACAGTCGCAGATCTGCGACATTTGTTATAATACTTGCGATGAACCAATTTTATTGCTAAACTGCATGCATTATTACTGTAAAGTCTGCATTCACCAATTGTCAAAACATGCATCTACGACTTTTATGCAATGCCCAAAGTGTAAAATACATTTCAGACACGAGGATAATGTCATATATCATCCACACGATAGACAGCAAGAAGAAGCATTGAATTATCGGATAAAATATGGTACCAAGATAGGTACATTATTGGAACTTATTGAGACATTGGATGGAGCAGTAATTTATACCCCATATTACGAGTTAAAAGAATATTTGATTAATATATTTGATGATCTTGGGATTGTTAATAATCCTATTATAACTGGTCTTTATAATATATCTGGTTTAAGATTCGATAATATAACTAATTTGATTATATTCGATGATGTTTCACTGCCATACCAAAAAGAATTCTATAAAGACTTGCTAGATACTATATATCACGTTGACCAGGAACAGTCAGTTAGAATTTACAGATTCGTTAATAATCTGAGTTAAAATATTATAAATATATAGGATATGGATACGGACTATATTTTTCAGCATCGCGACTCTTTCACTGAAAAGCCTTCGAACTATGAAGAAATTGTTCAGATATGCGAGATGATTCCGGTTAAAGATAATGGGAGGCGCAGGAAACAAGGGAATCGGCGCCGAGATCGTGTTCAGGCGGTCTGGCAAGAAGATGATCCATTGATGAAGAGTCTAAACTTTGTATTCAATAAATTATCAGCAGGGAACCTTGATATTATCTTCAACGAAACAATTCGTTTATTAAGTCTTATGTTAGAGTATCCAGAGCATTTAGAATATGTAATCCATGATATTTTTACAAGGGGCATAAAAACTGGATATATGATTGAGCTATATGTGCGCTTGTTTAAGCGCGTCGTAGGGGTATACGCCAAGATTCAGCCAATACTCGTGAAGATATGTGAGTATCTATTTTACACTCATTTTCACGATGATAAATTAGTGGTTGTCTGTGAATTTGTGAGTCAGATGTATGTAGAAGAATTAGTATCTAAGGATACGTTATTGTATTGTATAGATATCTTGTTGGAGAAAGAGAAATATTTTGAATTTTGTAGTTTGTTGGAAAAGCATATTATTGAGTTGCAGGATTTATATAAGGGAAAGTTAGATGCTTTGTTTATGAGCCAGGGCGTCTCGAATAAGGTGAAGTTCAAGATCACTGATATTTATGATTTGCTGGAATCATTGTAAAACTTTCTGTTGTAATTGTAATACGGATGTCGTTTGACCCTCGTCTAAAGAGAACCGAACAAGATATGTTCCAGGAGCGCAGCAGCTATGGAATAGATGAGACAGCATCTTCTGTCTACCAGCTAACAAGGCCCGATCGTGGAGCATGCGATAAATCCTACAGAGAACTAATCCGCACCCATGAGCCAAATTGGCTGAATAGAGCTTACTTTAGTCAAAAGAATGTTGACAATCTACAGATGGCATTGCGGCGCCACATATATGAGCTTTCCAACGGAAAATATGATATTAGTCGCCAGAGCGATGAACATATGTTATTGATCATGCGGGAGACGTATGAGCACAAC
>JACCDQ011359160.1_pt1 | contig 13058 bp, 12 predicted proteins | sample 7446031 | NCBI WGS metagenome assembly JACCDQ01 (sample SAMN15323442, study PRJNA562643) | freshwater metagenome | isolation source: river surface water | place: USA:Blue River Watershed | collected 2017-08-17 | reverse complement strand
CCTCCACCTTCGATGGGCTGGCACTGGCCTCGGCCATTGCCACACACCTGCACGACAAGGTCAAGGCCTTCACCCTGTTCGCCACGCAATACTTCGAGCTGACGGAATTCCCCGCCAGCCACCACGCGGCCATCAACGTGCACGTGAGTGCGGTGGAGGCGCATGGGCGCGACATCGTCTTCCTGCACCAGATCGAGCCCGGCCCCGCCAGCCGCAGCTACGGCGTGCAGGTGGCCCGCCTGGCCGGTGTGCCCGGCGCCGTGGTGCAGCACGCCCGCCATGCGCTGGAAGCACTGGAAACCCACAGCGCCCAGGCGCAGGCCCAGGTGGACCTGTTTGCCCCGCCACCCGCCGCCGCCGCGCCCGAACCCAGCCGCGTGGAACAGGCCCTGGCCCAGATCGACCCCGACGCCCTCAGCCCGCGCGAGGCGCTGGAAGCCTTGTACCGTTTGAAGCAACTGCAACAGCAGCCCTGAGGTATAGTTAATAACCCGTAGGTCATTAATGAAGCCCGCCACCACCGACGTCACGCCCGCTCCCCGCAGCCGCCGCCGCAAAGACGCTCGGCCCGGCGAATTGCTGGACGCCGCGCTGGCCTTGTTCGTCGAGCATGGCTACGCCGGCACGAAGGTGGAAGCGGTGGCCCGCCACGCCGGGGTGTCCAAAGGCACGCTGTTCCTGTACTTTCCCAGCAAGGAAGAACTGTTCAAGGCGGTGGTGCGCCACCACCTGTCTGGCCTGTTCCCAGTGTGGGACTCGGAGCTCAATGCCTTCCAGGGCAGCAGCGCCGAACTGGTGCGTTACTGCATGAACCAATGGTGGCAACGGGTGGGCGACACGCCCGCCTCCGGCATCACCAAACTGGTCATGGCCGAAGCGCAACACTTCCCCGAAATTGCTTCCTTCTACCAGGCCGAAGTGATGGCGCCTGCCCACGCATTGTTGCGGCGCGTGCTGCAGCGCGGCATCGACAGCGGTGAATTCCGCCCGATCGACCTCGACTACGGCATTTACGGGCTCACCGCCCCCTTGATGTTCCTGATGTTGTGGAAGCACGCCATGGCGCCCTGCATCGGCCCGAACGCCAGCATCGACCCGGCCGCCTTCATCGAAGCCCAAGTCACCACCTTGCTGCAAGGCCTGCTGGTACGCCCTGCCACTTTACAAGGATGAAACGGCCCTTCGGTAAAATGAGGGTGAATCGGCTAATATACCCACTGGAGTATGGAATGACCACCGCGAACACCGCCTTCGACTTCGACAAGGCCCGTTTCAACATGATCGAGCAGCAGATCCGCCCCTGGGAGGTGCTGGACGCGCGCGTCCTGTCCCTGCTGGGCGAAGTCAAGCGCGAACGGTTTGTGCCGTCCGCCTTTGAGAGCGTGGCGTTGGCCGACATGGAAATTCCGCTCGGCACCCCGGCCGTGGAAGGCGAATGCCTGCTGGCACCCAAAGTGGAGGCCCGCACCCTGCAAGAACTGGATTTGCAACCCAGCGACAACGTGCTGGAAATTGGCACTGGCTCGGGCCACATGGCCGCGCTGATGGGCAAGTTGTGCGCCCAGGTGCTGAGCCTGGAAATCAACCCCGCGCTGGCCGACCAGGCCCGCAGCCGCCTGGCGACCGAAGGCGTGCACAACGTCGAAGTCCGCACCGCCGACGCCGCCGCGCACCGATTTGCCGCCTGCTCGGGCAATGCGCCGTACGACGCCATCGTGCTCAGCGGCTCGGTGGCCGAGGTGCCGGACGACCTGCTGCAACTGCTGAAAGTGGGCGGTCGCCTGTTTGCGGTGGTGGGCCACGAACCCGTCATGCGTGCCACCGTGGTGCGCCGCAGCAGCGACAACGCTTTCCACACCGAACAGCCGTGGGACATCGTGCTGCCTCGCTTGGCGCACTTCCCCGAACCGTCGCGTTTCCAGTTCTGAGCCAGGAGTCGCCTTGATCACCCACATCCGCCCCGCGCAACTGACCGACTGGCTCAGCGTACATCGCACCGCAACGCCTGACTCCCTGCCGCTGGTGCTGGACGTGCGGGAGCCCTGGGAGGTGCAAACCGCCAGTGTGAAACCGAACGGGTTCGAACTGCTGCACATGCCCATGAGCAGCATTCCGGCCCGGCTGCAAGAACTGCCGCGCGACCGCCCCATCGCGTGTCTTTGCCACCACGGTGGTCGCAGCGCCCAGGTCGCGTTCTTCCTGAAGAACCAGGGTTACGACGAGGTGGTCAACATCAACGGTGGCATTCACCTGTGGGCCGCCGAGCTGGACCCCAGCATTCCCCAGTATTGACCCGCTTCGCCACGCCGCCATCTGCACACCGAAAGGCTCGCCCCATGCATGCTGAGAACCCCCTCTTTGCCCATGCCCATTCGCCGATTGCGCGGGCCATCCAGCGTGGGGCTTGGATGGCGGGGTGGGGGATGGCCATGGCGGGACTGGCCACGCAGGCCCAGGCGCAAAACCTGCAAACCTTGTACGAAGCGGCGCTGGCGTACGACGCCACCTACCTGTCGGCCCGCGCACAGCACCAGGCGGACCAAGCCAAAGCCGAACAAGCCTACGCTGGCGTGCGGCCCAACGTGGCGCTGAACGCGGGGGCCAACTGGGCCAACGTGAACGCCGAAGGCAGCGCCCTGGACCGCACCCGCAGCGGCCAAAGTGCCGCCATCTCGGCGAGCCAGCCGCTGTACCGGCCCGCCAACCGCATCGCGCTGGAGCAAGCCCAAAAGTCGCTGCGGGCCTCTGAAGCGCAACTGCACTCGGCGGAACAGGCGCTCATCGTGCGCTTGGCCGACGCTTATTTCAGCGTGCTGTCGGCCGAGGACAACCTCACTTTCGTGAAGGCCCAAAAGGCCGCCGTTGCCGAGCAATTGGCCGCGGCCAAACGCAACTTCGAGGTCGGCACCAGCACCATCACCGACTCGCGCGAAGCGCAAGCGCAGTACGACCTGGTGATCGCCCGCGAGATCGCCGCCGAAAACGACTTGCGCGTGAAGAAACTGGCCCTGGACCAACTGGTGGGGCGCAGCGGAACCACACCTTGGCGCCTGGGTGCGGGCCAGCAATTGCCCGAATTGCAGCCCGCCGATGTGAACGCCTGGGTCACGCGTGCCGAAGCCGAACACCCGCTGGTGCGTCAGGCCAACGCTGGCCTGGAGATCGCGCAACTGGAAACCCGCAAGGCCGAGGCCGGCCAAGGCCCGACCTTAGACGCGACCGCGCAATACCAAATCGCGCGGGGCGCCGGCTCGTCGCCGCCCTTCCCTTACGCGCGCAGCAACACCGCCACCGTGGGCGTGCAATTCAACCTGCCGCTGTACACCGGGGGGGCGGTGCAAAACCGCATCGCCGAAACCCTGGCCCTGCAAGACAAGGCCCGCACCGACCTGGAGGCCGCCCGGCGCGGCACCGCCCAGGCCACCCGCACCGCGTACTTTGGCGTGGTGTCTGGCATGGGGCAGGTGAAAGCACTGGAAGCCGCCGAAGCGTCCAGCCAGAGCGCGCTGGAAGCCAACCAATTGGGCTACCAAGTGGGTGTGCGCATCAACATCGACGTGCTGAACGCGCAGAGTCAGCTGTTCCAGACCAAGGCCAACCTGGCGAAAGCGCGTTACGACGTGCTGGTGGGCAACTTGCGGCTGAAACAAGCCAGTGGCGCCTTGAACCCGGACGATCTCAAGCCCATCGACACCCTGTTGGTGCCCTGATTCAAACGGCCAGGCTCTCCAAGCCAAGCCGATGGAGTGGTCAGGGCCGATGCGGGGTCATGCAAGCCTGGCCTGCCGTTGGCGATATTCGTCCAACAGCAAAGTGGCGCACCGTTGCGCTGCGCCGCGCCCTTGTTGCAGCAACTTCGCCCCCGCTTCGCGGGCTTGCGCCAACGCGGCCTCATCGTCCAGCCAATGCCGGGTGTGGGCCATCGCGCCATCCATGTCGGCCACACGCACCGCAGCGCCCACGTCGGCCGCCTGCTGCGCAGCATCGGTGAAGTTGAACGTGTGAGGACCCATCAGCACCGGGCAACCGCAGGCGGCCGCCTCAATCAGGTTTTGCCCACCCAGTGGCATGAAGCTGCCGCCCAGCCAAGCCAGATTGGCCATGGCGTAATAGGCCTGCATCTCCCCCAGAGAGTCACCGAGCCAGACGTTGGCATGAGCGGCAGTGTCAGGCGGATCATCCCGCCATTCGCTGCGCCGGAACACCGTCAAGCCCGCCTGCTGGATCAAGTCCGCCACCTCGTCAAAACGCTGTGGGTGGCGCGGCACCACCAGCCAGAGCACCTGTTGCGCCCACGATTGGGTGCGCAAGGCCTGCAACCAGAGGGCTTCTTCCCCCTCCCGACTGCTGGCCAGCATAACCACCGGTCGGCCGCCAGCCGCCTCGCGCCAACGGCAGCCTTGCGCCAGCTGAGCCTCATCCGGGGTGACATCGAACTTGAGGTTGCCGAGAACGCCTTGCACCTGGGCACCCAACTGGCGCAGCCGATCGGCATCGGCCGGGGTTTGGGCCAGCACAGCATGCAAACCGGCGTACGCCGGCTGCGCCAACCAACGCATGCGCTGCGCCTGGTGCAAGGACTTGGCACTCAAGCGGGCGTTGACCAGCCACAGGGGCACACCCTGGGCGCGGCAGGCCTGGACCCAATTGGGCCAGACTTCGGTTTCCATCAACACCCCCAGCGTGGGCCGAAAGTGCGCCAGCAACCGCGCCACAGCCTCGGGGGTGTCCCACGGTTGCCAAACCTGCACATCGCCTGGCGCCAGCCACCTGGCGCCCTCTGCACGACCGGTGGCGGTGCCGTGGGTCAGCAGCACCCGCAAACCGGGCATTTGGGCGCGCAAAGCGCTCAGCAACAGCCCCGCGGCCCGCGTCTCGCCCAACGACACCGCATGCACCCACAGCCATCCAGACGAGGGCGGCAGGCCTGGGTAATGCCCCAAACGCTGCTCCACATGCGCCAGATAGCCCGGCTCGGCTTGGCCACGGCGGCGCAACTTGCGGCGCAGCAGTGGCACCAGACAGCACATGGCCAGGCTGTACACCCACAACGTCCAACGCTCCAGCAGCGTCAGGCCGCGCACTTCAGGCGGCATCCCACAAACCTTGGTAGACACGGCCGATCCCTGCCGCCTCCTGTGCCAGCGAGAATGCCGAGGTGACCCTCGCCTGAGCCGCTTGGCCCATGCGCAAGGCAGCCAGTGGGTCTTGCATCACCTGCCGCACGGCTTGGGCCAGACCCACGGCGTCGCCCGTGTCCACCAACTGGCCGTTGACCCCGGGCTGCACCAATTCCTCGAACGCACCGGTGCGCGAACACACCAGCGCGCAACCGGTGGCAGCCGCCTCGAAAGGCGTGAGACCAAACGGCTCGTAACGCGGGCAGGCGACGCACAACAGGCACCGCTGGTACCACCGGTGCACCTCGCCTGCGGGCACCTCGCCCAAAAACACGATGCGGTCCGACAGGCCGGCGGCCGCGATCTTGTCTTGCAGTGCTTGCTGGTAGGCTTGGTGCTTGGGCTGCGCCAAGCCCGCAATCACAGCGGTGGCATCGGGCAAATGCGGCAAAGCCTCGATCATCGCGTCCACAAACACGTCACTGCCTTTGTCGGGCCGCACCCGACCAAACACGCCGATGCCGTACTTGCCCGGCAGGCCGGTCTCGGCCCAGGCATTCAGTTTGTCGGCCGGCGGTGAAAAACGGCTGAGATCGATGCCGTGTGGCACCACCGCCGTGGTGTTGGGCACAAAACTCGCCGCCTTGGGGGTGGTGGAAATCACCGCGTCCATGCGGGCAATCAGCCAGCGCGGAAACCAGCCGTGCAAGTGCTGGGCAGCCGAGGTGAACACCAGCTTGATGGGCAAGCGCAGCACATCGCGCGCCCACAAACCCGCCATCATTTCATGGTCGCGGCGCACGTGCCAAATGCGAAACGCACGCCCCGGCGGCGGCTTGCGCGACAAGCGAATCGCCTCCCGCAGCGTCATGCCCGGTACGCCGTTGGACAGGGGCGTTCCGCAATAGGCGAGTTGCCACTGCCCCAACTGCAACGGCACCAGTGCGTTCACCGTGGCGGACACGCCGGTGTAACGCTTCTTGAGGTTGAAGACGATGACCTCGGGGTCGGCACTGGGCGTCATGGGCAATGTATTGGGTTCTAAACAGGGTCGAGCGGCGCAACACTCAATGCGCTGCGGCCTCCAGGGCGGCGTCGGGCTTGACCTTCAGCAGCCAGTTCATCAAGGTGTGGCGGATGCGCTCCAGCGCCTCGGCGGTTTGGCCCTCGAAGCGCAGCACCAGCACCGGCGTGGTGTTGGAGGCGCGAATCAGGCCGAAACCATCGGGCCAGTCTACCCGCAAACCGTCGATGGTATTGACTTGGGCGGGTGCCTCAAACTGCGCCTGCGCCTGCAGCCGGGCCACCACCTGGTGCGGCTCGCCATCGGCACAAGGCACGTTGAGTTCGGGGGTGGAATGGCTGGTGGGCAAGGCCTCCAGGGCGGCCCCTGGGTCAGCCTCACGGCTCAAAATTTCAAGCAGGCGCGCCCCGGCGTAGCTGCCATCGTCAAAGCCGTACCAGCGCTCCTTGAAAAAGATGTGGCCGCTCATCTCGCCGCCCAGCGGGGCATTGACTTCCTTCATCTTCGCTTTGATGAGCGAGTGGCCGGTCTTGAACATCAAGGGTTCGCCACCGGCGGCACGGATGGCGGGCGCCAGGCGTTGGCTGCATTTCACGTCGAACACGATGGTGCCACCCGGCACGCGCGACAGCACGTCTTGCGCAAACAGCAGCATCTGCCGGTCCGGGAAGATGTTCTGGCCGCTGGGGGTGACGATACCCAGCCGGTCACCATCGCCATCAAACGCCAGCCCCAGGTCGGCGCCGGTGTTTTGCAAAGCGCGCACCAGGTCCTGCAGGTTTTCGGGCTTGGAGGGGTCGGGATGGTGGTTCGGGAAGTTGCCGTCCACTTCGCTGAACAATTCCACCACCTCGCAACCCAGTGCCCGGAACAGGCGCGGCGCCGAGGCCCCCGCCACACCGTTGCCGCAATCGATCACCAGCTTGAGCGGGCGCGCCAGCTTCACATCGCCCACGATGCGGGCCAGGTAAGCCTCCAGCACCGCCTGCTGCGTGACACGGCCACCAGGCTGGGTCGGCAGATCGCCCGCAACCATGGCCTGGCGCAACGCCTGTATCTCGTCGCCATAAATGGCTTTGCCGGCCAGCACCATCTTGAAGCCGTTGTGGTGTTTGGGGTTGTGACTGCCCGTGACTTGAATGCCGCTGTGGCACAGCGTGTGAGCAGCGAAATACAGCATGGGCGTGGTGGCCAGCCCGATGTCGATCACCTCGACGCCAGCCTCCACCAAGCCGGCGATCAGCGCAGACGACAATTCGGGGCTGCTCAAGCGCCCATCGCGCCCGACAGCCACCGTGCGTTCGCCCAGCGACAACGCACGGGCGCCAAAAGCGCGTCCCAGGGCCTGGGCAAATGTGGGGTTAAGGGCATCGGGCACGACGCCGCGAATGTCGTAAGCCTTGAAGGCGGACGGTGGAAAAGCCGGATGGTTCATGGACAAAACGTGTGTGACAAAGACCCCTGGATTGTAGAAGTCGCCCATGTCACTTCCAGCGCGTGCGCCTGGGCGTCAGCCCCGCTAGAATGGTCCGAACTGCCTACTCGCCATGAAAATCGCCCTGCCTCCGCTGCACGCCACCCTCTGGAACAGCCCAGTGGGCCGTTTGCGCTTGGTGGCCCACGACGGCGCGCTGTGTGGTGTGTACTTTGAAGACCAGATCGGCATCCCAGCCTGGGCGCACAACGCGGCTCTGAACGACCAGCACCCGGTGTTGGAGCACGCGGTGGCGCAGTTGCAAGCGTATTTTCAAGGCCAACGCCAGCAATTCGACCTGCCGCTGGCGCTGCTGGAGGGCACGGCTTTCCAGCGCGACGTGTGGGAACAGCTGCAACGCATTCCCTACGGGCAAACGGTGAGCTACGGCCAACTGGCCTCTGCGGTGGGCCGGCCAGCCGCCGTGCGTGCCGTGGGAGGTGCCGTGGGCCGCAACCCGCTGGGCATCGTGCTGCCCTGCCACCGGGTGGTGGGGGCGAACGGCCAGATGACCGGCTACACCGGCGGCCTGGACCGCAAAGTCGCGCTGTTGCGACTCGAAACCGCGTGAACTCCGTGCCCCCCATGTCCCGCTCGACCATGGTCGAGTTCGTGTTGCTCGCCGCCATTTGGGGCGCGTCGTTCCTCTTCATGCGCGCGGGCGCGGTGGAGTTCGGTGCCTGGGCCACGGCGGGCGCTCGGGTGGCCGTGGCCAGCCTGGTGTTGTTGCCGGTGCTGTTCTACAGCGGCCAATGGTCGGCCTTCCGCCGCCATGCCGGGCCGATCCTGTTCGTGGGGGTGCTCAATTCCGGCTTGCCGTTCGCGCTGTACTCCTACGCACTGCTGTCCATCACCACCGGGCTGTCGGCCATCCTCAACGCGACGGTGCCGCTGTTTGGCGCATTGGTGGCGTGGCTGTGGTTGCGCGAGCGCCCGGGGCGCTGGCGGGCGCTTGGACTGGCGATCGGTTTTTTGGGCGTGGCGCTGTTGTCGTGGAACAAGGCCAGCTTCAAACCCGGCGGCACCGGCTGGGCCGTCTTGGCCTGCCTGGGCGCGACACTGTGCTACGGCATCGCGGCGAGCTTCACCCGCAAATACCTCACCGGCGTGCCCACCATGGCCACCGCCACCGGCAGCCAGATCGGCGCCACCTTGGCCTTGGCCGGTCCGGCGCTCTGGTTCTGGCCAACCGAGAACCCCAGCCTGCACGCCTGGGGAGCGGTTTTGGTGGTCGGCGTGCTGTGCACCGCCGTCGCCTACATCCTGTTCTTCCGCCTGATCGAAGCGGCCGGCCCGAGCCGCACGCTGACCGTGACCTTCTTGATCCCGGTGTTCGCGCTGGGTTACGGCGCAGTGCTGCTGGGCGAACCCATCACCGGCTGGATGGTGGGTTGCGGCACCGTCATTCTGCTGGGCGTGGCCCTGGCGACGGGCTGGTGGACGCCTCGCTGGCACCGGCCTGCACCGACTCCTTGAGCTTCGGGCTGGCGTGGAAGGTGACCACGCGGCGCGCCTCGATCGCCACGGGCTCGCCGGTGCGCGGATTGCGCCCCGGACGCGGCGCCTTGGTGCGGATCTGGAAATTCCCAAACCCAGAGATCTTCACGTCATCGCCCTGCACCAGACTTTCGCCGATGAGGTCGAAAAACGCGTCCACCATGTCCTTGGACTCGCGCTTGTTCAGGCCGATTTGCTCGTAGAGCAGTTCCGCCAATTGCGCCTTGGTCAAGGCCGACGGATCGATCTCCAGCAGCTCGGCGTCCTTCAGGGGTGAAGAGGTGGGCATGGCCAGTTCGCTTCTCGTTCGGGTCAACGCAGGCGGGCCTGCACGCGCTCGGCCAGCGAAGCCAGCACACCCTGCACCACGCCGTCGATTTCCTCGTCGGTCAGGGTGGCGTCGCCACGCTCCAGGGTCAGCCGCACCGCCAGGCTTTTCTCGTCGGCAGCCAAACCAGCGGATTCGCCACCTTTCTTCGGCCGGTACACGTCGAACAGCACGGCCGTTTTGAGCCACCCCTGAGCGTTGGCGGCATGGACAGCCGCCATGAGTGCAGTGTGGGTCACGCCGTCCTTCACCACCACAGCAATGTCGCGCTCCACCGGCTGGTGACGCGTCACGGGCTGCGCCACCGGCACGTCACGCTCCAGCACGGCGGGCAGGTCCAGCTCGAACATCACCGGGGCCTGTTGCCATCCCTCCAGCTGGCGCCAGCGGGGGTGCAGTTCGCCCACGTAGCCCACAGGCTGCCCGTTCAGCAACACGCGGGCGCAGCGGCCTGGGTGCATGGCGGGGTGGGTGGCCGGCTCGAAAGTGGGCACACGCGGCGCCAACAAAGCCTCCACATCGCCTTTCAGGTCAAAGAAATCCACCGAGCGTGCCGACGTGCCCCATTGCTGGGCAACCTCATCGCCATAGGCCACGCCTGCCACACGCATGGGCTGGGCAAAACCGGCCACGGTGGTGTCGCTGTCGGCAACCGATCCATCTTTGCTGAACACCCGGCCCAGCTCGAACACACGCACACGGTGCGCCTTGCGGTCGGTGTTGAACTTGAGCACAGCCAGCAGGCTGCCCAGCGGCGAAGAACGCATCACGTTCATCTGGCTGGCGATGGGGTTGAGCAGGCGGATGGGGGCGGCATTGCCCGCGTAATCGCGCTCCCAGCGCTCTTCCACGAAGCTGTAGTTGATGGTTTCCTGGTACCCCAGCTGCGCCAGTTGGCGACGCAACTGGAAGGGTGCGCGGCGGCTCTCGGGGCGGATCTTGGCCGTCACGGGCGCGAGCGGCGGGGTGTGCGGCAGGTGGTCGTAGCCGATGACGCGCGCCACCTCTTCGATCAGGTCTTCCTCGATCTGCAGATCGAAACGGAAGGACGGCGGCGTGACGGTGACCGTACCCTCGCCTTCACTCACGGGCAGGCTGAGGCGGCGCAGTGCGTCAGCGCATTGCTGCTGCGTGACCGGCATGCCGATGACCTTGGCTGCGCGTGCCACGCGCAGCGTCACCGGCTGGGCTTGCGGCATGTTGACGATATGGTCGTCGATGGGGCCGGCCTGGCCGCCACAGATCTGCAGGATGAGGTCGGTGATGCGCTCGACGTGTTCCACGGTGAGCTGGGGGTCGACCCCGCGCTCGAAGCGGTGGCCCGCGTCAGTGCTGAAGTTGTAGCGGCGTGAACGGCCTGCAATGGCCTTGGGCCACCAGAAGGCAGCCTCCACGAAAACGTTACGTGTCTCGTCACCCACGGCCGTGGCATCGCCGCCCATGATGCCGGCGAGCGATTCCACCTCTTTGTCGTCGGCAATGACGCCCACGGTCTCGTCCACCGTGACGGTGTTGCCATTGAGCAGCTTGAGCTGTTCACCGGCCTTGCCCCAGCGCACCTGCAGGCCGCCGTGAATCTTGTCCAGATCGAAGATGTGCGAAGGACGGCCCAGCTCGAACATCACGTAGTTGGAGATGTCCACCAATGCCGACACGCTACGCTGGCCACAACGGGCCAGACGCTCCACCATCCAGGCGGGCGTTTGTGCCTGCGGATTGATGCCCCGCACGATGCGCCCGGTGAAGCGGCCACACAGGTCGGGCGACTGCACTTTAACGGGCAGCTTGTCGGCGTGCGCGGCCAACAGCGTGGGATAGACGGGCGCATTGAGGGGCGCACCGGTGAGCGCGGCCACCTCACGTGCGATGCCATACACACTCAGGCAGTGCGCCAGGTTGGGCGTGAGCTTGAGGGTGAACAGGCGGTCGTCCAGCTTGAGGTGATCGCGGATGTTTTGCCCCACCGGAGCGTCGGCAGCCAGTTCCAGCAGGCCACCGTGGTCGTCCGACAAACCCAGCTCGCGCGCAGAGCACAGCATGCCGTAGCTATCGACACTCCGCAGCTTGCCCACCTTGATCAGGAAGGGTTTGCCATCTTCGCCCGGGGGCAACTCGGCCCCCACTAGGGCACAGGGCACCTTGATACCCACGCGTGCGTTGGGTGCACCGCAGACGATCTGCAGCAGTTCGCCAGTGCCCGCGTCCACCTTGCACACGCGCAGGCGGTCGGCGTTGGGGTGTTGCTCAGCTTCAACAATGGCGCCCACGACGATCTTGGAGAAAGGCGGCGCCACAGGCACGCACTCCTCCACCTCCAGACCGGCCATGGTCAGGGTGTCGGCCAGCTGCTGGCTGGTCAGGGGCGGGTTGCAGAATTCACGCAGCCAGGACTCGGGGAATTGCATGTTTCAGACTCTCGGAATGCGTTGGCAGATCAGCGGAACTGGCTCAGGAAGCGGATGTCGCCGTCGAAGAACAGGCGCAGGTCGTTGACGCCATAGCGCAGCATGGTCAGGCGGTCCGGCCCCATGCCAAAGGCAAAGCCGATGTATTTCTCGGGGTCCAGCCCCATGTTGCGCACCACGTTCGGGTGCACCTGGCCGCTACCGGCCACCTCCAGCCAACGGCCCGCCAGTGGGCCGGTTTGGAACTGGATATCGATCTCGGCGCTGGGCTCGGTGAAGGGGAAGAAGCTCGGGCGGAAACGCAGCACCAGGTCATCCGACTCGAAGAAGGTGCGGCAGAAATCGGTGAACACGACCTTGAGGTCCTTGAAGCTCACGTTCTCGCCGATCCACAGGCCTTCGCACTGGTGGAACATGGGCGAGTGGGTGGCATCGCTGTCCACCCGGTAGGTACGGCCCGGCGCGATGACGCGGATCTCGGGCATGTCGCCGCTGAACAGTTCGTTGGCAGGCGCACCAGCCAGCGCTTTGTAACGCTTGACGTGCTGCACCGCGTGGCGGATCTGCATGGGGCTGGTGTGGGTGCGCAGCAGGTTGGGCGCCTTCTCGGAGCCGCCTTCCACGTAGAAGGTGTCGTGCATGGAACGCGCCGGGTGGTCTTCGGGCGTGTTCAGTGCGGTGAAGTTGAACCAGTCGGATTCGATCTCGGGGCCGTCGGCCACTTCAAAACCCATGGAGCCAAAGATCGCCTCGATGCGCTCCAGCGTCAGGCTCACCGGGTGCAAGCCACCGGTGCCGCGCTGGCGGCCGGGCAGGCTCACATCCAGCGCCTCGGCCTGCAACTGGCGCTGCAGTTCGGCTTCAGCCAAAGCATGGCGACATTCATTCAGGGCGGCCTCGATCGCCTGCTTGGCCACGTTGATGGCGGCGCCCCGGGTCTTCTTCTCTTCCACGCTGAGCGCCGCCATGCCTTTCATCAGCTCGGTCATGCGGCCGCTTTTGCCCAGGTACTGGGCCTTGGCGTTTTCCAGGTCGGCGGGGGTGGTGGCCTGCGCAAACAGCTCGCGCGCAGACTGCACCAGGGAATCGAGGTCGCTCATCTCAACGGTCCACGGTGGGAAATGAAAAAGGGCCAGTGCCGTACAGCGCTGGCCCCTCAAGTCGGGTATTTTCGCTCAGAAAAACCCGTCGTCCATCAAGCAGCCAGCTT
>JACCDQ010540134.1_pt1 | contig 13059 bp, 7 predicted proteins | sample 7446031 | NCBI WGS metagenome assembly JACCDQ01 (sample SAMN15323442, study PRJNA562643) | freshwater metagenome | isolation source: river surface water | place: USA:Blue River Watershed | collected 2017-08-17 | reverse complement strand
CGTGCAAGTATTGATTTTATTGAACCCTTCTACCGGAAAGAAAGTAAAACCTTAACAGCAAGAGTATACTTCAATAACAGCAGTTTAAAAATTCCTATTGGCAGCCAGGTAAGAGCAACTATCAATGGCAATTCAAAAGATGCGTATTGGTTGCCGAAAGAAGCCGTGTTATCACTCGGGTTAGATAAAGTGGTATTTCAAAAAGTAGATGGTGGATTTAAAGCACATAAAGTAAATACCGGCATTTTGCACAAGGAACATATTCAAATACTCAGCGGATTAACAGCAACAGATTCAGTTGCCATCAATGCACAATATTTAATGGACAGCGAAAGCTTCATTAAACTAAGTAATAAATGATTAATAGATAATTGATAAATAAAATTACATGACACTTTATTCTTTTAATCAAACCGTCTTTCGAAAAAGCAATTACCTGTTACTTATTGCCAGTTGCCTGTTTATAATTGCAGCCTGCAAAAACAAAACACATGTCCACCAGGAAAGCGATGTGTACTACACCTGTTCCATGGATCCGCAAGTGATTGAAAGCAAACCCGGCAAATGTCCCATTTGCAAAATGGACCTTACTCCGGTTAAGAAAAGTAATGGTGAAAAAAAAGATGAAATACAATTGAGTAAGCAGCAAATACAGTTGGGCAATATTCAAACCGATACTGTCCGTAACGGAACAATCGGTGATCAATTGGTTTTAACTGCAAGTCTCAACTTCGATCAAATGAAAACTTCCTCTGTCAGTTCAAGAGTAATGGGCAGAGTGGAGAAATTATATTTTAAAAATCTTGGCGACTATGTAAGTAAAGGCGCAGCTTTATATGCGATTTACAGTGAAGATCTAAACAATACCAAACAGGAATACCTGCTGGCATTAGAACAGAAGAAAACATTTGCAACAGAAACAGCCATCGACTTTGAACAGTTATTGCAAAGCGCCAAAAACAAATTACTGCTGTGGGGATTGAGTGAAGCGCAGATCAATGAACTGGCGAAGACAAAAAAGTCGACAGCACTTACAACGTTCTTCAGCACGGCATCGGGTTACATCACCACAATGGACATTCGTGAAGGCGATTATGTAATGGAAGGAGGAACCATTGTAAAGCTGGCCGACCTTTCAACACTATGGGCCGAAGCACAAGTATATACATCGCAACTTTCTGAAATCGATCTCAATGGAACAGCTACTGTTCAATTGCCCGACATGGATGAAAAAGAAATTAAAGGCCGAATTGAATTTGTGAATCCGGAAATCAATCCCGATACAAGGATCAATCTCATCCGTGTATCCATTCCCAACAGTGGTAATTTATTAAAACCAGGCATGCCCGCTTATGTGGTTTTGAAAAGTACACAACGTAAATCACTCACATTGCCCATCGATGCGGTGATAAGAGATGGTAAAGGTGCAACGGTATGGATCAGAACAGGCGAACATTCATTCAAAAGCAAAATGGTGCAGGTGGGATTAGAAAGCAGTGATCGCATTGAAATAAAAGCCGGTTTAGCTGAAGGAGATATTGTTGTAATGAGCGGCGCCTATCTTTTAAACAGCGAATATGTATTTAAAAAAGGAGCCAATCCGATGGCGGGACATAATCACTAAAAAAAGTAAGTATTATTGTGCCGCATTAAAGAGAGCCGTTTAAACCATTACAAGAAATGAAATCGATTTATAAAATAACAGTTGCCCTATTAATAATACTGGTGGGTTGTAAAGAAAAAGAATCGGCCAACAACCATGATAAAACTGCTGTTGTAAAAAAAGCTGAATCTGAGTTTGACAAAATAAAACTTACGGAGCTTAATGGCACAGCAATTGACCTGAACCAATACGAAGGGAAAACCATCTTTATAAATTTTTGGGCTACATGGTGCGGCCCGTGTGTACAGGAAATGCCTTCGATTCAAAAAGTAAAAAACAGTGTAAAGGAAGAAGATATTGTTTTTCTTTTTGCATCAAATGAGGAAGTGGAAGTAATTGAGGCCTTTTCAAAAAAGCAGTCGTACGATTTTCATTATGTGCGGGTAGAAAACCTGGAGCGATTAAATATTATGGCGCTGCCTACAACTTATATTTTTAACCCAAACAAACAACTTGTTTTCTCAGAAATGGGTTACAGAAAGTGGGATAGCAAAGACAATATTGACTTAATTATTAATGCAGGAAAATAACATGAACAAACTTTCAACTGTCCTTTCACTGATTATTTTACTTGCATCGTGTGCAGATAAAACAAGCAAAACAAAAATAACCGGCGAAGTTGTACCGCTATCCTCGCCTGCCGCCGATTCTGCTGCAGAACCGTATTTGTTTACCGATGCAAAAGGCATCGTCCATTTATCATGGGTACAGAAAAAAGGAAAAGAATCTTCATTGCATTTTTCTACTCTTGTAAAAGATCAATGGACAGCACCTGTTACCATCAGCAACGGCAACAACTGGTTTGTAAACTGGGCCGATTATCCTGTTGTTGCTTCTGATGCCAACGGCAATATGCTTGCACATTTTTTAGAGAAAAGCGATTCAGCAAAATTCACCTATGATATTAAGTTAGTTGCTTCAGCAGATGCTGGTAAAACATGGAGCGGTCCAACTATTTTACATGATGATGGTAAAAAAGCCGAACACGGTTTTGTTTCGATCACTCCTTACAACAATCAGTTTATAGCAGCCTGGCTCGATGGACGGAAAACAGCCATGGAAGGCGAACACAGCGGTCATGAAGGGCATCATGGAGAAATGACGTTGCGTGGAGCATTGCTCGATAAAACAGGAAAGAAAACAAACGAATGGGAACTCGATGGAAGAATATGTGATTGCTGCCAAACAACTATTGCCATTACAGATAATGGCCCAATCATTGTTTACAGAGATCGTTCCGATGAAGAGATCAGGGACATGTCGATCGTACGTTTTGTAAATGGTGAATGGACACAACCTAAAACCATCTTCCGGGATGAATGGAAGATTGCAGGTTGCCCGGTAAACGGACCAAGAGCTGATGCCATCGGCAACAATTTAGCCATTGCATGGTTTTCAATGAAAGACAAAGAAAGTGAAGTGAAGGTTATTTTTTCAACTGACGGTGGCGCAACCTTTCAACAACCGATCCGTATTGATGAAGGAAAAGCAACCGGGCGTGTAGATCTTGTAATGTTAGATAAAGAAACCGCAATGGTGAGTTGGATGGAAGGGTCAACCATCAAAGCAATGAAAGTGCACAACGATGGAACGAAAGAACAGCCTGTTGTTGTAGCCGAATCGTCGGACGCACGGTCGAGTGGTTTTCCACAAATGACAAAGGCCGGTGATCAGTTGATCTTTGCCTGGACCGACAGTAAAGCAAAAACAATTAAACTGGCAAGCTTACAGCTATGAGCCAGCTTTTAAATTGTATTATGTTTACGAGTAATCAACTGATATTATAATCTGCAGATCAATCACCTTTCTTTCTTCTGCTCGGGTGTATGATTATTGATTGAAAAAAACACAACGCCGGCTCCCATGTATAATAACGGCGAAATAAGAAACTCAACAATGGGCGCTACAGATGCACGTATGCCATAGGGTACGGGCATAATAAAGTATTCAACAAAGGCTATTGATAAGAGATAAAAGATGAGCAAGAGATGAATTACATGCCAAACAAACTTCAGCCAATCTTCATCTGTTCTTTTTAATACCTGTACGCCTGTTACATATACGATCGTAATTGTTAACCAGCGTAACGGTTGACGAAAGGACTTGAAGAATTCGGGAGCCGTAAACAATGGGTGATAGAATAACAGTTGTACAAACGTATATACTACCAGTACAACAAACAATCCTATCCAGTAATTCTTCGGAAAACGACTTGTCTTTATCATACTCTTTCAACTCCCGGCATCGCCTTTACTTTTGATGCAGATACATACCATACCCATAATAAAAAGGTAAAAGCGTAAACCACTAAATTAAACAGGTACTTATGTGCAAACTGAAAATGAGCAGGATACTCAATACAGATATAACCTAACATAACAAGCCGCAAAACATTAATGATATACAACCCAAACAGCCCAGCTACAATAAACAGCAATTTCGTTCTCCACTTGCCGGCAAAAGCAATAATAAATCCTGCATACAGGATCATTAATTCCAGGCCGTTACAAGCCTGGTAAATACCAATCAGCTTTTTCTTTGCCTTTTGTACATTCGAAAATGTAACATTCACAGTATCGGTTCCATAAACTTTTTGTCTTCGTGTTGCAACAGCATTAAACTCCGTTGTGTTATAAACTATATTCAACACACAAGCTGTACCGCTGCCCAGTTTTTTAACCAGCCATGCATCGGGTACTTCTGCAGGAATTAAAATAAAAAGGTACAGTATTTTCCATGCTGCAAACAACACTGCAACACGAATCAGAAAACGCTTTACTGCCTCTGGCAATTTTTTTACAGACTCACCTATCATCCGCACATCAATCATTTGCCATTTGTTTTTTCTTTCTATTAATATAAGCTCTTTTAGTTCCGTAAGCAATGCCTGCTCCCAGCAACAGAGAAAGTCCTCCGTCAATCGGAGCATCAGGACCTGTACCACCACCGGTACCGCCTGTGCCACCACTACCATCTCCTGTTCCATCTACATCCGTAACATCACCACCAAAACTTTGTGCATTGGCTGCATTAAAGGCAACCATCATTACAAATACAACCAAAACGATGTTTAAATACTTCTTCATTTATTGGAGAATATGAGTTGATTAATAAATATTGATCTTACGTTTCATTTGTACTCCTTTACCTTTCACCTGGAGTATATACACACCTGCTGTAGGTTTTGTTTTAAATTCAACGGCCTTAACCATCTTACCACCACTGTAAATGAACTGCTGTTCTTCGATTACCTGTCCCCACATATTAATCAGGCGCAAGTTATACTTACCGGCTTGCTGGTTTTGCATGGAGAAGTTGAACTTAAGATCTGTTACTGGGTTTGGATAAACCTGCACATTTTTCGAATCGTCTACTTCTGTTACAGCTGTTACATCGGTAGAACGTAATACCAACATGAAACGATTAGCAGCAGCTGCACCTTGCGTGTTTCCATCAACAGTAAAGAATACAGTTGATGTTGTACCCAACTGTACCGGCGATTCTGTTTTCAACCAGTTATCAATAAGTGTTGCTTTTAAAGATGAAGCGGTTAAAGCAGAAGCATCAATTTTTAATGCATACTTGGTGCCTCTGTATTGTGTAATATTTAAAGGAATAGTATCGCCTACAGTTACAGGCAAACGTTTTTCTATGGCCAGCAACTGTCCATCTCTGTTCACAGCAAAGGTTTCATCGAGATTCGTAAGTTTAGGTATATCTTCTGTTGTTGCCTGATTTTTATACTGCGCATCAAAGGCAACCAACAAACCATCTTTCGACGTTTGTCCTTTCACATATTCTGTTGAATCATATAATTCCATCCGAAGTAATGGGAATGTGCCGCTAGGGCGGAACACAGGAACCTGTTGTGTACTGGTACCTTTATTCGTTTCTTTAAACGTTAAAGATGCAGGACCATCTGCGATGGTACGAACAAATACAGATTGGCCCGGCTGCAAATAGGTTGTTGCTTTTGAACTAATAACATTATTCATCCAGGTACCACCAATTTTCTCCACTGCTACAAACCCGCCACGGCCACTATCGCCGGTAATATTCGCATCCCAGATATACAAATAATCATACAGATTTGACTTGACTGCCTGACTAAAGTCTACTGGCGACTGGTAAGGATTACCAACCAATGTATATTTACCTGCTACGGAAGAAAGTCCGGTTACAGTCACATCTCCTGTAGCCAATACGCCTGTTGTACGTAAAACCGTATTTGTAGGCGTTGGGGTATTGGTGTTTAAGCTGATAGAACGGTCTCCACGAATAATCATACGGAAAGTTTCGCCCGCTGTAAATGTACCAGCTGTACTGGGTATAGTTTCCCAAAGCTGGGTGCTGCTGTTAAATTTAAAAATCGAAGGATTGCCTGTTTGGTTTTGATCGAAACCATTTGCATTCGCTCCCGGACCAGTAATATGTGTACCAAAACCTGCTAATGGATTTTGCGGAGAACCAACAGCATAAGGATAACCAGCAGTTGTACATGGTGTAGCTCCTTCCATCCAGTTTGCACGAATTGAAGTTGTTGTTGTTACAGGAGAAGTTAACAATCGGTATGCACGTTTAGCCGGTATAAAACGCTCAACAATTACATTACCTCTTATTGATGCACCGGCAGCAACAGGTGCTACTACTGCAGATGAATCTGCAGCTGTGCTTTTAAATGTAACATTACCATCTGAATGAAGATTACCGCTGTTTACAGTAACTGTACCATTTGATGCAATGTGAAGATGATTGTGTACGTACACATGGCTTCCTTTGTTACCCAACGTAAGATCTTTCAGTACATAAGCCGTATCGCTGAAATACAAATCAGATACATCGCCTGTAGTAATACCGGTAATGGTTAAACGTGAACCTGGCCCTGTTGACAATACGCCGCTTGTTCCTGTGCGTACAATACGACCGGCAGTAAATGAAGTACCACGATCTAATGTGTAAATACCATCTTTTACATCCAATGTTCCTGCAATAGCAAGATTGGATATATTATTTCCTTTACCTCTGTTTTTCAAAACAAATGTGTGCTCGTCTCTTGTGAAATCTACCGGTGTACTTCCTGTGCCATCTGTATTTACACCCCAGTTTTGTGGTAGATTTAAGTCACCTGTTGGCTTTGAATACAATACAATCGATGGTGTAATTACATATTCGGGGCTGTAGCTTGTACAACCACCATTACCCATTCTTAATTTAAATGTGCCACCATTTGTTTGTGTTAAGATTGAAATTGTATAAGCCCCCCTGGTAGAATCTGTAATATCTGTTCCGTTCCTTAGCCATTGAAAACTGTTTGCATTTACAGTAGTTGGGCTAAGTGTAACGGTATTACCTGTTGCAATCAATTGCGAAGATGAAGGTCCATCGGTTACCACTGCACCACTAACAGTATTTACGGCACTGGCAGCAGCTGAACCTGTACATCCCCCACTGGTATAATTTACCGTAACGGTTTTATTACCTGGTTTTAACCATTTTAATGTAACCGTGTTCGATGAACTTGTTCCGCCAGACACTATAGTATAGTCTGCACCAGCAGTTCCGTCAATCGTCCAAACATAATTTAATTGTGATGCCTCAGTTGTATACGTTACATCTGCATTCACACAAATTGTTCCTGAAGGACTGCTTGTAAAACTTGGTGTTGGAGGTGTACAGCCTGTTACATTTAATAACGCAGCTGTTGCTGTTAAAGTGTTACAACTATTTGTAATAACACACTGGTATTTATAATTATTTAATCCATTGATTGCGTTCAATACAACCAGCGTAGAAGCATCTGCGCCGCTGTATTGCGCATCGTTCAAAGATATATTGGTATAACTACTACCACCATTGTTAGAAACCTGCCATTGATAATTAGAGCTATAATTACCGGATACAGTAACAGTAAAGCTGGTATTGTAACCTACACCCGTGGTTGCACTCGCAGGTTGTTGAGTTATTGCAGGCGCTTCCTCTGCCAATAAAATAGCAGCATCACTGGTACCTGTACAACCATTTTCTGTAATAGATACACGGTAATAATAACCGCCAAGACCCGTTGTACTTGAAATAGAAAGTGTTGCAGTTGTAGCATTAGAATAAACACCGGTGTTTGTTACAGCAGACCATGTTACACCACCGTTTGCAGATACTTCCCACGCATACGTTGGGCTACCTGCGTTTGTTGTTGCAGAAATTGTAACAGCAGTACCACCACAAACCGGATTGGGTGAAGCTACTGTTGCAGAAGGCTTACTATTTACAGTAACCGCAACACCTGCTGAAGCAGGACCTGTACAACCATTATTGGTTGCATACAAATAATAAGTACCGGATTGCGACACCTGTTCGGGAATGGCAACCAGATTTGCTGCAACAGGATTATTTGTGCTGTACCAGTTATAGGTATAACTACCCGATGTATTATTAAGCGTTGATAAATTAATTATTTGTGGTGCACACACTGTTACAGCGGTTGAAGATACCGTTGGCGTTACCAATGCTGTAATACTTACCGTAACAGCATCAGACGCAGGACCATAACAATTACCCGCAGCTGAATAAGCATAGAGATAATAGGTGCCATTACCTACCGATGACGGAGTAGCAACCTTTGTTCCTACAAGCGGATTGCTGGAAACTGTATGCCACTCGTACAATGTACCACTAATGGCTTCGGGTTGTAACACAGTTAAATCAGCAGTTGAAGGTGCACACAATGTAACGGCTGTTTTCGAAACTGCAGGTTTAGAAACATCGGTTACGGTAAGATCAATACTTGCAGCCGATGCACTGTAACAACCGTTGTTTAATGCGTAAACGTAATATGTTCCGCTTACAGATGTAGTACTGGATGTACTGTACGTTGCACTTGCATCCGGTACGGTTCTCCACTCGTACGTACCTGCACCCGATGTTATGAGTGTACTTAAATCGAACGGCGTAGCTGTACTGCAAATGGTTTTAGAGGATTGGCTTAAAGACGGAGTTGAAGGTGATGCAGTATAAGTAATAGTTACCGTAGCTGTTGCAGTACAACCTGCAGCATTGGTTCCGGTAACAGTATAGGTTCTGTTAGCCGTTGGTGTTGCAACTACAGTGCTGCCAATTACAGCAGACAGATCGTCTGCAGGCGACCATGCATAACTTGACGCACCGCTTGCTGTAAGTGTTACAGATGTTCCAGAACAAACACTGGCAGATGAAGGTGAAACTGTTACTGTTGGAGCCGCACTTACTACAATAGTAGATACATTACTGGTTACCGAACAACCTCCTTTTGAAACAACTACTCTATAATAGGTTGTTCCTGTTACAGATGATGGCGTGTAGGTTGCTGTGTTATTTGTACCCGATGCACTATTAAACGTTACGTTATCTGTAGATGATTGCCACAGGTACGTAAAGCTTTCGCCTGTTGGCCCGCCAGCAGGCGATACACTTAAATCCGTTAAACTGCCACCTGCACAAATTGTTTGGCCGTTCGAAATACCGGTAGCAGTAATAAGCGGATGTAATGCAACAGATGTAGATGTACTTGAACAACCGTTAACAGCTATACGACGGTAGTAAGTTGTTACTGTTGGAACTGGAGCAATATAATCCTGCAAAACGGCACCTGCAACTGTTACAAAAGTTGAATTATCAATTGATCGTTCCCATGAATACGTAGCACCTGAAATAGCAGTACCGGTTATTGTAGTAGAAGTTGAACAAGCAGTTGGTGCAGTAAGTGTGTTGGCGGAAAGAGCTGGATTAACTGTAATAGTAACAATATTTGAAGATGCAACAGTACAGGAACCAACTGAAAAATTCAAACGGTAATATGTGGTAGTACTTAAAGCAGATGGGGTGAAAGATTTAACACTGTCAACACCAATTAAACTGGTACTTGCTGTACCATCGCCAGCCGTTACATTACTAAAGGTTGTTCCGTCAATCGATTTCTGCCATTGATATGCAAAAGTAGAATTACCACCTGTACCAAGAGTACCGTTTCCATAAAATGTTAACGCTACCGGAATAGAAGCAGAACAAATAGATTGATTGCCTTCAATATTCTTTTTATCTACACCGGTAGAACTAGCCATACTTTTTAGCGTGGTGTAATAATAATAAGTACACCCCCCACTAGTAAAGGAAACCCGAAAATATTTAGCTCCTGAACTTGGAGTTTTTACAGTTACGGTTGAAGTAGTTGTGCTGGTTGCAGCGGATTCAGATCGAACATATTGTTGTCCTGAAGTTGTTGATGTAATAGCTGTCCAGTTTGTAATACTATCAGCCGAATACTCCCATGTATATGTCTGCGCCGAGGAAGAGGTAACACTAAATGACAACGTATTACTTCCTCCTAAGTCTGCTGCACAATAAACGAGCTGTTTAGGTGGTGCTGTCGTAACAGGACTGCTGTTCGTTACAGTTATAGTTATTGTTCTACTTCCTGTACAGCTACCGTTGGTACCTGTTACCGTATATGTTGTTGTACTGGATGGGTTTGCCGTTACTGTTGCACCTGTTGTTGCAGACAAACCGGTTGCAGGCGACCATGAATAGGTTGTTGCTCCGGAAGCAGTAAGTGATACGCCTGCTCCACCTGCACAAATAGTAGAAGATGATGGCGACACGGTTACCGTTGGCGCACTTGTTACCGTAATTTCCTGACTGGCCGTTGCTGTACATCCTGAACTGTTAGTACCTGTTACCGTATAAGTTCCTGTAGCAGTTGGCGCAACTGTTATGCTGCTACCGGTAGCGGTATATCCGGAAGGTCCGGTCCAGCTATACGTATTAGCTCCGGATGCTGTTAAATAAACCGAAGAACCGCTACAAATAGACGTAGAAGAACTGGAAATACTTACTGTAGGTGCTGCATTAACCGTTACAGTTGTACTTGCGGTTGCGGTACAACCGGCACTCGTTCCAGTAACTGTATATGTAGTGGTGGTGGTTGGTGAAACAGAGGGCGTTGCCGATGTACTGCTGAAACCTGCAGGGCTGCTGATCCAACTGTAACTTGTTGCACCTGCTGCAGTAAGTGTTACACTACCACCACTACATACAGCATAGGCCGACGCACTTGCACTCACTGCTGGCACACTGTTTACCACTAATGTAAAAGGAACAACTGTAGACACACAACCGCTGGTGCTGTTGGTAACAGTTAAATTAAAATCGTAGGTACCTGCACTATAACCTGTACCGGGAATAGTTATTGATGATGAGCCTGCACCCAATGCTGCATTTGTTACTGCTGTAAAACCAGGCATTGCTCTGGTACCTGCAGTGATCGAGTATGTATTGCCGTTAGTTGCAGTATAGGCAAGATTAAAACCTGTGCTGCCTAAACATACAGCGGTTGCCGAAACAGATGACACTGTTGTTGCTGGGTACAAAGTTGTAGCAGTAGCACCCGTTAAAGTGCTGTTAGAACAATATGCATCAGCTACCGAAGTAAGTGTGTAAGTTGTTTGTGCAGCAGGCGATACAGTAAAATAATAAGGGCTGCTGGTAATATTATTAACAGTGGTTGTAGTAGAACCGTTTGAATAGGTAATAGTCCAGGGTGCACTGCCTGTAAGCGTAACAGCAAGTGTTTTCGATGTTAAACCGCAAACAGCTGCAGCATTTGTAAAGGTGGCTGTTGGCAATGGCCTGGCCAGCAACAACACCGCTTTTGATGTTGTTGTACCACAACCCGTATTACCGGTTAATACAACACGGTAATATTTACCGCTTAAGGTAGTAGCATTAGAAATTGTAAGATTACTAGTTGTAGCACCACTGTAGTTTGCACCATTGGTTACATTACTCCAGGTTGCAGTGGTATCTGTAGCAACCTGCCACTGATAACTTGCTACACCTGATGCTGTAATTGAAAAACTAGCAGCAGCTGTACCGCATATGCTTATATTAGATGGCTGTGTTGAAATAGTTGGCGCACAACTTACTGTTGTAGTTGTACTGGTACTGGATCCTAAATCATACGAACATAAAAAAACAGGCTGACTGGTTTGCGGATTTGAAAATTCTAAAATAAGCGTTCCTGTTGGGGGAATATTCTGAACATAGAAATTGTACAATATGTTATATGTTGTACCCGAAGCCAATACCGGTGGTGCAGGCGGCCCGAATGCAATTGAAGCTAATACCGGTGTTGTACCGCCTTTAGGAATAGTCCATACACGTGTTACTACCGGAACATTTACAATAGGTGCTCCCGTACTTGTCCAGGCTAAGGTAAGATCACCTGTTTTGGAAGCAGGTGCATAGGGTACGGTTTGATAACTCGTTCCAACAACATTCGCTGCAACCGGATTATTCTGTCCATAGCCCGGAAAAATACCGGCGGCTTTTGCAGCTCCACCATTTCCGTTTGCTCTTTTTACAAGAACAGGACAACTCGTCACATCAATGCCTTGTGCAAAAACAGATGAGCTGAGCAGAAAAAGGCATGAAAGAAATAAAATCCGTTTGCTGATTAGCTGAAATAAAAAAAACTTCATACGATCTATTTTTAAAATACGCTTCATATTCACACTACTTGAATGAGTAACATTGATATTTTCTAGTACAAAAAGGAACAGGATGTTGACTGTGCTTTTGCAGAATAATGCATGCTGGTAAAACTATTTAAACAGAAAAAAAAGCAACAAAAGGAAGTTGTACAATTTGGTTAAAAACACCGGTATTATTTATTCAAGACATTCAATTAAGTATTAAGCCGTATACATTTTTAATAAAGCATTTAAACAGTTTTGTGAGCAGTAAAAACAAACGCTACTTGTTTAAGTAGAATAAAAAAAGGATTGTTTAATCGCATTTATATTTGAACCATGTTGCTTTCTGCATGCTTTTTATCCGTTATACTTTCGATCATTTTAATTTTGAATAACAGGAAGATTAATAAGAATTCTATTTTTTTAGGACTCTATTTAATTCTGATTTCATTATATGGAATAAGCCATTATGTCGTTGTTAACAGTCAATCGCAGTTCTGGACTGCGGTTGTACTCAATCATCTTACTCCATTAAATCTTCTTGCCGGACCGGCAATATATTTTTATATAAGGGCAACCATTAAAGACTCGCCGGCTTTATATAAAAAAGATCTGTTACACTTTATACCGGCCTTTATCCATTTTATAGGTATTATACCCTACGTATTACAACCATTCAGCTATAAAGAAAAAATGGCGGCGTTGGTTATTGAAAACATCGATAACATCAGACAGATTCCATTTAACTTCATCTTCAAACCCGATGTTGCATTTGTAATGCGGCCGGGCCTTTTATTGTTATACCTGGTTTATTGCTTTTGTATTTTAATCAAATACAAATACCGCATCAACAAAAAAGAAATTGTTCCGCAAAAGCAATTGGAAACAACCTAT
>JACCDQ011815694.1_pt1 | contig 13061 bp, 19 predicted proteins | sample 7446031 | NCBI WGS metagenome assembly JACCDQ01 (sample SAMN15323442, study PRJNA562643) | freshwater metagenome | isolation source: river surface water | place: USA:Blue River Watershed | collected 2017-08-17 | reverse complement strand
GGATGGGTTCGGTGAGAAGGTTGCGACGTCTCTGGGCGGCATTGACCTCCAAGGCATCATGGGGGTCCTTACTGGCGGTGGCTTTGCGGCACTTCTCATCTCCCTTCGTGGAATGGTCGAGAATGTCGGAGGCATATTCGAGAACCTCACCGACAGTCTCTCCGCAATGCAGAACACACTGCGTGCCGCGACTCTGCTGCAGATTGCCATCGCAGTTGGGGTCCTGACCGCAAGCATTGCCGTTCTGTCGGGGATCGATGCTGCTGGACTGACGAGGTCGCTTACGGCGATCACTGTCATGTTCACCCAGCTCTTGACCGCCATGCTCATCTTCGAGAAGATGTCCGGCTTCAAGGGCTTCGCCAAGATGCCTTTCATCGCCGCGTCCATGACGCTTCTCGGCGTGGCGATCAACGTCCTTGCTCTAGCCGTCAAGCAGATGGCTGATCTGAGCTGGGACGAGCTCGGTCGAGGTCTGGCCGGTGTCACTGGAATCATGGCGATCCTGATCGCTACCATGTACGCCATGCCTGCGCCTCAGTCGTTCATGCTCACCGCCGCGTCGCTGGTCGTTCTTGGCGCCGCCATCCACGTCCTGGTGGGTGCGGTGACGGACCTGTCTGGCCTGAGCTGGGCCGAGATGAGTCAGGGTCTGGTCGGAGTCGGCGCCCTGCTCGGGGCTCTGGCTCTCTTCACCAAGTTCGCTCAGACATCCAAAATGGGAGTGTTGTCTGGAGCAGGGATCCTCATCCTTGCTGGGGCAATCTTCCTCCTGGCCGAAGCCGTCGACAAGTTCGCTCAGATGGAATGGGGTGAGATCGGTCGAGGCCTTGCTGCTATGGCAGGAGCTCTTGTCGCCGTAGGGTTGGCCCTCGCACTGGTTCCACCTACCGCTCCACTGGTGGCCGCCGGGTTCATGATCATGGCCCCGGCACTGCTGCTGATTGCGGACGCTCTCAAGGCCATGGGTAACATGGAGTGGGACGAGATCGGTCGAGGTCTGACCGTTCTGGCGGGTGCTCTGACGGCCATCGGTCTGGCTCTGGCTCTCGTTCCTCCCACGGCTCCGCTGGTTGCGGCGGGCTTCCTCATCCTTGCTCCGGCATTGCTCATCATCAGCGACGCCATCAAAAGCATGGCTGAGATGGAGTGGGACGAGATCGCTCGAGGTCTTGCCACGCTCGCTGGAGCTCTGCTCGTCATCGGTCTGGCTGTCACGGCTATGTCCGGAGCATTGGCTGGTGCTGCTGCACTCCTTGTGGTTGCGGCATCGCTGGCCATCCTGGCCCCTATCCTTCTGACATTCGGTCAACTGTCGTGGGAAGAGATGGGTAAGGGCCTGCTCATGTTGGCGGGTGTCTTCGTCGTACTCGGCCTGGCTGGGTTGGCGTTGACGGGATTGGTACCAACACTGATCGGCTTGGGTCTGGCCATCACACTTCTGGGCGTGGGCGTCCTCGCCGCCGGTGCAGGCGTGTTCTTATTTGCGACAGCGTTGACCGCGTTGTCGGCCGCGGGTGCGGCGGGAACCATCGCCTTGGTAGCCATGGTCGGTGCGCTAGCCGGCCTCATTCCCGAGGTCATGAAGCAGATTGGTCTGGGAATCAAGGCGTTTGCCGAGACCATTGCCATGGCAGTTCCGGCAATGACTCTGGCCCTCGTCGCGATTCTCATGGCTCTGCTCAGGGCTATCGATGAGGTTGCACCCAAACTCATCGAGTCGTGCTACAAGCTGCTCAACTCGCTACTTCAGACGATTCTGAAGTACATGCCGAACATGGTGGACGCTGGTCTCAAGATCATCGTTGCCTTCTTGAACGGTGTGGCCAACAAGATCGGCGACGTCGTCGCCGCGGCTGTCAACCTGGCAGTCAAGTTCTTGAAGGGCCTGCAGGACAACCAGCCCAAGCTGATTCAGGCTGGCGTCAACTATATCCTTGGGTTCCTCAACGGTGTGGCCGACGCTATCCGGAACAACTCCAGCGCCATGGGCGCAGCAGGTGCCAACATCGGAACTGCCATCATCGAAGGCATGATCCGAGGTCTGGGTGGTGCTGTCGGTAGGTTGGTGAGCGCAGCAATCAACGCAGCAAAGAGTGCGCTGAACGCCGCAAAGAACGCCTTGGGAATTAAGTCTCCGTCGCGGGAGTTCTTCAAGGTGGGTGAGCAGTCTGGTGAGGGTATGGTTCTGGGTTTGGAATCATATCGTCGGGTGATTGAGAAGTCATCCGAGGAGCTTGGTGTCCGCGCCCTGAGCACGATCAAGAAGACGATGTCCACCATGGGCGACATCATATCTTCGGACATCGATACCACGCCGACTATTCGCCCCGTACTCGATCTGACAGACGTCAAGTCGAGCGCACGGCAGATCAACGGTATGCTCCTCGGCAAGACAGTCTCTGTCGATGCGGCATATTCTTCGGCGCGCACAATCTCCGCGACGATGGCGGTTGACGAAGCATCTGGTACAGAGACGTCCACAGACGTACAGGACGGATCGGGTATCACGTTCAACCAGTACAACTCCTCACCCAAGGCGTTGTCAGCCGCGGATATTTACCGCCAGACCAAGAACCAGTTGTCTACCGCGAAGGGAGTGCTGAGCAGTTCATGATCGAAAGCATCGCTGTTCAAACGGCTGCCGGCGCTATCCTGTCTTTGCCGTTGGTAGACATCGATCACGGTTATTTGGTCCTTGATGTGGAAGGGCTCGATCCGGTCCGAGCCGTGATGGTCACCTCGAGTTTCGCTACGTTGGACGGAACTCAGTTCCAGTCTGCGCGTAGGGAAGAGAGGAACATTCGGCTCAGGGTCGGCATCGAGCCCGACTACGAGGCAGACGAGACTGTGCGGAGCTTGCGAAACCAGCTCTACACATATTTGATGCCCAAGTCTGAGGTGACGCTGAGCTTCGTCATGGAGGACGGCGACACGTACAAGATTGTGGGGAGGGTGGAGTCGCACGAGTCCCCCCTCTTCACCAAGGACCCCGAGTCCGTCATATCCTTGATGTGCTTCGATCCAGACTTCCGTGAGCCGACGCCCGATCTCATCCCCGGACTCGGGACGGTTAGCGATACCACGGAAGTCGAGATCGAGTACGAGGGTACGGTGGAAACCGGCATCGTACTGACCATGTCCGTCGACCGAGCGTTGAGCGAGTTCACGATCTACCACCGTGCTCCCGATGGTAAGATCGTGTCGTTCGACTTCGCCGAGGACCTGGTTGCGGGGGACATCCTTACGGTCAGCACTGTCGTGGGTGACAAGTACGTCACCCTGACGCGAGGGTCAACGGTTTCATCGCTGCTGAACGGGATGTCCCCCCAGTCGAGCTGGATCGAGCTGGAGAACGGGACGAACTATCTACGGGTGTACGCCCTGGGTGCGTCCATTCCGTACACCGTGTCTTACTACACGAGGTATGGAGGCTTGTAGTGGACGTCTATATTCTGGACAACCTCTTCAGGCGCCAGGCGGTCTTCGACAAGTACGACTCGCTGATCTGGACGGAACGATTCAACAAGGTCGGTGACTTTGAGTTCCATATTCACTCGACCTTGAAGAACCGGAATGCACTCCTTCCTGGGACTCGGTTGTCCATCGTCGATTCCGATCGAGTGATGACAATCAAGACCGTCGAAGACACGACGTCCGAAGACGGTAAGCCCATCATCAAGGTCAAGGGTTTCTCGCTCGAGGAGGTCCTCAATCAGCGACTAGCACGAGGAACGATGGGGGACCTCACGGCGACGCCGAAGTGGACTCTCACCGGCCCTCCCGCGGACATCCTTCGCCAGATGTTCCACGATATTTGTGTGACGGGGATTCTCAATCCCGCGGACGTCATCCCCTATATCGTGGAGGACAGTCTCTACCCGCCCAGTACCATCCCTGAGCCGTCAACGTCGGTGGTCTACGAGATCGATCCGATGATGCTGTATCAGGCGATGTCGGATCTGGCTGACGTGTACGACCTCGGCTTCCGCATGGTCCGAGACCCGGTCACGCTTCAGGTATATTTCGACGTCTACACGGGTAGCGACCGCACCACCAAGCAGAACATTCTGCCGGCAGTGGTGTTCAGTACGGGAATGGACAATCTACACAACACGACCGAATTCACCACGATTCAGGACTATAAGAACGTGGCCTACGTTCTGTCCAAGGTGGGATCGGAAGTGGTCTACCCGTTGGACATCGATCCGGCAATCACCGGTTTCGAACGCAACGTCCTCCTCGTCAAGGCCGACGATATTGAGGACACGGACCCGATGGTCGCCTCGGCGAGGATGATCCAGCGCGGTCTCGAGGAACTGGCGAAGCACCGTCGATATTCTGGCTTCGACGGTGAGCTCAGTCGCAACAGCAAGTACAAGTACGGAACGCACTACAACTTGGGTGACCTGGTCGAGCTCCGTAACACTAACGGGTTCGCGACGGACATGCAAGTCACTGAGCAGATATTTGTCTCGGACAAGGAAGGTCAACGCGCCTATCCGACTCTGTCGATCAGTCAGTTCATCACTCCTGGTTCCTGGCTTGGCTGGGATGCCAACGAGGAGTGGGAAGAGGTCGGACCGACGGAGTACTGGGACAACCAGCCTTAGCAAGGGAGGTTTGACAGATGGCTGTTGGCGACGATGCTGCCGCACAGGGATATCCGCTGGTCCCCGACACGGGCGAAGAAGGACGTGTGCGGTGGGGGGCTCGAGAGATCAACCGAACTCGAGACTTCATCGCTCAGCTTCGCGCACTCATCCCGGGCAGCAAGGCTGGCTACCGGACGGCGGCTGGTATCACCTCAGGGACAGCAGACCCTAGCGGTGGATCTGACGGGGATATTTACTTCAAGATCATCAGTTAGGAGTTCTCGTGGTCGATTACGTCAAGTCCACGGGTACCACCGGCCAGATGATGATCCGGGACTTGGGTTACCAGGTCCAGTTCTTCGTCACTGCAAACAACAGCACGACCTACGCGTACCAGATGCCGTGGTCCATCGTGATCAACGGCGCCAACAGTGGCACGCTGTATCATCGGTATGAAGCCGGGTCCGGCTGGAACCTGTTGACTACTCAGAACGTCGCGACGTCGATGAACGTCACGCTGAATCTGGGGTCGACAGGAACCAGCGGACTCGGCGGTCCGACCAGTTTCACCGTCTATATTCAGCGAGAGGCTACCCCACCGGCGCCTACCACGCCAGTGCTCTCGGAGATCAACTACACGTCAATGAAGGCTGTGTTCCACAGCCAAGGCGAGGGCTATCCGGCCCCCGTCCTTGAGTGGCAGTTGGGGTATGGTACGGACCCCAACAACATCCACTCATATTTGACGTCGACCGGGACTAGCACGGTTACCGGTCTTCAGCCAGGAACCACGTACTATTTCTGGGCTCGAGGACGAAACGCCAGTGGTTGGGGTGCTTGGAGTCCACGAAGCGTGGGAACGGCGACGCTGGGATATCCTGGTCAGCTCAACGCCCCGGTCATGTCGGATGTCAAGCAAACTTCCGCGGTTGCGACATTCAGTTCGACCGATACGACCGTCACCTCCTACCAGGTAGGGTGGTCAACAAGTCCGTTGTCAAATCCCTCGACAACGGTCACCGCTACATCCCCCGCAACGATCACAAATCTACCTCCAGCAACAACGCTATATTTCCGAGTGCGAGCTCGAAACCCTGGCGGTTGGGGTCAGTGGAGTTCGGCGACCTCCATCAAGACCGCGGCTGGTGCTCAGATTCGAGTAGGTGCCGTCATGAAAGATGCGGTACCCTACGTGAAGGTCTCGGGTGTATGGAGGCTTGCTACTCCATACAGCAAGGTCCTAGGGGAGTGGAAGCAATCTAGCTAGGGGCGATAAAGATCAGCACCCGGAAAGGACAATGATGAACGCTCGCCGATCGTGGGTGTTCCGACTTCCCGAAGGTCTTCGGGAACAACCAGGATGGATCCTCATCGGGGGTCTGTGTTTCCTGGCGGGGCTGTCATATTTGCTCGGTATCGCCGAATCAACCGCCATCACCCGGGTCCTGAGCCCAGCGTGGCTTCGAGTGTGGGGCGGCTTCCTAGGACTTGCCGGTGTACTCGTCATCACGAGTACGCTGGCGTGCAACAAGCCCTTGGAGCGCCTCTCACTCCGCCTGTTGTCTCTCGGACTCATGGTGTACGCGGGATGGATCCTCACCGCCGTTCCGCTCAGTAGGGCTACCATGACGGTCGTCCTCTGCATATCCTTCGTGGGCCTCGCCGAGATTCGGGTCGCGGTCCTCAAGGCTCTGTTCAAACCGTTACCCGCGGGGCTTCTGGAGGGCGACAAATGAATACCGCCACAATTCTCGCCGTCATCTCAGCCCTCGGCGTCGGGGGTATTCTTCAGGCGTTCTTCACGTGGCTGAAAGACCGCAAGAAGGGCATCGTCGAGTCCAACAAAATGGACGCCGAGACGAAGCTCGCATATTTGAACACGGTCATCGAGCGCCTGGATGCGGAAGCCAAGCGCTCGGAGACCGAACGAGACCGTCTTCGCGAAGAGCTGACGACGGAACAGGAACGGTCTCACGCCCTCCGCAAGAGGGTTCGTGAGCTCGAGGACGAGCTCGACGAGGTGCGTCGCTCGGCGCGTGAGACCGAACACAAGTGTGAACAGCTAGCGTACAAGTTGCGCGAGCTAGTCACCGAGGCTTCTGACGAAGCCGCCTGACAAGGAGGTACCTAGATGATGAACGGTATGGAACCCCCGCGGGTTCCGGGCTCGTTCCTGAGTGATGGTACGTACAACATATTCAAGACCCTGGCCCTGGTGGTCCTCCCGGCCGCAGCCAGCCTATATTTCGGGCTGTCGGAGATCTGGGGGCTCCCCATGGCCGAGAAAGTTCTCGGCACGGTCGCGGTGACCGAGACATTTCTTGGCGTGTTGCTCGGCCTCAGCAACAGCCGGTACCACACGAACGTCGCGTACGCCAAGGCCTCTGGCGCATATTACGACGGCGTCGCTGAAGTGATCGACGGTGGCGACGAGGAAGGCCCCGCTCTCGCCATCGAGTTCAACCGGAACGCAACGGACATCCCAGACAAGCAGGAAGTCGTCCTGCGCGTCGTCAAGCGTCAACCATATCGTCACTCTCCGTAGAGTAAGCTCGCACGCCTTACATGGCGTATAGTGAGACCCTCTATGGAAGGAACGCTATGCTCATCGAAACCTACAACGAAGTCGCCAAGCTCGATGAAGCGATCGAACGTTTGCTGGACGCTATGTCCGCGATCAACCCGACCACCGACGAGTACGCCAAGATGGCGGAACACCTCACCAAGCTCATCAAGAACAAGCAGATCATTGCCGAACTCAAACTGAAGTCATTCGACGCCCTCAACAAGAAGGAGTACGACGGACTCAGCCTCGCCCAGAAGAACCTCGAACTCAACGCCAAGCAGCGCGAGCACGACGCCAACGTCGAGCTCAAGAAGCGCGAATTGGACTTGAAGTCGCAGGACATGGACTGGCGCGTGGCCGAGGCCTCGGACACCTACGAGTTGAAGAAGCGCGAACTCAACCTCAGGGAGAAGGAAGCCGAGAAGCCTGATCGCGTGAGCAAGGAGACGTGGGCCCTCATCGGCGCGAACATCGCCGGAATCGTCATGATCATCGGACACGAAAAGTTCAACGTGATCGCTTCCAAGGCCTTGGGCTTCGTCATGAAGTCCCGATGACCCGCTGAACACCTAGCAGTCACAAGAACATAGGCCAAGCGTAGACATATTTATCGTCGAAACTTGGCCTATGTTTTTTGCCTTCGCAAAGTTTACACGTCCTATAGTGAGACCCCCTATGAAAGGACCTGACTATGTTTGGACGTCGCCTCGCCGTAACCACCGTAAAGGTTGACCGCAACGCAGACGACTCTTCCGGGTCTACGATGGATTTCGAAAAGATCGGAAACACCATCGTGGACACCACCTCCGGAGTCGGCACAGTTGTTGTGGTCGTCGCCTCGACGCTAACCGCGCTGCGAGTCGCTGAACACATCATCAAGCACGTCATCAAGTAGTTCTCAAAAGCCTATCCGCCACAAGCGGTTTAGGTTTTCGTCCTGCAAAATTTCCCGGGTGGGTATTTTCAGAAAGGCTTTTTCATGGACCGGCAGACGCTGTTCGAAAGCATCATCCTGCTCCTCGTCATCCTCATCGTATGCCTGGTTGTTTACGGCATCCTTCCCGCTATCCGATCCTTCGTCAAGAGCATGCGTTGCAAGCACACGACCACTCGTCGTTGTTACGGCGATGAGCGTATCTACAGTGACCGTCGCTGTGTGTCGTGCGGTAAGGGCTTCAAGTAACAAGACGTCGCAAACATTACATGCCCTATAATGAGACCCCTACCTAAGGAGCATGTCATGGACGCCCTCGTTGCTGAGTACCGTCGCCTCGAGCAGAACCTGCAGAACGCCACCGAAGAGCGCAACATCCTTGCGATCTACAGCCGCATGCAGATCCTCGCCGCGAAGATCTTCAACAACAGCTAAGCCATATTCATACCCGACACTAGACAATCGAAACCCATGCCGCCACAAGCGGTTTGGGTTTTCGTCGAAGGGATATTCTCGTGGGTGACATCTTGATCTGGGTCATCATTCTGGCGATCATATTTGTCGTCGGCGTTGCCGCCGTTAGCATGGTCTTGCTGTGGTTGTCGAATCTGGTGACCTCAATCGTCGACAGGCTAGGTTGGTGGCGCTAGTCGCGATATTTACATGGGGTATAATGAGACCCCCTGTGAAAGGAATCCCCATGCTCACCAAGATCAAGAACATCGACCCGAAGAAGATCCTCGTCGCCAAGGTGGTTGCAGTACGCATCGTGCTGCCCATCGCCGCCGTGATCATCACCCAGGCCGTTGTGAACCACATCGAGAAGAAGCAGGAAGAGACCGAAAACTAGACAATCGAAAGTTGAAGACCCTAACACGGTCTTTGACTTTTCGTCTGCAGGGGAGGGCATATTTGTGCCTAACATCTATGTGATGGGGATCGTGGTGTATGTGATCCTCTTGTTCCTCGGCGTTTATATTGTCGTTCTCCTTCTCACCTCCCCGCGAAAGAAGAAGCGACACCACGGTCCATACCCACGTCACCTACGTCGCAGGGGTTACGAGGGTGTGGATATTTCCAGGCTTGTCAAGAAGTACCGTAATGGCGGACCGCGAAGCTATCCAAACCACAGGGGGAACCAATGACCGTCATCATGCAGTCGGCAACATTCTTCACACTTGGAAACCTGCTTTGGTGGGTTCTTCTGGGCGTGGCACTCATCATCGGCGGAATCGTCCTGATCCTCAACAGTCGAGACAAGCAGATCGCCCGTGTCGACGAACTGGAGCACTGTGTCGAGGAACTCGCCACCGTCGTCGAGGAGCTTCGTGAGAAGGAGTACAACCGAGCCCGGCGTGAGATCCTGGCCCGTGAGAAGAGGGCGCAGAGAAAAGCCGACAAGCACATTACCCTCGCCAGTCAGGCCGAGGTTGACTTCTACCAGAGTGTAAGGGATACCATCGATGGACTTTAGCGGCATCGCGAGGCGAGTGGGCAAGTTCGCCTCGGACAACTCCCCGACCATTCTCACTGCGGTGGCCGTGGCCGGCACGGTTACCACGGCATATTTGACGGGTAAGGCGTCATTCAAGGCCGCTCAGATCATCGACGACAAAGAGAACGAGTTCGACAGCAACCACTCGGACTACGATACCCATCGGCTCGAACCCCGCGAGATCGTGCAACTGTGCTGGAGGCTTTATATTCCGGCCGCGACCTCGCTCGGTCTCACGATCGCCAGCATCATCGCGATCAACCAGATCGGATCCAAGCGCATCGCCGCCCTGACCGCGGCGTACGCCATATCCGAGAAGGCCTTCGACGAGTACAAGCACAAGGTCGTGGAGAAGGTCGGTGAGAAGAAGGAGCGCTCGTTCCGTGACGAGATCGCTCAGGACCGCATCAACCGGCGACCCCCGCCGGAGGACATGGTCCTTCTACAAGACGACATGTCCGTTCTCTGCTGCGACCTGTTCTCAGGGAGATATTTCCTGAGCGACATGGAGACCCTCCGTCGCGCCGAGAACGACATCAACTACCGCATCAACCACGACTACTACGCGTCCCTGAGCAATTTCTACGAGCTCGTCGGTCTCCCCAAGACGTCGATGTCGGACGACTTCGGCTGGAATGCCGACAAGCTCCTCGAGCTCCATTTCTCCACCGCGATGACGCCGTCGGGCAAGCCGTGCCTGACGTTCGACTTTCGCGTCCTGCCGATCCGTGGTTTCTCTCGACTCCAGTAGACGCTACGAGTACGTCTCGACAAGGGGATATTTCTGATGGACTGGTTCTACAAGAAGCTCCGTCTCGGTCGCAAGCGCGTCATGGTCAAGATCTCCTGCCCGCACGGCGAGTTCATCCCGGGCGCATATTTGCCGGGTAAGGGCAAGAAGCAGACCTACGCCTGCGGCAAGTGCATGATGACCATCAAGCTCTCCACCTATCGCGGCCCGATCTACTGGTAGCCTCGCGATATTTACCGGGCTTATAGTGAGACCACTGGTTCCCGTGATAACGAGAACCGACGCCTGCACTTCCCGTGATAACGAGACTTGACAGGAATAGACTCCCGTGATAACGGGGCTCGACAAGTGGTCTCACCCGCCAAACCGCTGGATAAACTCTAAGAAGAATCCATAAGGCTCGATAAACTCTAAGAAGAATTGAGTCCTAGAAGCAAACTCTGAGAAGAGCTTCGAACAAGCGGTTTCTATTTTGAGGAGAAGTGAAATGAACCGTCGCGTTGAAAAGATCAAGAACCACCTGCGTGAGCACAAGCAGTGTTACATGATCGGTGCCGGCGTAGTGGTGGTGAGCGTTGCCGCGGCCGTTGCCCTTCGACGCGGCGGTCTCATCATTAACGACTCGTTCAAGCTTCAGTGGAAGTCGACCACGACGAACGAGATCATCACCAACCTTCCCGACACGACGAACTACGCCAACGCAGTTCTAGATCTCGACAACGGGATCGCCTACCCAAGTCAGAACCACGCCGCGAAGGCTCTCGGCTGGACGTCGCGACAGATGTCCGCACACCTCAACGGACACGTCACGATGCCGAACGCTCCTCACCTGGAGCGGCTCGAGCGTTTGATCGCCGCCTAACCCCTCGCGATATTTACAACGCCTATAGTGAGACCCTAACCAACTCGAAAGGAATCATCATGGACACCGTTGTCACCGACGTCGTCTCCACGACCGCCACCAAGTTCTCGCTCGACAAGCGTTTCCTGATCGGCGTCGCCGCTGGCATCACCGTCAGCGCGGCCGCCGTCGGAACCGTCAAGCTCAAGCAGAAGATCGAGGCGCGTCGCGAGGCGAAGAAGGTCGCCGACACCGCCGAGTAGTTCCCCCCGTTCCCTGGTAAGACTCATCGAACCGGACCCTGTGTGAAAACATGGGGTTCGGTTTTTTCTGTGAAAGGACATATCCTTGATCGGCAAGACCGTCACCTACAAGAACTTCAACGACGAGGAGGTCACCGAGACCTTCTACTTCCACCTCACCAAGGCCGACCTCACCGAGCTCGAGATGAGCATGCCCGGCGGCCTGACCGGCGCAGTCAAGATCATGATGGAGAAGCAGGACGCCCCGTCGCTGGTCAAGGCGTTCAAGATGGTCCTCAAGCAGTCGTACGGTCGACGCTCCGAGGACGGCGCGCGCTTCGTCAAGAAGGACGAGTGGTGGGACGAGTTCACCAGCACCAACGCCTACTCCGACATCTTCATGGAGCTCGTCAACGACGCGACCGCGGCAGCAGCGTTCATCAAGGGCTGCCTCCCCAAGGAGCTCGGCGAGAAGGTGGACGCCTCGTCGGGTGAGCCGAAGAAGCTCAGCGAGTACACACGCGCCGAGCTGCTCGAGATGCCGGCGGCGGACCTCACCGCGCTCATCAACCAGAACAAGGCGGGGAACCTGCCGAAGGTCGCGCTGCAGGTCATGATGCAGCGCGACGACATCCTGTAGCACCGCGAGACCGGGTGAGTCAGCAGGGGATATTTGAGGGGGTCTCAATGATCCCGCCCGGCTGCTGCCTTATAAATGACAATCCGGAAACCTGCACTGCGTACTCACTTGCAGGTGGACAAAGCTGTGCCCTACCCTCGCGATATTTACGGGTGCTATAATGAGACCCCCTCCCCTACGGACATTAAGGACACCCAATGGACAAGCTGCAGATCATCAAGACCGTCGCCAGCGCCGTCGTTGGCTACGGTACCGGAATGGTCGTCACTGGATTCATCAAGAACAACACCTCCCCCGAGAAGGCGCACGAAGTCGTCGCCATCGCCTCCGCGGGAATGGTGATGGGCTCGATGGTTTCCAAGGCCACCAAGAAGCACACCGACGCCATGATCGACGACGCCGTCGAAACGGTCGTGAAGATCAAGAACCTCTGGAACAAGAAGACCAAGAAGACCGAAGAGACCGAAGAGGTCATCACCGAAGAAACCCCCACCATCGAAGGCGAAATCGTCGCCGAAGAAACCGAGTAACCACTCAAGCCTAGCCGCCTACAAGCGGTTTAGGTTTTTCCTTTGCGAATCGAGGTAGTCAGTGGAGAGCGAGTTCCCCAGCAACAGCCGTCGAGACCGCACCGAGCCGCCGAAAACCGAGGTGAAGAAGGTCGAACCGGTTGTGACGGGTGAGGTCGTCCGCCGGAAAAGGCCCCTCGGCAAGCGCCTTCTCGAGACGTTCATCGGCGGAAGCGCGCGTGGTGTGGCCACGTACGTGATGATGGACGTCCTTCTTCCCGCTGCAAAGGACACCATCGCGGACGCCGTGAGCCAGGGCGTCGAGCGTCTCATATTTGGAGAGACGAGGTCCACGAGTCGGCGCACCGGGTACCGTCCGGGTAGCGGCACGTCTTCCTACACCAGCTACAACCGCATGTCGTCGAATTCACGACCCAACTCACTCGCCCGCCGGGACGAGGAGCCGCGATATTCGTCACTGCGTGGAG
>JACCDQ010405343.1_pt1 | contig 13061 bp, 9 predicted proteins | sample 7446031 | NCBI WGS metagenome assembly JACCDQ01 (sample SAMN15323442, study PRJNA562643) | freshwater metagenome | isolation source: river surface water | place: USA:Blue River Watershed | collected 2017-08-17 | reverse complement strand
GTTAACGCGTTCATGGTTGACTTTGAATTTGAAGCACTAAAATTAGGGATTCCTGTACGTACTCGTCACAACGAAGTTGCACCCGCTCAATTTGAGGTTGCTCCTACCTTTGAAGAAGTAAACTTGGCTTGCGACCACAACATTTTGTTGATGGATTTGATGAGAAAAATTGCCAGAAAACACAACTTCGAGGTACTTTTCCACGAAAAACCATTTGCAGGAATCAATGGTAGCGGAAAACACAATAACTGGTCGCTCGGAACAGATACAGGTGTAAACTTACTGGGCCCAAGTACAAAACCAAAAGAAAGCTTGCGTTTTGTTACCTTCTTGGTAAATGTAGTTAAAGCTGTGCATGATAATGCAGACCTCCTTCGTGCAAGTATTGCTTCAGCAGGTAATGAGCACCGTCTTGGGGCCAATGAAGCCCCACCTGCAATTATTTCTATCTTCTTGGGAACCCAAATGACAAAAGTTTTGAATGACCTCGAAAATAAAGAAATTGTATCAATAGAAAAAGGAGAAAATGCCTACATCAAACTTGGTTTAAACCGTATTCCATCTATCTTACTTGATAATACTGACCGTAACCGAACCTCTCCTTTTGCCTTTACAGGAAATAAGTTTGAGTACCGTGCAGTTGGCGGTTCGGCAAACTCTGCTCAACCCATGATGATTCTGAATACGATTGTGGCAAACCAATTAGAAAAATTCAGAGCTGATTATGATGCTGAAATGACTGACCATGAAGGTAAAAAAGAAGAGGTTATCGTAAAAATTCTGAAACGATACATTAAAGAAAGTAAAAAGATTTTGTTTGAAGGAAACGGCTATGGTGATGAATGGAAAGAAGAAGCGGCTAAAAGAGGTTTATCAAATATTGCCAGCACACCAGAGGCTTTAAAAGCATATCTGAACAAAGATTTTATCGAAATTTTTGAGCGTTTAGGGGTACTTACCGAACGAGAATTCCATGCCCGCTATGAGATTGAATTAGAAAACTATATCAAGAAAATTCAAATCGAATCTCGCTTAATTGGAGATTTGGCAATGAATCACGTAGTTTCCACTGCCGTTAAATACCAAACACGTCTGGTTCAAACTGCTAAAGCATTGAAAGATATGGAGTTGGTCAACGAAGCAACCCCTGTTATTAATATCATTAAAGAAATCTCTGAGCGTGTTACTATCATTTCTAAATTAGTACATGAAATGACTGAAGCACGCAAACGAATCAACAATCTTGAAGATATTGAAGAACAGGCAAAACTTTATGGAACTGAAGTAAAAGGATTCTTTGAAGAAATCAGATATCATGTTGATAAATTAGAGATACTAATTGATGATGAAGATTGGCCATTAGTAAAATACCGAGAATTGTTATATATTCGATAATAATTCACAATTTTATGACTCCCAAAATTACTTTTACAAAACACCAAGTATCAAAAACTTCACACCGAAGCAAAATACTTGGTGTTTTGCTTTTACTTACCTCCTCAATTGCAAAGTGTCAAATATTAGTAATTTTTGATACGTTTCCTAAAGATGCACAACTCATTCAAAGAGATAATTTTAATAAGGCCATCGCCTCAATTGAAGGCAAGGTCTATACGGAAGGACAAACGGATATTTCACTCATTGTTTATAAAAATAAACTTCCATTCTACTATAAAAAGCAAAAACTTCAGTATGCTAATCAACCAATTTCAGCGGCTTTTTCTTTTTTTCCAATAATCAATGCCGAACTTTCAGAATATGACTTTAAGGTTTATTCTTTTCACAACAGAGATTCAGTTTTAGTGAAAGAAGCATCAGAGATTGTATGTGGCGATAATATTATTATATACGGCCAATCAAACGCACTTGCAGACGCAAAAGATGAACTCCCAAGGTTTAAAGATGAATTCAAATTTGGTAGAAGCACTTATGCCGACTTTGCAAAAAATGAGTTTACTTGGGTAGTCACAAAACAATGGAATTACTGGAGTGCGGGATTAATGGGTTTAGAGATTCAGAAACAACTAATTGATAAATATAAGATACCGATTGGCATTGTTAATGGCTCAGAAGGAAACCGAAGCATTGATGAGCTAAGTATCAGAGATGACGTTTTTCATGATAATCCATCAACGATTTATGGGCGTTTGGTTAGGCGTTCAAAATCACTTGATATTGATAAAAATGTACGAATGATTGTTTGGCGTCAGGGTGAAAGCGAGGCCCTCAACCCTAACTATAAAAATGACTATGACAAGAAATTTGATAAATTGAGAAAACAATTTTATGAAGATTTCCCCAACCTAAAGAAAATCTATACTTACCAAAACAATATTTATTTTGGTAGTAACGCATTTGCGGGTAATTTAAGAGAATATCAACGAACCATTAGAAATAGGTATAACGATTGTGACGTAATTTCGACATTTGGAACGGTTACTTTTGATGGTTTACATTACAAATTAGAAGGCTATCAACAAAATGGTGATGATGTAGCGAGATTAATCGCACGAGATTTTCATGATAGTAACGACACCTCTGAAATACTATCGCCGAATATTCAATCTGCTTATTTCACAGCAGAAAAAGATAGTTTAATCTTAGAGTTTGATAAAAATCAGCAAATGTCTTTTCCAAAAGATGAACCCAAAAAGGATATTAACCATCCTTCTATCAATGCTAAAGACTATATTTATTTGGATGGTAAAGCAGGCAATATTGAGGCTGGAACTGGAATTGACAATTATGTAGTTCTAAAACTTAAAACCCCTGCCGATGCTACTAAAGTAACCTATATTCAAGATAACTACACAACAGATTTTATATCGGTCTTACCTGGAATTACTCAAATGAAAAATTCAAGAGGACTAATGGCATTGACTTTTAAAGACCTAACCGTAACAAACATAAACAATATTGCGATTTCAAGCCTATTAGGTGAATGGGATACTCTAACCTACAAAAGAATTATTTTAAATTGGCAAACACCTAAGTATCTAAATTACACTTATATCATTGAAAAAGCTCAATACCAACCTAATATATTCTATGAAATCGGGACAGTAAATGGCACAACTTTTACTGATAATAAAGTAAAGAAGGGTGTAAAATATTACTATCGAATCCGAATCAAAGAAAATAATACGTATTCGTCATATAGTAATATTGCAGAAGTAAATTATCAACTGCCAACCGAAAACCAAGCTATTGAAATCACCGAAGATGATATTATTCTCTATCCAAATCCCGTTGTTAAAAGCACATTACTTAACCTCGCCCCTCTATTTGATATGCCTGTTGTTCGATTACGAATAACTAATCTCAATGGAAAAGTGATGTACGATAAACCTAATGTCGGACAAGCAATTACGATACAAACCGATGATTTTGCCGAAGGACAATATATAATTGAGGCTATTTTAGAGGATAATACAAAATTAATTAAGAAATTTGTTGTTCAATAAAACGATAAACTACAATACTATTTTTGAATGTTACGTAAATTTTCAATAAAACTCTGTCTTTTTCTTAGTCCACTCTTTGTTTTAATCATTGGTTATTTCATCACCGACCCGTTCAAAATCATCAGAAAGTATGAGTCATACCCTGATAATTTTGCAAAAAGTTTAAATCGTGACCGAATTTCGACTCAAATTTTTTTGAACAATCATCAACAATACAATTACAAATCATTCATTTTTGGCAGTTCTCGCTCAAGTGTTTTCTATGCACGTGAATGGAGCAAGCACATCAATGATGAAACCCCTTATCATTTCGACGCATCGTGCGAAACGATTTCAGGAGTTGCTACAAAGCTAAAATTTATTGAAGCCAACGGCAATAAAGTTGATAATGTATTATTCGTATTTGACAGAAGTTTGTTTAATTATGAACAAGATACCTTGGGAAGTGTATTTATTCAAGATTACCGAGTTAGTGGACTTCAATGGTGGAAATACCATACTGTTTTTATCAATACTTATTTTTCAAAAGGATTTTTTTTAGCTTTTTATGATAATCTAATTACTGGTAATTTCAGAGATTATATGCGTCAGTTCTTGGAGTTTCGTAAGATAAACTATACACCCATTGTAAACGATTTTATTTTCACGAGCTATATTGAACAAATCAAAAAAGATTCGGTAGCCTACTACAATCAACCTAATTTCTTCTATAAACGAAGTAAAGAGAAGAACTTACAACCGCCTGCAATTAAGCCTTATCAGCTTAAATACTTGGCTATGATTAAGGAGAGTCTAAAAAAGAACAACACGAAGTATAAAATTATCTTAGGCCCAACCTACGACCAAGCCTATTTCAATCAACAAGACTTGGCGGCACTCATTAAATATTTTGGAAAAGAGAATATCTATGATTTTTCTGGAATCAAAGAATACACCGAAAATATTGCCAATTACTACGAAATTTATCATTATAAACCATCGGTTGCAAATGATATAATGAATAAGATTTATACTACAAAGTAAGTTCTAAAGTAAGTTTAACACCAAATTTCTTGACATTTGGCATATCTCGATAGGTGAGTCGATGAATAGCTTCGACTCTCAAAACCTTAAATACATTATTGATTCCGTAGCCTAATTCAACATAAGGCTTCGTATTGAGACCTGAGAATGGTCTCACATCGCCTGCGGAATTCATTTGCTGGTTTTGAGCAGAAAGACTTCCTACCAAAAACTTTCCAGTGGTAAATGTTCGCCATTTTAGCTTCTTAATCAATGGAAAACGGTTAAAAAACAATCCTTCAAAATCGTGTGTGTATCTCGCTGAAGCATATCTATCGCTAACAAACTCAAAGTTATTCATAAGGTTGAATGAGTTTCCAACAATAAAAATACTCTCGTTACCTAAATGGCTTTTTAGTAACGGATACGGAACAGTTCCGAAAATCACTCCAGCTTCAGCCTTATAATAAGTCTTACCAAAATAGCCTAAATTTAAAGTATGGCTATACTTGGCCATTAATTTATGATAATTAAAGTCACTGTTGAATAGATTTTTCGCTCCTAAAACGTATCTAAATGTAATTGTCGGAGACCTCGTTGTACCGAAACTCAATCGTTCGTTATCGTTTACAATTGCAAGTTCGTCACGAGCAAGTGTAATTTCTGAAATAAACTCTGATGTATTAAAACTCGTAATAAGAGGCGATGCTTCTTCTAAATGAGGTTTTTCACGATACGAAAAATCGTAGAGTGGGTCAAAGCTGCGTGTTCTGAAACCAAAAGTTGTAAATACTCCTTTTGCAACTTCTCGTTGGAGTTGAATTTTTCTTTCAGTTTCGTAAAATGGTCGCATTAAAGTACCAAATCTCATATAAGCTGAATAAATAGCACCTAAGCCTAAGTCTTCTTGGCGTAAGCCTACTTGCTCAATATCGTTAGTATATTTTAAACTAACGGTTGTCCAAGGTTTTCTCGAAATAATACGTGTTACTTCCCCTCCCATTTTCCAAGCTTCATCTTTAGTCCCATAGGCCAAATATCCCTGCAAGACCCACTTTCGGCTAAATTCAAAGTTTGTTCGTAGTCCCAAACGCATTCTCACACCCTCAACATTATTGATTGCTCCCGAATAAACTATTGGGCCAAGTTCGATTCCTGTATAAATCTTTTTATAGCCACTTGATAATAATAAAGCCAAATTTGTGTAACGTTTTACGACAGGAACATTCTTAATGGTATCAATCATGGCATAGGCCATTTGCTCTTTCTCAGAAAAAGGCTCAGGACGAACTTTCTGCCAAAATTTACTATCATTTTCTCGATAGTCAGGCGAGATTTCAATGCCGTTATCAAAGAATTTGGTATCTTTTACTTTATCCGCAATAATGTCTTCGTTATAATTAGTAAACTTCAACAGCATACCTGCCGAGTTCTTGGTAAGTTCATTTACATCAACCAAAATTCGGTTTTTTACAGGAAACCAAACTTTTCCAACAGGTTCGAGTTCCTGTTGGATTTTTATACGTTCAACAAAATTCAAATTAGCATCTTTTGTGATAGTTGCATCAATTTGGGCAATCGCCCATGATTCTTTATCAATCCAAATTGAGCCTGCAAATGCTAAATCTTGTTTTCGTTTTGGTGTAAAATCAATTTTATAGCAAAAATTATCACCAAAATAAGTGCTATCGGCTAAGTAATAATCATAAATGAATTTCCAATCGTCAGCCACTGGTGAAGCAAAGTTTTTGTTTAAAACATCAACTTGATTTGTATAAAAATTATATTGCTGGAAAGTAGAACCAATTAATTGAGAAGTTAGACTACCATCAGTGACACCTATGCCTTTGATGTTTGTTTTCTTAATGATTTCTTTAGAAAGACGAGGATTGTTACGGTAATAATAGTGCGAAACAGACTCCGAAATAAAAGTCGGTAGCAAAACGTTGCCCTCATCATCAGTTAAAGTTCCAATTTCTCCAATGGCTTTATTTACTTTTTGAGTGATTCGTCGCTCACGTAGTTTTTCACTTATTTTATTAAAATCGACCTCGATTTTGTTGTAGCTTTCGTAATCAAACCCATCAATTTTCTTGTAATTATTTTCAGATTTAGCTGCTACTGCCTTTCTAATGATTCGATATGCTGGATTTTCACCCGAATACACTTTTACCTCTTGCAGTAAAATCTCTGAAGGCTTGAGTTGAATATTGAGAGTTTGTGTAATAGAATCTCTGGAAATATAAAAAGATTTAGAAAAATAGCCCAAACAACTTACAAGAAGCGAATCAGCGGGAATAGCACTTAATTGAAACTGGAAATTTCCTTCAAAATCGGTATTTTTTCCGAGTGAAGTATTTTTTATATTTACCGAAGAAAAAGGTATTGGGTCATGCGTTACAGCATCTGTTACTTTACCTTTTATGATATATACATTCTGAGCAGAAACTGTGTGTGATAAAAATGTAAAAAATAGAATGTAAAGTCTTTTCATTATTTGTGCAAGTTTCGTCGACAGCTTACTAACTATCATTTTAACTTAAAACGTAATTAGTAACAGAAACGTTGCTTACATATACGAAAACCAACAAAAGTCATATAAATTCATTGATTATTTATGATATTCATTCAAGAAATCACCTTTTGGCATAAACTCTAAATCTTCTACTGACTGATTAAAATAATAAACCCAAGCATCGTAAGTATTGCCATCATTTTTGAGTTCAACTTTGGCTTGTTTTCTTACATATTCTGAATGAGCGGGGTCCATCGGATTATATTCTTCGTATCGGTCTAATAAACCAAAAAGTTGGTCGGGTTCACGTAATTTGTACAGTTCGCCTTTTACATAATACTTTTCTCCGTGCTTGCAAGGGACAATACCTGGATAATAATCAACCATATACATTTTCCCTTCCATTTTGGCTTTTCCAAGATACTCGGCATATTTATCAACCCAAGCGTGTGATTCATTATCGCCATACTCGCTCAGTAACGTTCCATACACAAAAAGATACTCATTCTCAGTCATTGCCTTACTTTGAAATATTTCGAATATTTCCTAAAAAAAGTGTTTGTAAAAGTATTGTAGATTGGCTATCGCCTAAACTCGAAGCAATTTTAAGGTTTTTTTCGGCACTTTCAAAATCTCCACCTCTAAATTCTAATTCTGCAATAAATCTAATTACATCAGCATTTTTTCCGAGAAACATCCTCGATGCTCTTTTTAGTTCAAAAAGTGCGGTTTTATAGTCTTCAAGCATATACAGGCAGTTGGCTTTCTGTAAATAAGCTTCAGCTATCGAGTTATCTATACGTAAAGTTTTTTCGAAGTCATTAAGGGCGGCTTCCCAGTTTTCAAAATAGTAGTGGCATTTAGCTCGATAAAAGTAAGCGGTTGCTGATTTAGGATATTCACTGACTTGTGCATCAAAATAACGAAAGGCTTTTACGCAATCTTCTTGATTGAACAACTCAATTCCTTCCTGAAAAAGGGCTTCGTCTCTTTCTTGGTCTGAAATATCATTACCCAATCTGATTCGCAAATAAATGTAAATCAAGAACGGTATGCCTATAAGCATTACCTCCATTTTCTTACAAATTTTTAAGTTCTTCTTTGGTCTTTTTTGTTAAACTATTCACCACAATTTCGTAGGATTCATCAATCCATTCACGTAGAAGGGCATCTTTTACTCGGCCATTGGTCAAAACCATATTCCAATGCTGTTTATTCATGTGATATGCTGGCAAAACAGCATCAAATTCTGCCCGCAATTCTTGATTTTTTTCTGGGAAGTTTTTTAAACTGATTCGCTCAAACTCAAAACCAGTCAGAGCAAACATTTTTCCCATTACTTTATATACAAGAGTATCAGGCCCGAAAGGGAGTTCTTCGGTCACGCCTTTTTTAGACAAACAATATTCTCTAAAACTCTCTAAATCCATTAGAATCAACGAGTTGCACAACGAGTAACCATGATAATTAAACAAACCAAAAACATCAAAATTGATATTTTATTGATTCCGTGCATCATTTTTAGATTGAAACTATGCGGATACTTGCCATCTTTATCTTTCTGAAAGATTCTAAAGAAGTAACTAAAAACAGGTCCAATCGAAAAGAACTCTTTAATTTTACTTAGCATCGTGATATTATTTTGAAATTATTAACTGCTTTTCTATTGCTTACTCTCTAACTATTCTGCATATTCAAGCACTTCCTGCTCGAACCAGCGACCATCTTCTTTGATTAGTTCAATTAATTCATCAACGGCATTATCGGCATGAACCGACTTTTTCATAACTGTTTGCCCACGATAAAGTGCAATTTTATCTTTTCCGATACCCACATAACCATAATCTGCATCGGCCATTTCTCCTGGGCCATTTACAATACAACCCATGATGCCAATTTTAACGCCTTTTAAGTGGTCGGTGCGTTTTCTAATCATGGCTGTTGTTTCTTGCAAATCAAATAATGTACGACCACAAGATGGACAACTGATATACTCTGTTTTACTCATTCGAGTGCGTGCAGCTTGCAAAATACCGAATGATGTACTATTAACAGTTTTTAGACGCTCCAGTTTTTCATTTTTATCGGCCAAATTTGGCAAGCCAATCATAATTCCATCGCCGAAGCCTTCAATTAAAACTCCACCAAAATCAGTTGCCGCAAAAAGTTGAAAATCACTCTCAGAAATTGCCTCGTAATCTTTACTTAAAATTACTGGATTTTTGATAGAAAACTTTAAAACTTGAAAATAAAAACTTCTTAATTCGACCATTGCAGCGGCATTCTTTGCTTTTGCAATGATTACAGTATTTTTATATGCTTTTATATGCTCAACAAAGGCTGGTGTCAGTTCATCAGAGCTTACTTCAACAAAATTGATTGTTTGATGTAATTGTTTAGCAGGATTGAAAAATTCTTCAACCGTAAACAATGGCAATTTATTTTGTAAATCTGACTGAGTTAACCAAACATCATAATCAAGGATTTCTTTTAGGCCGTTTGGCAGCATAAATGGCACAGATTTTTTGCCAGAATAAATATAATCAGCTCCTAAATCATTCATTCGCCATTTATCAGGTAATGGCAAGTAAAAGTGTCCGATTGGTTTTAAATCGTCATGAGATTCTACCTCTATTTTCGAGAAATCGGCAATAACTCTCGGTACATTCAATGCCCCAAAGTTTCCAACTTCAAATGTTTCTCTTCGACTATAACTGTAAGGGTTTATCGGTGAAACGTTATTTAGTTCTGAATTCTGAGTTTTGAATTCTGAGTTTTTATTTATTACCTCAAAACTCTCTTTTGCTCTCAAATCGGCACTTTTAGTGATAAGTGAGCGTGCCACTGGAGCTTCAAACTCTGGGTCTTCGGTTAAACTTACACGAACAGTGTCGCCTAAGCCATCTTCGAGCAGCGTACCGATTCCCATCGAAGATTTAATTCTGCCATCTTCGCCTTCACCAGCTTCAGTTACGCCCAAATGTAGTGGATAAGGCTTTAGTTTTTCTTCTTCAAGTCTTTGCACCAACAATCGATATGCCTGAACCATTACTTGTGGATTCGATGATTTCATCGAAATCACGATATTAAAGTAGTTTTCGTCTTCACAAATACGTAAAAACTCTAAAGCCGATTCAACCATTCCGAGCGGTGTATCACCATAACGGCTCAAAATACGGTCAGAAAGCGAGCCATGATTCGTTCCGATTCTCATGGCAGTACCATATTCTTTACAAATTTTCACAAGCGGAAGGAAACGCTCTCTAATACGTTCTAACTCAACTTGGTAGCTTTCTTCGGTATAATCAATTACTTCAAAACGTTTCTTATCGGCATAATTCCCTGGGTTGATTCGTACTTTTTCAACGATTCGAGCGGCCAATTCGGCTGCATTTGGCGTAAAGTGAATATCGGCAACTAAGGGCGTAGCGTAACCTCTTCTTCGTAATTCATTCTTAATATTTTCAAGGTTCTGAGCTTCTTTTACACTCGGAGCCGTAATACGCACCAATTCACAACCGCTTTCAATCATTCGTATTGATTGCTCCACCGAGCCAAGTGTATCCATGGTATCAATGGTAGTCATTGACTGTACTCTTATCGGATAATCTGAACCCAAATAAAGGTCGCCAATTTTAACTTGATTCGTGATTCGGCGTGAATACTGAGTAAGTGATTGACAGTATTTTTTTTGAAAATCTTGCATGAAAAATATAGAAAGAAATGGATTACTTCAAAAATCGAATGAAAATGACGCTGATAGTTTAGTTATTAACTCTATCAAATAATTATTTTGACTGCAAAAATAGTCATCATTATAACTATAATAACGATAGAAAGGTTGAAAATTTGTCAACTATTCTTTTTATGGTCGTATTTTGGTTATTTTTTGGTATTTTTGCGGATATTTTGATAAAAGAATGATTATTACTGAAAATAAATTACCTGTCATGGAAGCGTTCTATACGCTGCAAGGCGAAGGTTTTCATGCGGGAAGGGCAGCGTATTTTATTCGTTTGGGCGGGTGTGATGTGGGCTGTGTTTGGTGCGATGTGAAAGAATCGTGGGATGCTGAAATTCATCCTAAAATTAGCATAAGCCAAATTGTGGCTGATGCCAGCCAACACAATGGTCGCTTAGCCGTGATTACAGGTGGCGAGCCTTTAATGTATAATTTAGATGAACTGACAACAGCTTTGAAAGAGGCTGGTTTTCAGACCAATATAGAAACTTCTGGAGCTCATCCAATGTCTGGGTATTGGGACTGGGTTTGTTTTTCACCAAAAAAATTTAAAGAAGCTCACCCAAGTATTTTTGAGCAAGCAAATGAACTGAAAGTGATTGTTTACAATAAATCAGACTTTAAGTTTGCTGAAAAATACGCCAAACTCGTAAACAAAGATTGTCAGCTTTTACTTCAACCCGAATGGAGCAAAAAAGATACTATGCAACCTTTGATTGTTGAGTATATCAAACAAAACCCGCAGTGGAGAATTAGCTTACAGACTCACAAATATTTGGATATTCCATAAAGACCGTAACGAAGGTTTGACAATAATTGATTTAGGTCAGACCTTCGGTACAGACTTATCTCTTATAAAGTCTTACCATGAGTAGCTCTGATAATTGGATTTAGTAAAAATGGAAGTTTTCTCAGTGTAGAAATGGCTAAATTAGAATTAAATTCATCGCCAAAAAGTTTTTGAAGTTGTCGGCCACGCCAAAGCCGATTTCTGAAATTCTTATTCCACTGATTAGTATAGTCTTCCTCCATTGCTGACCTGCTTATTTTTTTCTGTAAAAAATCATTGATAATATCAGAGGCAATAACTCCTGCTCGAATGGCTATTGACATTCCATTTCCTGCTAAAGGCGTAATTAAACCAGCAGTATCACCTACCATCAAGATATTTTTATGAACGGCTGATTTGGGAGTAAAGATGATTTCGTTGATAACAAGTGGTCGAGTAAACAAAAACTCAGCGTTCTGAAAAATATCAAATAAAAATGGGTTTTGGCACATGAATTCCAATTCCATTTCATGAATACCTCCGCTTTGTTTCACATTTTTTCTTTCAGAAAGATAACACAAACAATATTTATCGTCTTCGATTGCTGAAATACCACAGTAGCCTCCCTTAAAATTATGTAGAGCAATTAAGTCCTTAGGGAAATCGTATTTGATATGGTATTTTACCCCTACAAAAGACTGTTTTTGTTCTGGAAACCGACGAAAAAGTGCTTTATCAAGCTTTCCTCTCTTGCCATATGAACCTATCACAACGCTCGTCTCGTAAGTTTGATTGGCGTTTGTTTCTACAAAAAACTTTTCGTTGATTTTCTGAATATCTTCTACACCTGTGTTTTGTAGAAATCTAACTCCTAAATTTTGAGCAATTTTATAAAGTTCATAATCAAGTGTATATCTACTGATGCCAAAACCGCCCATTTCAAGGTCAGTTTCGAGGCTTTTGCCATTTACTGAGGTCAGTTTAAACTTATTAATGCTTGTACAACCCAGCTGCTTTAAATCCAAACCGAGGTGTTCAAGAAATGGCCTTACTTCGTTAGAAACATACTCTCCACAAACTTTATTGAATGGATAAGCATATTTTTCAATCAATAATACTTTATAATCTTTTGTAGCAAGTTGTATAGATGAAATTAGGCCACCAAGTCCACCGCCAACAATAATGACATCGTAATCCATAATCTATTTTTTATAACGCAGTGAAAGTGCATTTTTCCCAACAATTTTCCCTAATTCTTCACCTTGTTCAATTCCATCTCTGAAATGGATACCACCATACACCCTCGACATACTACATTCTTTGGCTGCACTCCAAAAAGATGTGAAAACCTTTGGAGGACCAACAAAATACTTTGAATAATCAGTAAAACTTACATTATCGCCAATTTTTGATGTAAGAACGGTTGCCATTGTTGATGTTTGAGCCGAGTGCCCAGATGGAAACTCTGGAAATGGGGGCGTAAGCAATGCAGGTTCCCATTGGTTATCAATGTATTTTTTAATGTATGCAATTGGACGAATAAGGTTATTTTGATACTTAATCCTCCAC
>JACCDQ010209892.1_pt1 | contig 13061 bp, 13 predicted proteins | sample 7446031 | NCBI WGS metagenome assembly JACCDQ01 (sample SAMN15323442, study PRJNA562643) | freshwater metagenome | isolation source: river surface water | place: USA:Blue River Watershed | collected 2017-08-17 | reverse complement strand
GCATGTTTTTGGCATCGGGGTGTTCGATTACCTCTCGGTCGTAGAGGTCGCTCATCTGGTCGGCGTTTAGTGCCAGCTCGTCTATGCCGCTCCAGCCAGCCTCGCGAGCCAACTCGTGCCGGTACTCCTCGGCTGCCATACCCAACGCAGCGGCCTTGACGCGCATCGGCAGGTCTTTGCTCACCACCGTGACATCGAAGCCCTCACCGGCCAGGTTGAAGGCACAGGCGAGGATTCGGCTGTCGTTGTCACCGAGTTGGAAGCCGGCAGGCAAAACCGATTGATTGATGTGGTTGAGCTCGACGCGAAGGGTTCCACCCTCGCCAACTTCGATTGGGAAGTCGAGGCGCTCGTGCTCGGCCCGAAGGTCATCCAAGTGGCGAAGCGCGGAACGGGCGAAAAAACCGATCTCCGGGTCGTGGCGCTTCTTTTCGAGTTCGTTGATCACGATGATCGGAATCACAACTTCGTGCTCGCTGAAACGGAACATCGCTTTCGGGTCGCTTAGCAAAACCGAGGTGTCCAGCACGAAGGTACGCACCTTGGTGGCGGCCCCTTCCTGTGAAGTCTTTGCAGATTTCGCGGTTGAAGTTGCCTTGGCCAACGTTGCTCCTTTGTTCAACTTCCTCGCAGATTACGCCCCGCGACACAGCCAAAGGGGCAGCGACACGCCCGCCAGCGGGTAGTTGTCACGAACAGTTAACTAAGCGCCGAAACGGCGGTGCCGCGACTGGAACGCACGCAGTGCACGCAGGAAGTCAACCTTGCGGAAATCGGGCCACAGAGCCTCTTCGAAGTACAGTTCACTGCTGGCGCTCTGCCAAAGCAGGAAGCCGCTCAGGCGCTGCTCACCGCTGGTGCGAATGATCAAATCGGGGTCCGGTTGCCCGCCGGTGTAGAGGTGCTCGCCAATCAGTTCCGGGGTAAGCAGGTCGGCCAGTTCATCCATGCCACGTCCCTGCTGGGCGTGCTGAGTCACAATCGAGCGCACCGCATCGGCGATTTCCTTGCGGCCTCCGTATCCAATGGCCAGGTTGACGTGAATGCCCTTGCTGCCGGCGGTTCGAGTCTCGGCATCGACCAACTTGGCCAGCAAGTCGGCTGGCAACAACTCGCGGTCGCCCATCAGCTGCAGTCGCCACCGCCCGGTGTCCGCCAACGTGCAAGACAGGTCACCCAGAATCTCGAGCAGGTCATCCAGCTCATCGGATTTGCGGTTTTTGAGGTTCTCAGTGCTCAGCAGGTACAGAGTCACTACTCCGATGCCAAGCTCTTCGCACCAACCCAAAAACTCGACCGTCTTGTGTGCGCCGGCGGTGTGACCCGATGCCGGGCCTCCCGCATTTTTGGTCTTGGCCCAACGTCGATTGCCATCCAACATCACGGCCACGTGCTTGGGCATGTCTTGGGGGCGCAACTCGGTTTCGAGACCACGTTCATAGAGCCGATAAATCAGGTTGCGCACAGGGAAATGCTACTGGTTAGGCTTGAGGCATGAGCAATCAAACAGGTGAGAACCTGCCCCACCTGCCACTATCCGATTTCTCAAACCCTCCGAAGGACATTGCAGATCAAAAACCCACCTGGCGCGGCTGGATTCACACCGGGGTTCTTCCGATCGTCATCGCCTGTGGCGTTCTGCTAATCGTCTTTGCCGACGGCGTGCCGGCCAAAGCGGTTTCCGCAATCTATTTCGCCAGCTCAATCCTGCTGTTTGGAAATTCGGCGCTCTACCACCGCTTCAACTGGAAGCCACGAACCAAGCGGGTGCTCAAGCGCATCGATCACGCCAACATCCTGCTGCTCATCGCGGGTTCCTACACCCCCATCACCTGGCTGGCCCTCCCGCAGGACAAAGCGCTCCCCCTGATGATCGTCATCTGGGTGACAGCTGCGGTGGGAATTGGGTTCCGAGTCTTCTGGATCAGCGCGCCACGCTGGCTATACGTGCCCATCTACATCGGCATGGGTTGGGTTGCACTGGCGTTCATCGCTGACTTTTTCGCTGCCAACGCTCCGATGATGATCCTGATTCTCTCCGGTGGGCTTTGCTACAGCATCGGTGCGGCCGTGTACGCCTTCAAGTGGCCGAACCCGAGCAAAAAGCACTTCGGGTTCCACGAGATTTTCCACGCACTCACTGTGCTGGCATTTTTGAGCCAGTGGGTGGGAATCTTCCTCATCGCACTGAACCCGGCACCGGGTAGCTTCGGCGGCTAACGCTTTGGCTTGGCAGGTGGTGCTGGTCGGTCCGGCTTCTCGCCCGCTGGCTTGGCGGCTCGCTTGGCATCCGCTGCCGCAGCCTCGGCCGCAAGCTTCTCTTGAATCTCCGCGCGGTAGCGAACTCGACGAACTCGACGAACCATGTCGAAGATGATGATTACCGCTCCGGCAACCAGGATGAAAGTGCCGAGGAACCCGATCAAACCCGGGCTGTACCAGGTTTCAGCAGGGTCGGTGGTTGGGGTCGGCGTTGCGGCGAGAATCAGCGCGAGAGCGAATTTCATGTAATAAGTATGACCGCTTAACCTTGAATAGTGAGCATCTACGAGACCCGTTACGGAACGGGGAAACGCCGTGCCCGCGATAAGCGTTTGGTGACCGTTCTGGCATCGGTGTTTGGGGTTGCTGGGGTTGCCTGGATTGTCGCCGTGGTGTTTTTCTCACCCGCTCAGGCCGCCGGGACCGTGGTCAAGTTCACTGCCAACGATGTGGGTTCTGCCCAGATTCGCCTGCAGGTGGAGGCACCGCTGGGGTCTCGGGTGCTTTGCGGCGTTTCGGCCCTGAACGCGGTGCACGCATCGGTGGGTTACAAACAGATTGAGCTTGTGCAGGACCACTCGGTGGTCGAACTCGATGTGCCGTTGCTGACCTCGGAAGCGGCTGTTTCGGGTCTGGTCGAATCCTGCACCCTGCGATAAACTTTCGGTAGTCGAAGCCCAGCCAACCGCTGGGCCCTTATTTTTGTGTAGAGGCTCCACATGTCCAACTCAGAGACCACCTGGCTTACCCAGGAAGCGTACGACCGCCTAGCCAACGAGCTGGAGTACCTGCTCACCGTCGCTCGGCAGGACATCGCCCGCCGCATCCAGGATGCTCGCGAAGAGGGAGACCTGAAGGAGAACGGCGGCTATCACGCGGCCAAGGAAGAACAGGGCAAAATCGAGTCGCGCATCGACCGAATCGAGAACATCCTGGCGACCGCAGTGGTTGGAGCCGCTCCGGTGAGTCACGGCGTTGTCGAGCAGGGCACGGTGGTGAAGGTTTTGCTTCGTGGCGATGAAACCGAGTTCCTGCTGGGTTCGGCTGAGATTGCCGAAGGCACCGACCTCACCGTCTACTCGCCAAGCAGCCCGATTGGACAGGCCATTTTGGGCAAGAAGATTGGCGAGGAAGTCAGCTACCTGGCTCCGAACGGTCGCTCCATCGAGGTAAAGATTCTCGAAGTGCGTAACTTCTCGCTTTAGAGCGCTACTGGCTTAGCGCCTACTCGGTTCTAGCTTCGTTCAGCTGAGGCTTTAGTCCGGCTTCCTTCAAGGCCTTGATGACCTGGTTGCGGTGATCGTGTCCGCCGGTTTCCACCGAAACATTTAGCTCAACTGCGCTGATCTGAAGCGCGTTTCCGTGTCTGGTGTGGATAACCTCGATCACGTTAGCGCCTGTGGCAGCAATAGCCTGCGCGGTGCGAACCAGCTGGCCTGGGCGGTCTGGCAACATCACGCTGATGTTGATCACGCGCTCAGTGGCCGCGAGTCCGTGCTGAATCACCTTCTGCATGAGCAGCGGGTCGATGTTTCCACCGGACAAAATGGCAACGGTTTTGCCCTTTAGCTTCAGCGCGCCAGAGAGCATCGCAGCCACGGGAACCGCTCCTGCCGGTTCAACAACCTGCTTGGCCCGCTCCAAAAGCATCAGCAGAGCTTTCGCAATCTCGTTCTCGGTAACAGTGACAACCTTGTCGATGTGCTGCGAAATGAGGTCGAACGGAATCTTGCCGGGCTTGTTTACCGCGATTCCATCGGCGATGGTTGGGGTGGTGTGCACCTCAACCGGATGCCCAGCTTTGATGCTCGGTGGGTAAGCGGCGGCGTGCTCGCTCTGCACACCGTAAACCTTCACTTTGCGTCCGCGCTTTGCGGCGGCCAACTTGGCGGCTACCGCGACTCCAGCTGCCAGTCCACCTCCACCGATAGCCACGATGATGTTGTCAACATCTGGCACCTGTTCGAAAATTTCAAGCGCAACGGTCCCTTGGCCGAGCACGACATCGATGTTGTCGAACGGAGGGATGAAAACAGCACCCTTTTCTGCGGCATGCTCCTTGGCCGCCTTGAGGGCTTCGGCAAAAGTTGCTCCAACGAGAACCACCTCGGCGCCGTAACCGCGGGTTGCCTGTACCTTCGGAAGGCTGGCACCCACCGGCATGAAGATAGTGCTGCGGATTCCTAGTTTGGTTGCCGCGAGGGCCACACCCTGAGCGTGGTTTCCGGCGCTGGCAGCAACCACGCCACGCTTGCGCTCATCGGCGGTCAGCTTACTGATGCGGTGATAAGCCCCGCGCACCTTGTAAGCACCGGTTCGCTGAAGGTTCTCAGCCTTGAGGAAAACCTCCTGGCCAATGTGCTCGCTCAAGAAGTAGCTGTGCAGCATTGGGGTTTCGATTGCGACCTCGCCCACAATCGCGCGCGCGGCCTCAAACTGAGCCAAACTGGGCACGGGAGTGGGTGAATTCGTCATTCGGCACCTTTCGGTTTCTATGCTGGTAAAAGTTTAGTTTGCGTTGGTTGCGCAATACGTTGGGAGTGTCCGTGGAGCAGCTTGAACTTTCGGTCGCCGAGGCTCGGATGATTGCGCTGCAAACGCTCGGTTTACGGCACAACCTAGCCGCTGGTAAAAAGGGCACCGATGCCGTGCTCAGCGTGCTGGATCATCTGAGCCTGCTGCAGATGGACACGGTAAACGTGTTTGAACGAGCACACTACTTACCAGTGTTCAGTCGCATCGGTGGGTTCGATCGCCAAGACCTGACCAGCCTGATGTCCTTTGACCGGGCGGGTGCCGACAAGGGCGGCCCAGAACTGATCGAGTACTGGGCACACGAGGCAAGCGTGATCCCCACAACTGACCTACCGCTTTACCGATGGCGGATGGATTCGGTTCACACCGGCAAGCACAAGGATGGCTGGACGGCTTTCGCCAACGAGAACCGCGGTCTCCTCGATTGGATGAAGAGCGAAATCGCCGACCGAGGCCCGCTGAGTGTGGGCGACCTCGAGCACGAGCGCAACGTGAGACGCGGCCCATGGTGGGGCTGGAGCGATGTGAAGAACGGGCTGGAGTGGATGTTCATGGCTGGCGAGGTGGTCAGTGGCGGCCGCAAAGGCTTCACCCGCACCTACGCACTACCCGAGCAAATCCTGCCCGAAACCGTGCGGGTGGGCTTGGAGGCGGCCGGCACCCCCGAGGCGCATTTGGCTTCCCGCAAAACCCTGCTTCTCAAAGCCGCAGCCACGCTTGGCATAGCCACCGCTAAGGATCTGGTGGACTACCACCGGCAGTCACTAACCGTGTGTAAGTCGATCATCACTCACCTGGTTGAGGCGGGCTCCCTGCTGCGCGTCAAAGTTCAGGGCTGGCAGGACGAGGCTTACCTTGCAAGCACAAACCTGCCGCTGTTGAGCGAAACACCCACAGGCGGAACAAACCCCACCACGATCCTCAGCCCGTTTGACCCGCTGGTTTGGAATCGCGAACGTGCGGTGAGGCTGTTTGACTTCGACTACAAAATAGAGATTTACACGCCAAAGCCGAAACGTATCTACGGCTATTACACGCTGCCGATTCTTCACAACCGCAGGCTGGTGGGTCGCATCGATCTAAAGAGCGACCGTCAGAACAGCTGCCTCATGGTTCAGGCCGCTTGGGCGGAAACCTGGCTCACCGAATCGCAGCGAAAGGCGGCATCCGGCTCGCTCGCTCGCACTCTCAAGGTTGCCCAAACGTGGCAAGGGCTCGACCGCATCGCGATCGAGCCCATTGGCACACTTTCACCAGAACTAACTTCCGCTCTGGCAGGCAAATAGCTCCTAGAAGCTACCGCCAATCTTCTTGAGCCGAGCCACTCGGTCTGGAATTGGAGGGTGAGTGCTGAACAAGCGCTCAACCAGACCAGGCTTCACCGGGTCTGCGATGTACATGTGAGCCATGCTCGAACTCGCACGACGCATCGGCCGACCGTACTGACCAAGCTTCTGCAAAGCGCTGGCCAGTCCATCGGGGTAGCGAGTGATCTCGGCACCGGAGGCATCGGCCAGGTACTCGCGCTGACGCGAAACTGCGGCCGAAATCAGCGGTCCGATGAGCCAGGCAATGATGCTCGCCACGATACCGATGAGGATCATCGCGGCACCAAAACCGTTATCTCGGTCATCGCGGCGACCTCCGGAGAAGAACGCCATACGAATGGCAAAGTCCGCAAGCACACCGATTGCCGAGACCAGCCCGAACACGATTGTGCTGACCCGAATGTCGTAGTTCTTCACGTGTGACATCTCGTGAGCCATCACGCCCTCGAGCTCTTTGTCATCCATGATTCCGAGTAGCCCGGTGGTTGCCGCAACAATCGCGTGTTTTGGGTCCCGCCCAGTTGCAAAGGCGTTTGGAGCCGGATCCTCGATGATGTACACCTTTGGCATTGGCATACCCTCGGTGATTGCCAGGTTCTCGACAATGTTCCAGAGGCGCGGGTTATCGCGTTTCTCGATTTGAATCGCGCCGCTCATCGCCACGGCCAGCGAGCCGGCCATGAAGTACTGAAACAGCGTGTAAAGCAGCACGAAACCGATGATCAAGATAGCGCTCGAGCCGTTGCCCGAGACCTGTCCCCACCAGTACGACAGGCCACCGAGTAACAGAACGAAGCCACCGATGATTAGAACGGTGTTGCGCTTGTTAGCTGCGATAGCTGAATACATCTAGAACTTCACCTGTGGTGGTTCTGCGATGGCAGCCGCGTCGGCAACCTCGAAGAACTCGCGCTTTACGAAGCCCAGGCCCTTTACAAACAGGTTGGCAGGGAACTGCAGGATCTTGGTGTTGAGCTCGCGAACGCCTCCGTTGTAGAAGCGACGGGCAGCCATAATCTTGTCTTCGGTGTCGGTCAGCTCTGCCTGCAGCGCCAGGAAGTTCTGGTTAGCCTGCAGCTGAGGGTAGGCCTCGGCTACGGCGAACAGGCTCTTCAGTGCTCCGGCAAACTCACCCTCGGCAGCGGCTGCCTGAGCAGGGTGCTGAAGGGCGGCTGGCGAAACGGTGGCTGCACGAGCACGGGTTACGTTCTCGAAAACCTCTTTTTCGTGGGTAGCGTAACCCTTCACGGTCTCGATGAGGTTTGGGATTAGGTCGGCGCGGCGCTTCAGCTGAACCGTGATGTCGCTCCAGGCTTCATCAACGCGAACGTTGAGGGTTACCAGCGAGTTGTAAGTGGCCCAAAGCCACACACCAATCAAAACGACTAGTCCGAGTACAACCCAGATTGCGATTTCCATGTGGATGCTCCTATGCAGATGCGTCTTTTCGGTTGTGCCGATTGTTTAGCCCACCGCTTTGGTGGGATGCATCTGTGACAATGCTAAGTGCCGTCACCGACGGGTTCATCCATGATTCAGCAAACTCCCAGCAAACCACGCGAATAGACTCATCAGCGGAGGAAGTATGTCTTTTTATCGCTCGATGCAGGGATTGGTATTTGTCATGCTCGGCTTTGCGATTCTCGGCGCCTGGATGCTCACACTTGCGGGAGGATCGGTACTACTTCCCTACCGAATCAGCGACCTCGGTCTCTCCAATGACATCTCGAACTTCGCCTTTCTTATCAGCGCCGGCTGGTTAGCACAGGCCGTCACGACGGTCACTTTCGGTTTCTTCACCGATGCTGAGAAGCGGGCTCGAGGCTCGCGCAGTGTGCTGCTCTGGGTGGCGATAGCCGCTATGCCACTTTCCGTCTGGCTGCTCGACTCGGCTACCGATTGGCTCTGGCTTGCCATCGGCTGGATCGCTGTTCAGGGCACCGCCGGTGCGCTCACTGCAATTTGTTTCGCAATCGCGGGTGACTTCATCAATGATGAGCTCATCGGAGTCATGTCTGGCGTTTTTGGCGCTGTGCCAGGAATCGCTCTGCTGGTGGGCGTTGAAATTGCTGACGTGCGCTGGGTTCCGGCAAATCTGATTTTCTGGATTCCAACCGTGGTGTCGATTGTTGCGCTGATGCCGCTGGCGATTTATTACTCGCGCAACAACCGCCTCATGGTTCCTGCCGAAGAGACTGTCGAGCCACTGCAACGGGTTGGCCTGTGGAAACTGGTCATCGTTGTAGCACTGATTACGGCGGCTGCCCCAGCGGTTCAGCTCTTCCCAATCCAGTACCTGGTCTCCGAGGTTGGCGTACCTTGGGAATCCGTCCCAACTCACGTAACCCTTTTGGGAGCTGTTTCTGTGGGTTCGCTGGTGTTCGGCTCTCTGCTCAGCGGCCTCGTGGTGCGAAAACTTCGCGGCAGCTTGGAGATTTTGTCGGCCGCCGCACTGGTGCAACTAATTAGCCTGGCACTGATGCACGGAGCCTCAACCAGCGGCTACTACCTGTTCTTCTTCGGTTTGGTGAGTTTCGGAATTGGCTTGGCATCCGGCTCGCTGGTGGCAACGGCGATCTGGACCCTGGGGCGAAGCAACGCGGTGGGCCGCAACTTGAGCGCCATCAGCGCGGCTCAGGCAATCCCTTTTGCCCTGCTGGCAGCCTACGCCGGACTGTCTTTCGATCAAGTCGGCTGGCACGAGACGCTCGATAGTTTGTTCGTGATCGCCGCGCTGCTGAGCCTGCTGGCAATCGTGCCGCTAGCTCAAGGAAAGATCGTCTTCCGCGACTCGCGCGTCGAAGAATAAAGCGCGGTTCGTGCCCCCAGTGGGACTCGAACCCCTCCCCACCGCACTCGCAATCAAAGATTGCTCGAACCCGGCGTGGGCCCACCACGCGTGGGTTCGTGCCCCCAGTGGGACTCGAACCCACACTGTAGCGATTTTAAGTCGCCCGTCTCTGCCATTGGACTATGGGGGCAGAAACTTGAAAAGGCGCCCCGCTGAGTGGGCGCCCTTCCGAGTTTAGTTTTGAATGCTAAGCCTTAGGGCGCGAAGCAAAAGTCTCGAACTGTAAACGAGGTTCCGTAAGCGCCGAGTCGTTTGCGATGTCACGACCGAGGAAGAAACCGCCGATCCAGTCACCGACAACGCGCAGCTTGCGCTCCCACATTGGCATTGCCAAACCGTGGTAGCCGCGGTGCATGATCCAGGCGATGAAACCCTTGATGGCCAGCTTGCGCCACTGGTAAACACCAACGCCGAGACCGAGGCCGGCAACAGCACCCAGGTTCTCGTGGATGTACTCGGCTGGGTTCTCGCCACGCAGAGTAGCCACGATGTTCTTGGCGAGCAGCTTGGCTTGACGTACCGCGTGCTGTGCGTTCGGAACGCAGAAACCGCCCACGCCGCCACCAGTAAGGTCTGGCACTGCAGAGACATCACCCGCAGTCCAGGCATCGGAGATAACTTTGTCGCCGTTGACGATCTGCAGGGTGGCGTTCGCGGTGACACGGCCACGGTCGTCGAGCGGGAAGTCGGTGTTGCGAACCACAGGGTTAGCCATGACGCCAGCAGTCCAGACGATGAGGTCGGACTCGAACTTCTCGCCGGTGCTCAGTTCAACCTTGCCGCCAACTGCAGACTGCAGCTGGGTGTTGAGGTGAACCTTGGCGTTGCGGGCATCGAGGTTGGCAAGCACCCACTCGCTGGTTGGCAGCGAAACCTCGGGCATGATTCGTCCCATGGCTTCGATGAGGTGGAAGTGCACGTCCTCGAAAGCGATGGTTGGGTAAAGGCTGATCAGGCTGCTTGCCAGCGAGCGCAGCTCTGCAAAGGTCTCGATGCCAGCGAAACCACCACCGACGACAACGAAGGTGAGCAGGCGATCGCGAGCCGCACCGGCAGGCAGGTTGGCGGCCTTGTCGAAGTTGCTGATGAGTCGGTTGCGAACCTCAACGGCTTCTTCAACGTTCTTCATGCCTATGCAAACATCGGCGACGCCTGGAATAGGGAAAGTACGGCTGACCGCGCCTGCGGTAACAACGACCTGGTCGTACTCCAGCTTCAGTGGCGAACCGCCCGCAATCTCGACGGTTGCGGTCTTCTTCTTGTGGTCAACTTTGGTGACCTTGCCGGTGATGATGTTGGTCTTCTTGAGGTGCTTGCGGTGGCTCACGATAACGTGGCGCTCTTCGATGCTTCCGGCGGCAACCTCAGGCAGAAACGGCTGGTAAGTCATGTATGGCAGCGGGTCAACCAGAGTGACCTCGGCCTCACCCTTGTAGAGGTGCTTCTCAAGTTTCTTGGCGGTATAGAAACCGGCGTAACCGCCACCGACAATGAGGATTTTTGGCGTAGCAACGCCGAGTTTGTTTGCAGGCATTGTTCTAGTTTAGCGGGGGTAGCGGAACTTGAGCCTACAGACCACTAGTACGAACAAGCGCACTTTGCCGGGCTCCAGGAGCAGACCGACAGCGCCAAATCTCCGATGGGGTTGACCCCCGGCCCAGCCGCCAGCGCGTGCCCAACCAGAGCGTGCAAACACTTGACCCGCTCGGGCATGCCGCCCGCGCTGATTCCCGCAATCTCGGGCACATCGCCAAGCCCGGCGCGGTCGGCTAGGTACGACTCGTGCGCGCGCTGGTAGGCGGCCGCCACGGCAGGGTCATCCGCGAGCAGCTGCTGATACTCGACCATCAACCCCGATGCCTCCAGCGTGCTAACCGCTGCGGTAGCGGCGGGGTGGGTGAGGTAGTAAACGGTGGGAAACGGTGTGCCATCGCCCAGCCTTGGCTTGGTTTGCACCACCACCGGGTTTCCGCAGACACAGCGTGCAGCAATCGCCACGATGTCGCGTGCGGGACGCCCAAGTTGCTTGCTGACCTCGGCGATGTCCCGCTCGGTGGCGGCTGTGAGCGGCATGGTGGTTCCTAGTTCGAAGTTTCTTTGCCGGTAGCGGCATCGGGGTCTGGTTCGGCGAGGCCAGCCTTGAGCACGGACTGAGTCAGGGTGTCGACCCAATTCTTCTTGACCCGCATGATGCTGGACGAGATCTCATCGGAGTTGCGGGCCTTGGCCAGTGCGGCACCCACCGTACCGGAGTCATCGTTGGCGTCAATCTGGTCGGCATCCATCACCAGGTAGCTGATTTCACCGGGAAGCACGTAGTAGAGCCGTTCACGAGCCTGCGCCCGAATGTAAACCGGGTCGTCCCAGCGAGTTCGCTCCACGCGCATTGCCGCGAGGTCCTTTTTCGCCTGGTCTAGCTTGGCCTGAACCGCCGCAATGTCGCGCTGCTGGTTCACCCAAACCTGCACCATCGGCCCCACCAAGATGAGCGTCAAAACCACCAGAGCAACAGTCAGCAGCGTATAGACGTTGAACCGGCGGCTGCGGATAAAGTCGCCTGCCGCAGCGTTCAAACGCAGCGCCGGCTGCTGCGGTTTAGCAGCACTCGGACGAGCAGCCATTCGGTTGGGCGGTCGCTTTAACGCAGAACGCGCCGCCCCCGGAACGGGTCGACGCGTCTGCTTTGGTTTCATGAGTCCAGCCTAAGCCGAACCTTGCTACTAGCCCTTGAAGCGCGGGAATGCGCCGCGACCTGCGTACAGGGCGGCATCGGTGAGCTCTTCTTCGATGCGCAGCAGCTGGTTGTACTTGGCAACACGCTCCGAACGAGCAGGTGCTCCGGTCTTGATCTGGCCCGCGTTGGTGGCGACGGCAAGGTCGGCGATGAAGGTGTCTTCGGTCTCACCCGAACGGTGGCTGATGATGGCCTTCATTCCGTGGCGCTGCGCCAGCGAAACGGCATCGAGGGTCTCGGTGAGGGTACCGATCTGGTTCACCTTCACGAGGATGGCGTTTCCAGCCTTCTCATCGATGCCCTTCTGCAGACGAGCAGGGTTGGTTACGTACAGGTCGTCGCCAACCAGCTGAACCTTGTCGCCCAGCTGCGCGGTGATGGCGGTCCAGCCAACCCAGTCATCCTCGGCCAGCGGGTCCTCGATGGAAACCAGCGGGTACTTGGCAACGAGGTCGGAGTAGTAGGCGATCATGTCGGCGGAGCTGCGCTCCTGGCCCTCGAAGGTGTACTTGCCGGTGGCTTCGCTGTAGAACTCGGTGCTGGCAACGTCCAGGGCCAGAGCAATCTGGCTGCCCAACTTGTAGCCCGCCTTGGCAACGGCCTCGGCAATCAGGTCAAGCGCGGCTGCGTTGGTTGGCAGCTCTGGGGCGAAACCACCCTCGTCGCCCAAACCGGTGCTCAGACCCTTGCTGTGAAGCAGCGACTTGAGCGTGTGGTAAACCTCGGCGCCCCAGCGAAGTGCCTCGCTGAAGGTCTCGGCACCGAGTGGCACGATCATGAACTCCTGAATGTCAACACCGGTGTCGGCGTGCGCTCCACCGTTGATGATGTTCATCAGTGGCACAGGCAAAACGTAAGCATTTGGGCCACCCAGGTAGCGGTAGAGCGGCTGACCGGTGGTCTCGGCGGCCGCACGAGCGTTGGCAAGCGAAACGCCCAGGATGGCGTTCGCACCCAAGTTGCTCTTGTTGTTAGTGCCGTCAACGGTGATGAGGGCGGCGTCCACCAGACGCTGGTCGGTGCTGTCGAAGCCAACCAGGGCCTCATCGATGGTCTCGATGACTGCCTTGACCGCACCCTGAACACCCTTACCAAGGTAGCGACCCTTGTCGCCGTCGCGGGCTTCGTGGGCCTCGAATGCACCGGTCGATGCGCCCGATGGAACAGCAGCGCGGCCGAAGCTGTCGTCCTCAAGCAGAACTTCAACTTCGATGGTTGGGTTACCGCGGCTGTCAAGAATTTCGCGAGCGCCGATGGCTTCGATGATGGACAAGGTTTTCTCCTCGATTAGGTGTGGGATGTGGCGCAAGATTTGCGCAGAAAACTTCGTTGTAATCGGGTTTAGTTTACT
>JACCDQ011004655.1_pt1 | contig 13062 bp, 14 predicted proteins | sample 7446031 | NCBI WGS metagenome assembly JACCDQ01 (sample SAMN15323442, study PRJNA562643) | freshwater metagenome | isolation source: river surface water | place: USA:Blue River Watershed | collected 2017-08-17 | reverse complement strand
GGCAGGATTTGAACCTACGACCTTCGGGTTATGAGCCCGACGAGCTACCAGACTGCTCCACCCCGCGATTATCCCGCCATTATACGCAGGTAAGTCTCCCTCGTGCAAGAGCTGTGGTGGTTTGATGAGGTGGTTTCGTTCGATATCGCTGGGTTAAAGGCTGATTTGGGCCAAAATCAGATGCGTTGCCGCACAAGCCATCAGTGCCGCTATCAAGTCATCCAGCATGATGCCGAGACCGCCATGAACTTTGCGATCAAACCAACGAATTGGCCAAGGCTTGAGAACATCAAAGAGCCTAAATGAGAGGAAGCCGACGATCAGCGTTGTCCATGATGGGGGTACCAAGGTCATTGTGACGAGAAGACCAACCACTTCATCCCAGACGATCCCAGAGTGATCCTGAATCCCAATTTTTTGTTCTGTTTCATGACATATCCGTATTCCCGCCAAGAACAGCACGATCGTAATACCGATATAGAGCATTGGCGAAGTACCTGACACGAGCCAATACAGGGGAGTTGCTGCCAGCGTTCCCAGAGTCCCTGGTGCTTTGGGCGAAAGCCCCGAACCGAAGCCCAGACCCAGAAAGCACCAAACATTGCTGAAAGCGATGTGAGCCGGAATCTTCGCTTGCTTCCTTTTTTTTGTCTTAGGAGGGTTTGAAATGTTCATATCCACTTTTGACCAAATCGATCAGCCCTGAACCTGTTCTGATGCGAAGACCGGGTTTTGACTCAATGCGACCGATGCAGGCTCCGTCCAAGTTCAGTTGGCGAAACATGCGCTCAACGTCCTCTTGATGCTTAGGGGAAACAGTGAAGCACAGTTCATAGTCATCGCCGGCTCTGAGGGGAAAGCCTAGATCTCCACTGCAATCGATAAATTTCCGGACGGGCTTTGAGAGAGGCAGTCGATCCCATTCGATGTCTGCGCCTACCTGACTTCGCTCAAGAATATGGCATAAATCTGCGGCGAGTCCGTCGGAGATATCTATGCAGGCATTGGCCATTCCGAGAAGCGCCTGTCCCAGCGCCACCCGAGGGTTCGGCGTTTCGAGCGCAGCGTAGAGTGCAGGGTCCTCGATGAATAAGGAACCTTGTCGGCCCAGAAGGCCCAGTCCCGCATTGCCAATGGGCCCACTGACATAAATGAGGTCGTTCGGTTTTGCACCCGATCGGAGTAGGGCCTCTCCTTCAGGGATTGTGCCGATGACCTGAACAGTGATGGCGAGAGGACCTTGCGTCGTATCTCCCCCGATCAGTGCGATGTCGTGCTGTGCGGCCAAGGCAAAAAAGCCTGCAGAGAATTCACCCAACCAGGCCTCATCAATTTGGGGAAGTGTGAGGGCAAGAGAACACCACGCCGGTTTGGCGCCACTTGCGGCAAGATCACTGAGGTTGACGGCCAAGGCTTTGTGCCCCAGACCCTGGGGGTTTGTATCGGGAAAAAAATGAACTCCGGCAACCAGGGTATCGATACTCAGTGCCAGATATTGTTGGGCAGGGGGCGCGACCAACGCGCAGTCATCCCCGATACCGAGGATGATGTCACTGCGCCCTGTTGGGCGATTGAAAAACGTTTCGATCAGGCTGAATTCGCCGGACGCCATTTTCAGCTGGATTTATCCGAATGCGCGCATTCAGTGTCCCGAATTTTCTTCGACAAGCGATCCAGCAGGCCATTGACGAATTTATGGCTCTGAGTGGCCCCAAACTCCTTAGCGAGATTGATTCCCTCGTTCACAATGACGCGATAGGGAACCTCTGGATGACAAAGGAGTTCATAGGTGCTGATGCGAAGGATGGCTCGCTCCACGGGATCGATTTGCTCGACCGGCCGGGAAGTGAATTCACCAATTGCGGCATCAATAACGTCTAAACGTGCGGGAACATTGTGAAGAAGATCTTGGAAGTAACCGAGTTCACCCTTGCCAATGCCGTGTTCCTCAACAAACTGACGCTCAATCTCCGACAGGTTGTATCGCGTCATTTGCCACTGATAAATCGCCTGAACTGCGCTTTTCCGGGCTTGTGTCTTGCTGCTACTCATCCTGCATTCAATTCGCGGATCAGGTTGACCATTTCGATGCTGGATAGGGCGGCTTCCGCGCCCTTATTACCGGCCTTGGTTCCGGCGCGCTCAATGGCTTGTTCGATGGTGTCGACGGTCAGCACGCCGAAGGCAACGGGGATGCCATGCTGCAGTGAAACACTGCTTAGCCCTTTGACGCATTCTCCGGCTACATGATCGAAGTGGGGGGTTGAGCCTCGGATAACCGCACCGAGTGCAATGATGGCATCGTAACGGCCGGTGGCCGCAACCTTCTGAACGGCCAACGGCAGTTCGTAGGCACCGGGTGCCTTCACGACATGAATATCTGATTCTTTTGCGCCATGGCGGATCAGCGCGTCAATAGCACCCCCTTCCAGGGCATCGACGATGAAGCTATTGAAACGGGAACAGACCAAGGCGAAGCGAGCGCCCTTGACGTTGAAGTGACCTTCAAAAGTTTTGAGTTGGTTCATGGCTGGCGTTTTTTATGGTCAGTGTGAATTAATTCGTTCAATTATCGCCTAAGCTGGCGAGTGCTGCGTCGATCCGCTGAACATAGGGTGCTGCCCAGGGGTGTGACTCGAGCCAGTCGGGGCCGATCTGGTTCAAAAGGCGCTCATGTTCGCAGCGAGCGTTTTCTTGCTTCAGTGATGTCAGAACCCGGTGTACTTTTCGTAAAACGGATTCGGTCAGAGGTGCTTCGGGCCCGCCGAGCTCCTCGCGCCATTCTCTCTCGATGGCGGCGATGAGCTTGCTCAGTTCACGACTCAGGTGGTCTGAAGACATGGCTTTCGATCTCAGAGGTCTGAATTGCAACTCACAAAGTCGACGACTTCGAGACCGTAACCCGAAAGGCCGAGATACTTTTTGGGCGAATGGCCAATGACTTTGAGTTTGCGAACCCCAAGATCCGCCAGGATTTGAGCCCCGGTTCCGGTTGTTCGCCAGTCTTCCGTCGCAGGCGTGCTGACTGGGAATTCGATGCCATGATCTTCCATCTGGTACTGATGAATCCGTTCGACCAGGAATTTGTCATCTTCTTCCTTCCGGATGACGACGAGGGCTCCTCGACCTTCTTCCGCGATTCTGCGCATGGCGCTTCGAAGAGAAATGCTGGACCCTTCCCGTTTGCCACCCAGAAGGTCACCTAATACATTTCGACCATGGACCCGAACCAGAATGGGGTCCTCTCCGCGGACCTGTCCCATTACGAGAGCCAGATGCAATCGTTGATCGACCTGATCCTGATAGGCAATCATTCGAAACTGTCCGAATTCGGTCGGAAAGTCGCACTCGCAGATTCGTTCGACGGTTTTTTCGTTCTGAATGCGGTATTCGATGAGGTCAGTGATCGTCCCGATCTTAAGATTGTGTTCTAGCGCAAATGCTTCAAGATCGGCGCGGCGCGCCATCGTTCCATCCTCATTGAGGATCTCAACAATGACGGCAGCCGGTTCGAGCCCTGCAAGGCGGGCTAAATCACAACCTGCTTCGGTGTGGCCTGCTCTGTTGAGGACACCACCCGGCTGAGCCATTAAAGGGAACACATGCCCGGGTTGGACCAGATCATCCGGTCTGGCCTCTGATGCGACCGCGGCTTGAATGGTCCTGGAACGATCGGCCGCTGAGATGCCGGTCGTGACGCCGGAAGCGGCCTCAATCGATACCGTGAAATTGGTGGAGTGGGGTGTCCGGTTTTCATTCACCATGAGGGGCAAGCGGAGCTGCTGACAGCGCTCCCTGGTCAGCGTAAGACAGATGAGCCCTCTGCCGTATCGCGCCATGAAATTGATGTCCTCGGGTCGCGTATGGCTGGCTGCCATGACCAGATCACCTTCGTTTTCTCGATCCTCATCGTCGAGGAGGACGACCATTCGTCCTTGGCGAATTTCCTCGATTAACTCTGCCGTGCTGTGCATCACGCGAAACCATTGTCCTGAAGAAGTGCCATGGTAACACCCGACGCTGGAATTCCGGCTTTTTCGCCGAGCAGGAGGCGCTCGAGGTAACGCGCGATCAGATCGACTTCAAGGTTGACAGCCTCCCCTTGGCTGCTGGTTCCAAGGGTCGTCTCCTGAAGGGTGTGTGGCACGATGTTGACCGTAAACTGGGCCCCTGACACCGCGTTGACGGTCAGGCTGATGCCGTTGATGCAGATGGATCCTTTCTCAGCAATGTAGCGTGCTAGCTCCTGGGGGGCCTCCAGCGTAAAACGCCAGGATCTCCCATCATCGACACGTTCAAGAATATGTCCCACACCATCGACATGGCCGCTGACCAGATGCCCGCCCAATCGAGTGGTTGGAAGCAGCGCCATTTCCAGGTTGACGGGTGAACCGGGCCCAAGCTGTCCCAATGTCGTTCGTGAAAGGCTTTCTCTTGAAACATCCGCGCTGAAACTTCTTGCATCAATCTCGACGGCCGTCAGGCAAACGCCATTCACCGCAATGCTGTCGCCAATCGCGGCTTGATCGATTGGAAGTTTGCCGGTGGCAATCCGAATTCGCATGTCACCACCGCGAGGTTCAAGTCGTGCGATCTTCCCGATCGCTTGGATGATGCCAGTAAACATGGTGGTGGTTGTCCGATTTGAAAATGGAGGAGGGAGTGGGCTAGCGGGGTCTGAGAGTCAGCCTAAGGTCCTGACCGATCTGGCGACATTCCACGAGGTGGAGTTGCGGTGCGTCGGCCAGACGCTCAAGGTCTGGTAGCTGAAAAAGCCCTCGCCCTTCGCTACCCAGAACTTGGGGGGCCATGTAGATGATCCACTCATCCACCAGGCCTGAAGCCAGCAGCGCGCCATTCAGTGTCGCGCCGCATTCAAAAAGCACCTCGTTGAATCCTTGTTGACCGAGCCATTGCGTCACGGCGGCCAGTTCAATGCCGCCCTTGGCAGACGCCGGGAGTTGATGCGTCGATGCCGCATGTTCAGGGTGGGGTTTTTGAAGGGTCAGGACCTGATGGCTGCCGAACTCTTGGAAGAATCGGGCACTCCGAGGGCAGCGAAGTTGGGAATCGAGGAGAACCCGAACCGGTTGCTTCAGCGGTTGTTGCGCTTCCGCTGGTCGGGCGGTCATGGCAGGATTATCGGCTAAGAGGGTTCCGGATCCCGTCACAATCGCCGATGCGCGAGCTCTCAGGCGATGGACGTCCTGACGCGCCTCAGCCCCTGTGATCCATTGGCTTTCGCCTGAGGCCATGGCGGTTCGCCCATCTAGGCTCATGCCAATCTTGCTCCGAATCCAGGGTCTTCCTGTCCGCATGCGTTGAACGAAGCCGAGATTGAGGCTTTCAGCATCCTCTGCAAGCAGCCCCGATTGGGTGATGATGCCTGCCTCTTGAAGACGCTGAAGCCCCTTGCCGGCCACGAGGGGGTTAGGATCTTCCATGGCTGCGACAACACGTCGAAGACCATGGCCGATCAGGGCTTCAGAGCAGGGCGGGGTTCGGCCCTCATGGTTACAGGGTTCGAGCGTTACATACGCTGTGCCGCCGCGCGCTTTTTCCCCGGCTGCCTTGAGCGCATGCACCTCGGCATGCGCTTCACCGGCAAATTGATGCCAGCCTTCACCCACGATTTCGCCCTGATTGACAATCACGCAGCCGACGCGAGGGTTGGGATCCGTCGTCCAAAGTCCCTGTCGCGCTAAAACCAGTGCGCGGGCCATGTAGCGGGCATCGTCAGCGGAAAAGGGCGTTTGGGGGCTCATGGGCGCGATGGTATTGGGGTGAGCCTCGGAAAGTGGCTTCCGATGGCCCTTAGACGCTGATGGGCTTAAGAGTCCGAGGACGGTAAAGGTGATTTGGGGTCGAGTTCCAGGTGATCGATGACCTCACGGAACTCATTGACGTCTTGAAAGCTTCGGTAAACGGAGGCAAAGCGGATGTAGGCCACGTGATCAAGGCCTGCCAGTTCCGACATGACACTTTCGCCGATCAGGCGGGAGGGCACTTCGCGCTCACCCGTTCCGAGTAGTTTCTTCTCAATACGGGCAATCGCCGCCTCGACCCGCTCGATGTCGACGGGACGCTTTTCAAGGGCCCTCAGCATGCCTGCTCGAAGCTTGTCTTCTCGGAAAGGCTCCCGATTTCCGTTGCTTTTGATGATGCGCGGAAGCGTCAGTTCAACGGTCTCGAAGGTCGTGAATCGTTCACGGCAATCGGTGCATTCACGGCGTCTTCGTACCTGATCGCCTTCCTGAGAAAGCCTGGAATCAATGACTCGCGTATCGTCTGCGCCACAAAAAGGACATCGCATCGCAAATCCTAAAATCAGGCGTCGGGGTAAACGGGATAGCGCTTGCAGATCTCACTGACGTCATCACGCACCCGGTTGATGACCGCGTCGTTTTCAAGATCGTCCACGACATCGCAAATCCAGTCAGCCAAGGTGACACAATCGGCCTCGGTGAAGCCTCGCGTGGTGACGGCGGGTGTTCCGATCCGAATGCCGCTGGTCACAAAAGGGGACTGGGGATCATTGGGAACAGCGTTTTTGTTCACGGTGATGTGAGCGCGTCCCAAAGCGGCATCAACGGCTTTTCCGGTAACGCCGCGCGCAATCAGATCAACGAGCATCAAGTGATTGTCCGTTCCGCCAGAGACGATATTAAGGCCCCGAGCCATGAAGCGTGAGGCCATGGCTTGTGCGTGCGTCACCACCCGCTGTTGGTAGCTTTTGAATTCAGGTTGCATGGCCTCCTTGAGGGCTACGGCCTTGGCGGCAATCACGTGCATCAGGGGGCCGCCTTGGATTCCGGGGAAGACCAGCGAGTTGAGTTTTTTCTCGATTTCCTCATTGGCCTTGGCGAGAATCAATCCGCCTCGCGGACCTCGAAGTGTCTTGTGCGTGGTCGTGGTGGTCACGTCGGCAATGCCGACGGGGCTCGGATACACGCCAGCCGCCACAAGGCCTGCAACATGGGCCATGTCCACGAGGAGGTAGGCACCGACTTCATCCGCAATGGTGCGGAAAAATGTCCAATCCACCACCCGGCTGTAAGCAGAAAATCCCGCAATGATCATCTTGGGTTTGTGTTCGCGGGCGAGTCGGGCGACTTCCTCGTAATCGATGAGTCCAGTCGAGGTATCCAGCCCGTATTGGATCGCGTTATAGAGTTTTCCTGAAAAATTGACCTTTGCGCCATGGGTGAGATGGCCCCCATGGGCGAGGCTCATACCGAGGACCGTATCGCCAGGGTTCAGGAGGGCCATGAAAACCGCCGCATTGGCCTGTGACCCAGAATGTGGTTGGACGTTTGCATAGTCGGCCGAGAAAAGGCGCTTGGCGCGATCAATGGCTAAACTTTCGACCACATCAACATGCTCACACCCCCCATAGTAGCGCTTGCCAGGGTAGCCCTCGGCATACTTGTTCGTAAGAACCGTTCCCTGGGCCTGAAGTACGCGAGGGCTCGCATAGTTTTCTGACGCAATCAGTTCGATGTGATCTTCCTGGCGGTGTTCTTCTGCCTGAATTGCGGACCAGAGTTCTGGATCGAAACCGGCGATTTCCATTCCTTTGCTGAACATGGTGGGAACCTAGATGGGATGGGGAATTAACCTTAATTTTATACCACGAAAGGTGAGGGTCTACGACTCGCCAACCAGTTCGACAATGGACGCCTTGAGCCTGAGTCGCACCTGATCATCGGTCAGCGGAAGGTTGTCTTTTCCGGTCAGGAGGAAAATATCCTCCGCTCGGCTACCAATCGTCGAAATCCTTGCGTTATTGAGCCGTACATCGCACTGAGAAAATGCACGGCCGACTTTGGAGAGGAGGCCGGGGCGATCAGTAGCGATCAGTTCCATGACGGTCCCTTGCCGTTGAGGCTCATCCCGGAAGGTGATTTGGGTCGGGACGGTGAAGTGCCGGATTTGTCGTGCTTCCCGACGCTGAACTTGAAGATCGGCTTGGTCCTGGCCTGAAAGGGCTTCACGCAGTCGGACGGAGATTTGGACTTGTCGCATCGGGTCGGTCAGGCGCTCTCCGGATTGCTCAAGGACATGATAGCTGTGAACGACATAATCCTGCGTGCTGGTAATGATGCGAGCGTCAAGGACGGTCAGGTTGAGTTGATCGAGGATAGCAGTGGTTCTGGGGAAAATGAGGTCGTTCTGCCTTGCATAGATGAAGACTTCGGCGCTGCCGCGCTGACTGACAGTTCGAAGCAGGACAAGCGGAGGCTCTTGGCCGCGAAAGGCATCCAGCGCCACGGTATGCCAAACGATCTCTTCCGGGTGATATCGAAGAAAGTATTCCTCGCTAAAAACCTCATTCCAAATGGCCTGGGTTCTGGCCTCGGGGATGCCAAGCTTCATGAGCTTATCGAGGGTCTCGTTCTTGACGGCAGCGAGTTTCTCCTCCTGCTGCACCGGGTTGGCAAGGCCCCGACGGAACATCCAGCGGGCCTGCTCATACAGCTCGTGCAGAAGGGCATCTCGCCAGGAGTTCCAGAGATTCGGATTCGTCGCCCGGATGTCGGCGACCGTCAACAGGTAAAGGAAATCCAGCGTCGTTTGGTCGCGGATCGTCGTCGCAAACGCATGAATGATCTTGGGGTCACTGATGTCCTTGCGTTGAGCCGTTAGGGACATGAGGAGATGGTTTTGGACCACCCAGCAGACCCGTTGGGTATCGGCTTCACCGATGCCGTGGCGCCGGCAGAAGTCGGCGGCAATTTCAGCGCCCAGAGTGGAGTGATCCCCGCCACTCCCTTTGGCGATGTCGTGCATGAGCCCGGCCACGTAGAGGAGCTCCGGTTTTTCAATGCGTTTGAAGACTTCATTTGGAAAGGGGTGAGTTTCCCGATGTTGCTCCAACGCAAACCGACGCAGGTTTCGGACGACAAAAAGCGTGTGTTCATCCACGGTGTACACGTGGAAAAGGTCATACTGCATTCTTCCGACAACCCGGCCAAAGGCGGGCAGGTAGGCTGCGAGAACGCCATATCGATTCATTCGTCGGAGTTGGTGCGTCACGCCGACGGGTTGTCTCAGAATATCCATGAAGAGGCTGCAGGCCTTGGGGTCTTCCCTGAATTGATCATCAATCCGCTCGAGGTTTTGTCGGATCAGACGGATCGTGGAGGCTCGAATCCCCTTGAGTTCGGGATGCGTCTGCAAGAGAAGAAGGATTTCGAAGATGGCGAGGGGCCTTTGCTGAAATATTTCAGGATCCACGACCTCAAGATAGCCATCCACACTCCGGAAGTCGGGTGTGACGGTATCAACCTTGAAAGGATGCGCGCTGTGGAGAATGACTTCCTCAAAAAGCTGCATGAGCAATTCGTTGAGTCGCTCTAGCCCCATGACGGTTCTGAAGTACAGTTGCATGAACTGTTCAACGGCATGGTTGACGTTTTCAGATTCCACGCCAAACAAGCGGGCGAGTTCTTTTTGATATTCAAAAAGGAGGCGCTCTTCGGGGCGATCGGTGATGATGTGGAGCGCGAATCGAATTTCCCAGAGGAAGTCACGCGCCTTCTCGAGTTCCTCATGCTCTGGTTCAGTCAGCCAGCCCAGTTGGACGAGATCCAGTTCCCGAAGGTCGTAATGCCGCTTGATGATCCAATGGATGTTTTGAATATCCCGCAGTCCTCCGGGCCCTTCCTTGATGTTGGGTTCGAGATTGAAGGCGGTGTCGTGAAATTTGGCGTAGCGACTGGCTTGCTCGAGTCGCTTGGCTTCGAAGAATTCGTCCGATGGCCAGATCAGGGCAGGGCTGATCTCTTGTTCGAGTCGAGCGTAAAGCGCGCTATCGCCGCAGAGCAGTCTGGATTCGAGGAGATTGGTCATGACGGTTTGGTCTTTCACCGCCTCTTCAATGCATTCGAAGAGTCCTCGCACGCTCTGGGCCGGACGCAGGCCGATATCCCAAATGAACTGGAGGAATCCAGCAATTTGGGCGTCAGTTTTTGGACAATCGGTGGCTGCCGGATCCTTGAGAATCAGGAGGTCGACATCGGAATGCGGGTGCATTTCCCGGCGACCATAGCCCCCCACCGCGACCAGGCTGGGTTTTGGTGCTGCGACATCGCTGAGAAAATCCAGCCAGATCAACCCGAGGAGTTCATCGATGAAGTCGGAGCGCCAACGGATCAGGTCTCGGGCGGTTTCGCCCGCTGCAAAGCGTTCCTTGAGAAGCGCCTGATGGACCTTGGTGGCCTCGGTGCAGGCCGTTTTGGGGTCTAACCCAGAAAAACGGTCAGGTTCAATTTGAGGCGAGAGCGTTTCGAATATCAAGGGGTTCCTCCGCACGGCGCGTGAGGATTTCGAAACCCTCGGATGTCACTGCCACCATATGTTCCCACTGAGCAGAAAGGCTGTGATCCTTCGTCACGGCAGTCCAGCCATCGGGCAGGATCTTCACATGGCGTTTGCCCAGATTCAGCATCGGTTCAATGGTGAAGACCATTCCCTCTTGAAGTGTAAGCCCGGTGCCCGGGTTACCGTAGTGAAGGACTTGGGGATCTTCATGAAAGTCCTTGCCGATGCCATGCCCACAGAACTCTTGGACCACCGAAAGGCCATGGGCTTCGGCATGCCGTTGGATCGCATGTCCGATATCGCCAAGCGTGGCCCCCGGCTTGACCTCCAAAATCCCGAGATACATCGCCTCCTGGCAGATCTTTGCCAATCGGCTCGCCCGAATGGGAACGTCCCCCACCATAAACATTTTGCTGGTATCACCATGATATCCATCCTTGATGACGGTGATGTCGACATTAATGATGTCGCCGCTTTTGAGTTTCTTGGGGCCGGGAATGCCATGACAGACCGTATGGTTCACGGAGGTGCAGATCGATTTTGGAAAGCCCCGGTAATTGAGCGGGGCCGGAATCGCATTCTGAACGTTGACAATGTAATCGTGGCAGATTCGATCCAGTTCCTCAGTGGTGACGCCGGCGATGACATACGGCTCAATCATTTCGAGGACTTCAGCCGCCAGACGGCCTGCGACTCTCATAGTCTCGATTTCTTCAGAGGTCTTGATGCGAATGCTCATCGGGATATGCCTGATGGACCCCAGCGAGTGTTTCGTGGGCGGGGCCGAGGGTGGATGGATTGTTGAGATAAGCCGTTCATGGTATAAAGGCCTGCTTTTTTTAGCAACAACCCACACACATGTCGTCACGCTCGACAGGGTGCCGGGCCGACTTTGGTCGGATCTGGTCGTCGTTCGGGATATGTGGAGGCACAACCCTAATTCTTTAAGGAGTTTTCATGTCGACTGTTACTATGCGCCAGATGCTTGAGGCCGGTGTTCATTTCGGACACCAGACCCGCTACTGGAATCCCAAGATGGCACCTTTCATCTACGGTGCTCGCAGCAATATCCATATTATTAACCTCGAAAAGTCCCTTCCGCTTTTCAAGGACGCCATGGCGTACCTGGAACAGGTTGCAGCCAAGCGCGGCAAAATTCTTTTCGTAGGCACCAAGCGGACGACCCGGACGGTTGTTCAGGAAGAGGCGCTTCGTTGCGGGATGCCTTATGTGAATCACCGTTGGCTCGGTGGCATGCTCACTAACTTCAAGACCATCAAGCAGTCAGTGGCTCGCATGAAGGATCTCGAAGCCATGCGCGACGACGGTCGCCTTCAGCGTTTCAGCAAGAAGGAAGGCTTGGGCATGATGCGCGAGCTCGAAAAGCTGGAAAACAGCATGGGTGGTATTCGCGATATGGATCGCCTCCCTGAGGTGCTCTTCGTTCTGGACGTCGGCTATGAGCACAACGCGATCAGCGAAGCACATAAGCTCGGTATCCCGGTCGTTGGTGTTGTCGATACCAACAACAACCCGACCGGAATTGATTTCATCATTCCGGGCAACGACGACTCGATTCGTGCGGTCCAGCTCTATGTTCAGAGCGCAGCCACAGCGATTCTCCAGGGTAAGGCCAACAGCCTGAGCGTCCCAGCTGGCGAAGATGACTTCGTCGAAATGGACGCGGCGCCTGCGACCGCAGCTGCTGCGGAGTAACCGGTGCGGGACGGGTCATCACGACCCGTCCCCCGGCTTGAATTGAAGACGCCTCCGGACTGGGGGCGTTTTGTTAGTTGTTGATGTCGACTAGGGCGTCAACGTGAATCTGCTGACATTTAAAGATTATTGAGGATTGCTTCATGTCGAATATTACGGCCGGAATGGTGAAAGAACTGCGTGAGCGCACGGGCTCCGGAATGATGGAATGCAAAAAGGCACTGACCGAAACCAACGGTGACCTTGAAGCCGCCGTCGAGCTCATGCGCAAGGCGGGTCTGGCCAAGGCTGATAAGAAATCAGGCCGCACAGCGGCTGAAGGCATTATCGTTGCGAAGGCTAGTGCCGATGGCAAGACTGCGGCGATCGTTGAAGTGAATTCCGAAACCGACTTTGTAGCCAAGGGCGATGATTTTGTTGCTTTCGCCAATTTGGTGGCTGAGACGGCACTGGGCTCTTCGGCAACGACCCTGGATGAACTGCTTCAGGTCAAGATTGCCAGCACCGGCGAAACGGTTGAAGAAACCCGTAGAGCGATGATTGCCAAGATCGGTGAGAACATCGCGGTTCGTCGTTTTGATCGCTTCACTGCGCCTCAAGGACTTGTAGCCAGCTATCTCCATGGCAGCCGCATTGGTGTTCTGGTCGAACTGGCTGGCGGCGATGCTGCGCTCGGAAAGGATGTGGCCATGCACGTCGCTGCAACCAAGCCGGCGTGTGTGGATGAGACGGGTGTGGATGCTGAACTGATCGAAAAGGAAAAGGCGATCTTCAGTGCACAGGCTGAAGCGAGCGGTAAACCGGCAAACGTCATCGAGAAGATGGTCGAAGGCCGGATCAAGAAGTTCCTCGGTGAAATTACGCTGGTTGGCCAACCCTTTGTTAAGGATCCTGACCAGACGGTTGGCAAGCTGCTGGCCGATAAGGGCGCCAAGGTGGCAAGATTTGTACGCCTCGAAGTCGGTGAGGGCATCGAAAAGGTCGAAAGCAACTTTGCCGAAGAGGTGATGGCTCAGGTTCGAG
>JACCDQ010717198.1_pt1 | contig 13065 bp, 7 predicted proteins | sample 7446031 | NCBI WGS metagenome assembly JACCDQ01 (sample SAMN15323442, study PRJNA562643) | freshwater metagenome | isolation source: river surface water | place: USA:Blue River Watershed | collected 2017-08-17 | reverse complement strand
TACCCAAACGATAGTGCTTTTTTATACGGATGCCTATAATTCAATTATCTTTCAATTTGCAATTTACTCGATGTTAATTTTACTCGATGTTCATACACTTACAACACTGCATTTATATTATCAAAATTGGGCAATTCACCTGCATTTTCTAATACCTCAGCGTAGATAATTTTGCCTTCCTCGTCAATTACAAACGCAGCTCGTTTGGAAACACCCTTCAATCCCAAAATCCAATCCTCATAAATAGCGTCATAAGAACGTGAAACTTCCTTGTTGAAATCCGACAATAATGTAAAATTCAACTTTTGGTCTTCTTTAAATTTAGCCAATGTAAAAGGCAAATCAACTGAAATTGCTAAAACGGTAGCCGAATCATTTTCGTACATGTGAATGGCATCTCTAACAGTACACAGTTGAGTAGTACAAACTCCTGTAAATGCCGCTGGAAAGAAATGAAGAATCACTTTCTTCCCACGAAAACTGCTTAATGAAACTTCTTTTGTTTCTGAACTTACTAATTTAAAATCCGGTGCAATATCTCCAATTTTTAGTGCCATAACAACAAAATTAACAATCCTTCAGGCTATTTGGTTGTATTAATTTGTCTTTTTTTGAAACCTTGCATAAATTTATTATCTATTGTATGGATAAACATGTAATGAATAAAATCGTTTACTTCCCTTTCCTCGTTAATTGAAAATATCCATTACCTTTGATTTGCCAATTTTTTAGGGATGCTATCACTTCTGCGAACTGTTTGTTTTTATATTATTTACCTACCCAAACTGTTTTTTACGATTCGAAAAATACACGGTGAGTTAAAATCCATTTTTAACGACTCTAACATCCCCCAAAAAGCTAAATCGAAACTTAATCATCCAAAAGTCAAGCATCGGGTTACTCAATATGCTCTGATTCATGTAGTTTTAAATGAATCTATTGCTCAATATTTAGGAAGAAAACTTACTCCAAGCGAATTTACGGCAACTATTCATGCTTGTGCTTCGGGACCATTTTTCGATGATTTTTTTGATGAATACAATTATTCGGATACTGAAATTCATCAATTGCTGCAAGAAAGTCCGATAGATACTTTTAATGATATTGACACCAACGAATCGCAGTCCATTGCTTCTCAATCAGGCAAAATAGCGTATCAATATCTATTGAATATTGTATATAAAAACGTACCTGACAAACAACGGTTTTACACCTATTTCCACCACCTATATACCTCACAGTGGGAAAGTAAAAAATTAAGCGACATCCACATCCCCAGAGATGAAAAAACAGTAATTTCTAACAACAAGGGAGGTTACAGCGCATTGGTTTTCAGAAGTTTAATTAAAGACCCAATTCCTTCAAAAGAATCTAACATGTTATTCCAATTGGGAGTTGTTGGTCAATTTATGGACGATATTTTTGACTTATATGACGACTATCATAAAGGATTGGCTACACTTGCAAATCATTTTGATACTGATTTCCAACCGATTGTTTCTGCCTTCTACAAGGAAATAGACCAACTAAATAAACTGATTCAGCAATTGAATATCCCCCAAAATCGGAAACGAAATTTTCAATTAGAAATTAATTTAATCATTGCGGCTGGTCAATTGGCTTGCGATCACTTTATTTCTGTACAAAAATCTGAAAACGGTGAGTTGTTATTGAGATCCATTGACCGAAAACGAATGATTATCGACATGGAAAAATGGTCAAGTCAGTTTAAAATGCTGACCACTGCAATTTCCATGGGGATTCGCTAACAAATTATTGATAACCAATTTAAATATCCATTTCAATTAGGCAATCCACGAACAATTATTGACTCAATTCGTATACAATTATAGACTATAAAGTACATAGTAAAATGCTGTCAGCAAAGCCACAAATTCACCAAGAATTAATATCAGCCAAGCAAACGCATTGGAAATACTCTTTAAAATGGGATCAAAACTTCCGTTATTAACGGCATCTCTTATCGCTGCGAATATCCAAATAGGTAATGCAAAAATAGCAGGTAGAATTGCAATAGTTCCCCAGAAACCAACTTGATACAAAACACTATGATCCTCCAATCCATCATATAAGTGCGATGCCCATAGGTAAAATAGTCCAGGGATTAGGGATATTAAAAATATAGTTACTCCCAACGCTATGGATTCCCCCCAACCGATGGCGAACAAACCCATCAACAAACCGTATCCGCCAATAGATATGAGTAAACCCAATCCCAAAATATAAAGAAGCCATTTTCCGATATCCGAACCAGAATCCGGCACAACTTCATGTTTGCTCATCCGTTGACCCTTAAATTCAGGTTTCCCAATTGGGGATTCAAATGTCTTTTCCTTTCCAGAAATCAATTTGGATTGAAACGGGGTTAGCAATTTTAAATGTTTCGAAAAAGATAGGCGGCTATCATTATGGTTAGGAGCATTTATTTTCTCAAGTTTTATGGTTTCGGGGGATGGTAACTCGGCATCAACCAGATTTCTTGTTGAGCTCTGAGTTACTGGTTCTGAAAGAATAAAATTACTGCTTACAACCGCTTTTTCATCATTCAACTTTGATGCGTTAACAATTGCTAATTTTGATTGTTTTTTTGTTGTTGATTTCCCGGGCCAATTTGACGCCGTTCCGCGTTCCGTCAATTGAAGAGTGGAACACGATGATAGAAACGAAATTCCTAAGAATACGATCAATAATACACGAGTAGCAATTTTACTATGATTTTTCACAGATTGTAGATTGAAAGAGTTTAAGTTATGCAATGATAATTATTTATGTTAATTATTCCCAATTTTCAAAAACAGCCGAAAGAATTAACATGGGTAAACCAATTATTGCCGGTAGAAAAAACAAAAATGGACTAAAAACCGACATATAAAACCCGATCTGATAGAAAATCGAATGCTCTTCCAGGTCATCAAAACCATGCGATGCCAAAAAATATGCTCCTGCACCCAGAATAAATAAAACTGCGATCATCAAATACAAAAGAATGTCCAGATCATCCCATAAAAATCCTCCCTCATAAATTAATATGGCTAGTAGTATAATTCCAATTACAACTATTATAACACCCATCATAAATGTTACCCATTTTAAAAACGGAGAATCCGAATCTGGAAGTACTGAGTTTTTTGAGGAAACTGAATGCCGTTTTTCTTCAATTTTGGGAATATGCTTTAATCCTTTTATCTTGGTCTTAGAATTCTTCAAATTTAAACTTGAAACGGGATGTTCTAAAGATTCGCTTGGCTTGTACAAACAGTGACTCCGAGATTGAGATGAATGACTCAATCCTATTTCTGTGTTTCGTGTGCTTGAATCTGAATTAGTTACTACTTGTAAATTGCTAACGTCGCTATAACTGTTATTTTTTTGAACTTTGGGGGTTTTACTTTTTGAAATGCCGTAGGAAAATCCTGGAGATTGCTGGGAATGTCCTCGTTCAGCGGTTTGAATCGAAGCACAAGAATGAAGCAGACCAATAACCACAAAACAGTACGTCCAATTGAGTTTGAAGTTAAACAAGTTTGTTAAAGTCATAATCACAAATTATTGGCGCAAACTACCTCCATAATTCCATTAAGCATTACGGAAAATCCGTAAATCAAATTTGAGTTTTATTGATAATCCATAATTTGAAGTTGGGATGATTGATTCACAAAATTTGATTGTAATTTACAAGTTTCAAATACGATATTATTTAATAATTTTGAACAATTCAAATCCCATGAAACATTTTATCTTTTTGACCATTAGCTTCTTAACTACGAGTCTTGGATTCTCTCAAAGCGCAAATTCGTCAACTCAAAATTCATTTAATTCAATTTGGTCTTGGGGGGATAATTCCTCCGGACAACTGGGCCAAGGTAACATATCCACAGGAAATGTACTTACCCTTGTGAGCAACGATACGAACTGGATACAAATCGCAACGGGATACAAATTTTCAGTTGCTATCAAACGAAATGGAACATTATGGTCCTGGGGAGAAAACAATTTGGGGCAATTAGGACAGGGTGATACTTTTAATAAAAACACTCCTCGTCAAATTGGTTCTGATTCTAATTGGAAGTCCATATCCTCGGGATATTCACATACCGTAGCTCTTAAAAAAAATGGAACTATATGGACCTGGGGTCTCAACAGTCATGGGCAATTAGGGCAAGGAAATACTACTTCTTATAACTACCCAAAACAATTAGGAACTGACACCAATTGGAAGTATATTTCTGTTGGTGAAGATCATACATTAGCCATTAAATCAGATGGCACATTATGGGGTTGGGGTCTTAACGGATCCGGACAATTAGGATTGAACAACCAAACCAACTATTATACTTCCCCTCAAAAACTAGGCTCAGATACAAGTTGGTCAAAAATTTTTACAGGTTCAAAAACTTCTGCGGCTATTAAAACAGATGGAACTCTATGGATGTGGGGTTATTCGAGTAACTATTTCATTCAAACACAACAGCAACAAACAATATACACCAATCCTCAAAAAATAGGAACAGATACAAATTGGATTGAAATATCCATTGGATACAACCATGTATTAGCGTTAAAAAACAATGGAACACTATGGACTTGGGGCAGTAATAACAATGGCAAGCTCGGTCTTTCAAATGGTCAATTTGTTTTTTCTGTTCCGCAACAGCTTGGAACTGATACTACATGGTCCAGCATTTCGCTTTCAAAAATGAGTAATTCAGAACATTCTGTTGCCGTTAAAAAGGATGGAACTATATGGGGATGGGGTATAAATAACTTTGGACAACTGGGGCTTGGAACTCCCAGTTATTCTGCCAATTATTCGCCTATAAAAATCAATAATCAAATGAACATTTCCCAAATTTCCACATCATCGGATTTTACTCTGGTGATTAAGAAGGATGGTTCATTATGGAGTATGGGCGATAATTCAAAGGGACAGTTAGGTCGAACATTTTATAATTCGGAAAGATCATTAATTGGAATAGACACTAATTGGCAACAAATCTCTAATAAAGATGGTGAGCATACTATTGGATTAAAAAGAAATGGTACTATTTGGTCTTGGGGTAAAAACACGAATGGTCAATTAGGTATAGGAAATACATCGTCAACGACGGTTCCACAAAAAATAGGAAATGATTCCAATTGGATTTTTGTAAGTTCTTCAACTACTCATTCATTGGCTATTAAGAAAAATGGCACACTTTGGTCTTGGGGCAACAATAGTTATGGTCAACTTGGAATCGGAAATAACTCAATTCAAAGTGCACCTATACAAGTTGGTTTAGATTCAACTTGGAAAATTATATATTCAGGGAATAATACAAGCGCTGGAATCAAGAAAGATGGCACATTGTGGATTTGGGGTAGTAATTCCAACGGTAATTTAGGACTTGGTAATAACACAAACTACTTTAATACACCGCAAAAACTAGGAAATGACACGAATTGGGCACAAATTTCTTTCGGTTCATTTCACACTTTAGCTATCAAAAGAAATGGTACACTGTGGGCTTGGGGTGCCGAAACCAATGGTCAATTAGGCTTAGGGCAATCGAGTTTTTATAATTCTCCTCAGAAAATCGGCAGTGATACTAATTGGATTTTTGTTTCAGCGAGTGATTATCATTCAATTGCTCTAAAGTCCAACGGTACAATATGGAGCTGGGGATATAACAACAAAGGTCAATTAGGACTTGGAAATTATAATCAATACAATACTCCTCAGAAAATTGGAAATGATTCAAATTGGAAAACTGTAACAGCTGGATTGAATTCAACATTCGCTATCAAAAACGATAGTACACTTTGGGCTTGGGGCAATAATGGATATGGTCAACTTGGAACGGGTAATAATATTAACTATAACAGTCCACAAAAAGTTGGTGTAGATTCAAAATGGATCTCCATTCAATTGGGTAATAATTTCACAATTGGACTAACAAGATATTTTATAAAACTGAACAAGGCAACTCTTTGTAAGCCAACAAATCACATTAAACTTGTGAATAATGACACTCTTAACAACTGCACTTCACTAAAACTAACTTCCAAAAATAAATCCTATTCCAAGTATCGTTGGAGTACCGGTGATAGTTCTTTGTCAACAGTTGTAGCGAAATCAGGTTTAGTTACTTTGAGAGAAACCGATTCCAAAGGGTGCGTAAACATCGATTCTGTGTATGTCCGAATCGTTAAGGATGAAATTTCGCAAGCTCCTGACACCTTCTTGTGCAATGTGAAAGCTAACGACACTTTAAAGTTGGATTTACAAAATTGGTTTGATAATGCCAACGTCATGTACTTCGACCAAGCTAAGAATCCAGTTTCGACTGTCAATTTCTTTATCAAGGCCGGTATCAATAAAACTTGGACCGGGTTTGCTGCTCTCAACTCCTACCCTTCCCTTAAATGTCCAATTAAAGGTTTAGTAAATGCCTCAGTTGTGTATCCTCGTTTGGCGAATAAATCAACTGATACCATTAAAACCGTCGCTACTTTGGTTAAACCATCTATTCTGGATGCAAAATACAATAAGTATCGTTGGAGCACGGGCGACACCACTCGAAACATCACCCTTCAAAATTCAGGAAGCTATTGGTATGCACATTATTGGAATGCCACTATCAACGGGGTGGGTAGATACTGTTATCAGGTGGATTCTTTCCATTTGTCGAGAATCAATTTGATTACTCCATCGCGGATTAGCGGCAAATTGGGTTCTAAAATCATCATCAAGGTGAAAGACAGTCTCAACTCCAACAGCATGGTAGTTTGGAGCAATGGCGACACCGGGTGGCACACCGTTTATTCCGTTAACAAAAACTCAGATACATTATTTGCCACTCAAAAAGATGCTTACCGCAGTGTAACCAAGTCGACCGTAATTACAGGGCGTTTAGAACCAATCCGGAGAAATGAAGAAATTAACAATACCAACTACGATACCGCAATAAATATTTCACAAAACAAACTATCAACATTTTTAAGTAAAAAGCCCAAATTTGATAAACCGAGTTTGTTTGAAGTATTTCCTATTCCGGCTACTGATAAAATCATAATCGAATTTCATGAAGACTTAATACCATTTGATTACAAAATTCAAATTTTCGATGCCACTGGAAATATAGTTTACAATCAAGTCATAAATAGTAAGAAAGAGTTAATTTATACAAATTCATGGCATAAAAAAGGCATATATTTAATTATAATGATCGATGCAAAACGAAATCAAGTAGAAACTAAAAAAATTGCAATCTTTTAATTTGATCTATTATGATTTTGGAAATTAACTCCATTTGAGATTTCGAATGGAGTTTTTAACTTTACATAATCACAAATTATTGGCGCAAACTACCTCCATAATTCCATTAAGCATTACGGAAAATCCGTAAATCAAATTTGAGTTTTATTGATAATCCATAATTTGAAGTTGGGATGATCAATAACCACGACTCAATAACTTCAATCTGCTGTAATCAATTTTGCTGAAATGACGAGGATCTCGAGGTAACTTTAAAAACAATACAGAACCTTTGGGTAAATTCATTTCTACTATCTTCGTTTCAACCTTTAATCGTATTTGCTCATCCAAGTTTATTTCGTGTTCCAATTCGATAAAATAAACCAAAGATCCATCCAATTCCATTACAGTACCTGCTGCAACTCCGTCAATCCCTCGCAGTTGTTCCTCAATAATAAATGGATAAATGGTGTTGGCAGCAGTTTTAATTATCTGTGAACAACGTCCCACCAAATACAAATTTCCATCCGTACCAATAAATCCAGCATCTCCGGTTCGGTGCCAGCAAATACTTCCTTCAAAAATTTTGGATTCTGATATCCATGTTGCTGAATAAGGTCCAAAATATTCCCTCAACACATGTTTCCCACTGACTTGAATTTCTCCCACTTTACCCATTTCTGCTACCTCTCCCGACTCCCAATTAACAATTCGCACCTGAGCAACTTCTTCCACTCTCCCCACACACAAACCTCTACTTTGATCAACATCTGTATTAGATAAATCTTGCGCAGAAATCATCGAAATCGGTTCTGCCTCTGTACTGCCATAAACAATGTAAATTTCAGCATTTGAAAACGCATTCATCCATTCCTTTGAAGCGGATGGAAATACCGGAGCCCCACCGCTGAACACCCTAGTAATTTTAGAGATTCTAATATTATGTTCAACAATATAATGGCTCATCCGATCGATAAAATATGGAGACGCAATAATCCGATTTACGCCAAATTTCTCAATCCGATCGAGCACCTTTTTTACCTCTAATTTTTGTGGTTTTCTGGAATTCCATTGTGCCAAAACACTGGTCACCCCCATTCCTAAATTGATGAGTAACACTATGGGCAATACAGGCATATCCACTACATCTTCACTCGTTTTCAGCGATTTTTGCAATGCTAAAAACTGTTGATGCAAAAACGCATGTGTACGCTTGGCGGCCTTGGGAACACCCGTACTTCCCGTTGTAAACGTAATCAAAGCCGTTTCGTTAATTTTATCAATTCTTTCAATTTTTCTGTTCTTTTGAATCAGCTCGAAATCAGGATTACGTTCATTTTTGGTTTCGGGGGATGTGTATTCTGCCTGTTGCTCGCTCGTGTCACTCCAAGCCAAATCGGGTGAACTATTATATTCAAAAGTTGATAAATTACCTGAATTTAAACCCAAATTTCGCGAAGATATCCAAATGGGAATTTTGCGAATATCCCCAATAAACCATCCCAAAAAACGCGATAATGAAAACCCTAAAAAACCTTGACAATCTGCAATCTGACAAGCCAATTTCAATCGACCTATTTTCGACCATTCATCTAAAAAAACCGCAGTACATCCCATTCTAAACAATGCCAAAACCCCAACATAAAGATCAATACTCATGGGAACAAAGACCAGAACCCGATCGCCCGATTTCAGTCCTGAATCTTGTAATTTTTGTTGAGCGCCAAGAACGCGTTGGTGCAATTGTAGAAAGGTTATGGATTCAGACTTATCAATTATGGCCGCTTTGTTAGGCACTTTTCGTACTGCCCATTCGAAATGTTCAATGATATTACCATGCTTCAGTAATTCTGGAATTTCTATGGGTTTCATGATCGTAGAATGGCAATTTACCAAAAATCTACATCGGTGTGACAAAAACTCAGAGTTTTTTTCTCAAAAGTACATATTCGGCTATTACGGTGGAATTCATTGAATCAGAGCAATTCGAAGACACCGCATCTTCATGCATAAACGCGTGAACAAATTGTTTGATTCCGATTTCTCTTGCACGCTTCTGAATGATGTCTGTCATAACCAATCCCAAACCACTCCAACGAAACGATTCTTTGCGGGCCACCGTTTTAATTATCAATGTTGGACTTTCTGGGTAACATTGAAAATCGGGATATGAAAATAAAAATCCAATAAGTTCATTATTCGAACCATCTTCGGCCAACAAAATCCAACTGGGGTCCATACTAGATTTCAATGATTGATACTGCTGAATAAATGCTTCCCACGAAATATCTGAGTATAGAAAATTATTTTTAAATGCGAGAATGCTCAGTTCATAAATACGATTCAGCTCGTCTTCCCAACGGCTCATATCTAGGTTTCTAAAAACAACTCCGGAGCTTTCCAGTTGATTTCTCCGTTGAAGCAGCCTCAACGTTTCCGAATCCGAATATTCCAATTCCGTTGAAACGTATTTTGAAACTGTTTCAAAACCTAAGTTTTCCCATTGCCTAACGTATTCAAGCCCCAGTTTCAAATCCCCCAAAAAATTACGACGACCATGCACTTTAAAACGATAAGTGTCCCAAGTACTTCCATTCATGGGTCCAATAATGGATGTAAATCCTTCTTTTTTTGCCCATTGAATTGCTTGTTTCAAAACTAGATCTCCCAGTTTCAACTGATTAGGATCACATGCATATTCTCCAAAAACAACAGCTTTTCCGCCTTCAATTTGAGGATTCACATAAGCAGTTAGCGATGCTAACTTGGATGTTAATTCGAACCTTCTTACCGCAAAACTTCCATTTTCAACGGGAAATTCCAGCGTTTGGACCTTTTCATCAATTACTATTGAATCATAAAAATATCCCCAATCCACATCCCAGAGTTCCATCATTTCGGAATGTTTCTGAATCAATACTTGGGAATTTGGGGAATTGCTTAATTCGGAACATCTTCGGCGCACCATTAAATTCCAATACACCATTTTACCTGATTCCTTCAATCCACTCATCAATTGTTGAGCCGTTTCACGAAAAACATCGGCAGGCATATATTCAAAAATATTGCTCAGATTCATCCCATCAAACGGTCCATATTCATGGATGGCATCTTGAGCAAAACCCTGATGCAGAACAATTCTGGATATTCGATTTTTGATTATTTCAAATTGCTCCTCTTGCAGATAAAATGGGATTAAATCACCAAAACTCCCTGTTAAATTATAACGCAAGAATGGATTAGTTTGAGCATTTATTGAAGTTAAATGCCTTTCTGATTGGGATAGAATAAATTCAGAAACCGGTACTTGTACGTGCTTTAAAAATTCAGGGTCTCTACCCAATCTGCCCATTACCCACTTACTGAAAAATACTCGGAACAAGGTTCTCCATTTCCATGTGTTCCATTTCGACTTAAAAAATGCTGTTTGTTCTGAAGCGGGTTTATCTGCTAAGAGTTCTTGAATGGTTTTCCGAGAATGAATTGACGGTAAAATATATTTTGAAAAATACTGGAAATACTTCTCAAATTTACCCTCATGTATGATTCCTCTTTGCGTCCAATCAGCGGCGTACTGTTCAAAATAATCTTGGGCTGGACCCGACATTCGAAACTTGATTCTTTGAAAAACCTCCAATCGATTATTGCAATGTGTAAAGCCTAAAAACGACAACACCTCGGTTCTACTTAATTCCAAAATTGCAGCCATTTTTAATTCCACCAAATGCAATTGTACTTGACTCACATCTACCGCTACTACACACTCAGGATCCAAAGTTAGAAGAGCAAATGTATTGTCGCCAGCGGAAGCTATACTTAAATACCGACTACCCGGTTTGGTAGAAATCGCTTTTAACAACACTCGAGGATCTTCCCAAACATTCGCATAACGAATAAAATTAAAATCTGCCTTCATTGTGTGGTTTTCCCTTAGTTGTTATTCGAAATTTGGTATATATTGGTATATAATGGTTTACACGGATTCACTTTTAATATCCTATTTTAATTGGAGTGATTTGTTTGATTTTCATAAACTAACTTAATCTCTAATGGAGTGATTTGTTTAATTCTCATAAACTAACTTAAACTCTAATGCTTGTTTCCGGGGATGCTTCACTTAGTATCTTTACAAAACCTGTGCTTCCATCCATCTCTACCCAATCACCCGTTTTCAATCGGCTTAACAAACCCGTAATACCTACGATACAAGGTTTCCCCAATTCACGAGAAACGATAGCGCTGTGAGATAACAATGAACCCCGTTCCACCAAAATTCCACCAGCATTTGGAAATAGGGTTACCCAACCCGGATCCGTTGAAGCGGTAACTAATATATCTCCATTTAAATCAGCAACTTCTCTGGGATGGTGTACCACTTGAACTCGAGCTTTTATGCTACCTGGACAACAACCTATGCCTTTCAAATCGCCGCTTAATACACTTGAATTTAATGCTGCATCAAAAACATTACCTTGATACACCATGCCGAAAGTCCGTATGCGTTCTGCTGAATTTTGACTCTCGTATAACTGAAACTTTGATTTTCTGAATTGAATTAATTCAGCTATCTCAGGCGTTACCGCTGTCCCTTTTATAAAATCAAAAATTTCGTTTTGTGTTAAATAGAAAATATCTCTTGGGCATTCTATTATTCCCTCGAAATAGAATACATCACCCATAGCCAAGAATATTTCTCTAACCTTCCCGAAGCCACGAGTTCGTTCAAATCTCAGATTCTCACGGGCACTGACCAGTATCCGTGTCTTTTTCAGAACAAATCGAAATATCATTTTCTTTAGGGGATGCTTACTCAACAATTCACCAACTGTTTCTTCTGCCTTTTCTCTTAATTTCAAAGACTTACTCTCAAAACGCTCTTGACTTACATACATTTTCAGTAGATTCACCAACATAGAAGGGTCTTGCTTGTAAGTAATCGTTTCGAGTTTCAATTCACCCACACAACGATCTCCAAAATCCTCCAAATAATTCACAATCTGATTCTGCAATTCGGGAAAAGAATGTTCAACCAATTTCATTATTTCTGAAACAGATTTTTCTTTAAAATGCTGAGTTAATTCCACGTTTTTCCATATCCAATCCCGCATTTTTTCGATTCTCTTAATGGGTTCTGTAGAAATGATATCGTCGGCTCCACTCAATAAATCGTTATGAATTCCGGGCGGAAGTTGATACTTTTCCACCAATTTTTGTAACACCCCAAAATAGATCATGGCGTAAAAATCATTAACCAGTGGGGCTTTCCATTTTTTTAAAAGTGTTTGTTCAAATTTTAAATACAACTCCATTAACTCGTGTGCTGATTTTGTTGACAAATCAATGGCATTGTATTCATCTAAGACCCGTTGAAAATCGCGTTGAAATTCCCGACGCATTTTAGGTAATCTGCGAAGATTACTCCACATAGATCGCAGCATAATCAGAACTCGAAATCGTTCCGACCAACGGGTTCTTTGGGGTAGATTTTTCAATTCAAATCGCTCCTTAACTCCCATCATTTTCTCCATAAACTCCGCGTTCAGTTGAAATCCCGGAAGTAAGGCAAGTGCTTTATACCACGACAATAAATTATAATATACGCGTCCGTTTATCAATCCCAGCATATTCTCAAAAATGGGCTTATTCTGAATTAAATCACGTTCACTTACTCCTAACAATCTGCACAATTGAATATACACCGATTCGTACATTTTAATGATAAAACTAAATGTTAACGGAGTAGTAACGCCCGGATACGATTCAATTATGTTGCTGTTATCCCAAAGAATCATTTCTCCGGAAGGATCCGC
>JACCDQ012176264.1_pt1 | contig 13067 bp, 11 predicted proteins | sample 7446031 | NCBI WGS metagenome assembly JACCDQ01 (sample SAMN15323442, study PRJNA562643) | freshwater metagenome | isolation source: river surface water | place: USA:Blue River Watershed | collected 2017-08-17 | reverse complement strand
GGACGCACTTCAAAATTACGATACAATTCGCCTCTTACTTCATCGGTATATTTATAAGCCACAGGACTGCTCCACGTAAACGACTGTCCTTCAATCAAAAATGTAAAGCGGGCTTGTAAATCGCTGGGTTGCTCAGGCAAACCAATCAGCAAAGGGTCATTTACGGTATAAAGTCCTTTAGAAGCTTTCTTTTCTGCCAACCAATAAGGCTGCGTTAAGGGTTGATTGGCTGGAATCGTCACATGAAAAGTCAGGCGATTCAACACGTTTTCATCTAAATTTTGTTGAATGAGCGTATCTTTTTGAAAGCCTGTCAATTGAATTTTTTGTAATGCTACAGGCAAAGACGAGCGTTTGATATAAGAAGCATAAAGCGTTATTTTTTCTCCCGAAGCGGCGGCGTATTCCGTAGGATTTGCCTCAAAATATAAGCCAGCACAAGCCACTATCAAGTTTTCAAGTTCTTTACTTTTTTGTGCTTTCCAATAAGTATCTTCTATGGTTTGCAATTTTTGATAGGCTTTTACCAGTAAAGGCACGATAGTTTCGGGTGTTTCGGGCTTAAATTGGGCTATTGCTTCTTGAATAAAACTTTGCACAGCAGCACCACCAGCCACCCGATTCCATGTGATGTCGATGCCATCAAAAACATCTTGGACGGCTTTTTCTCCCAATTTATGAACCAAAAACTCAGGACGACTGCCTCTGCCACGAGGCACACCAAAGCCCTGTGATTTGTGTTGAGAACGGCTTTCGGCGGCTATTTCGTTGTACGATTTGCCCAACAATGGGTTGTATGCCCCAATATCTACTTGAATAAAATCTTTTTCGGCAGGCTTTTGGGTTTGAGCTACCGTACCAAAATTGAAGGTGTTCCAAACCAAACGTTTGGCTTGCCAAGGTTTTACCCATTGTAGTTGCTCAGGAAATTGCTTAGGGTCGGCAGCGGCAATAAAAGCTTCTTCGGCTACGGCTGCCGAAGCCGAGTGATTGCCGTGTCCGGCACGAGCATCAGGCGGAAAACGACAAATAATTACATCGGGTCGTAACGAACGAATACGCCAAACGACATCTGCTAATACCTTATTTTTGCCCCATACCTCAAGGGTTTCTTCTGTATTTTTTGAAAAACCAAAATCATTAGCCCTCGTAAAATACTGCTCTGGGCCGTCTATAGCCCTTGCGGCCAATAGTTCTTGTGTACGAATTAGCCCTAACAGTTCGGCTTGTTCGGCACCAATGAGGTTTTGTCCACCGTCGCCTCTCGTGAGTGAAAGATAGGATGTACGTACTTTTCGCTCTTTTGCCAGCCACGAAAGCATAATGGTATTTTCGTCGTCGGGATGTGCGGCGATATACAACGCCGAACCGAGTACGTTCAATTTTTTAAGATTTAAAAGCATTTCGCCTGTGGGCATGGGCTTGATGGCTTGTGCCTGTGTCAAACGAGCGAACGAAAGGCTAGAAAACAAGAAGAAGACAAGGAATACACGAAATTTCTTGGAAAAATCAAACATATACTTTTTTAATAACAATGTGAGTCATTTAATCTTTACATAGCAAACAGCAAGCCAAGCAAGAAGGTTTGCTCCTGACTAAAATAGATGACTCGCCCGACGAAAAAAAGTGATTGCTTGAAAACTTAAACAGATTCTCTACCAACAGCGTGTTTTACTCTACGAATGGCAATCCTTACAAACGGTCAAGCTCTTGCTTGAGGTCTTGTACCATTTTCTTGATGTGGTCGAGTGGCAAACGAGGCTCAGGCATGGTATAGCTAACAAAAGCCGTGCATTCCCACAATTCGGCAAGGTCTTTCAAGGCAATTTCCATGCTTGCAATACTGGCTTCGTCCGAACTCAACAACAGTGTTCCTTTGATTTTGGCTTGGCTATACACACGTCGATACAACACCCCATGTTGCGGAACAATCAATAAATAATGCTTTCCGTCTTTGATGGTATTCCAGTCTTGTACCAATTGACCAATCACCGTGGCTTGTGCCAGCGGGAAATCGTTTCCCATTTCAAAAGCCCTGTAGCGTTTGTCGGGCGACAACTGTGGCAAAGTAAGGGTTGGTAAAGTATCTGTAAAACGAGTTTGCATGTATTTATGCAGGTATTCGCTTTGTTGCGTTGCACTCACCCATCCAATTTTAGTCGATTTTTCTGTTCCTGTGTCTTCAACCGTAGCCGAAACAACCGCAGTAGGTGCAGGCAAAGCACTTGGAACGCTAGGCTCTTTGTCAAATACTTGCGTATTGATTCTTTTGGGAACAACCCTTTGCGAAACCAAACGCACTTGATTAGGAGTACGGTAATATTTATCAACTACTTTTTGTATGGCAGGAGCTTGTGCTGGTATCGTCGGTTCTTGTACAGGAGGCATACTAGCCACCACAGGAACAGGCGGCAACAAATCAGCAATAATATTGCCTACAGCCGTGGGTTGTTGTGTTTCAGGAATAATTTTATACGGATTAGGCGAAGCACTACCGCCAATCAAGCCCGGCGTATCACGTATCTTACGAATATCCGTTTTAATCAGGGCATCGACAGACGTACCAAATACTTGGGCAATCATCTTTAAATTTTCAAGATTAGGATTGGCACGTGCTTCTTCATAAGCACCTAACAAAGAGCGTTTTATGCCAATTCGTCTAGCAAATTGTTCTTGTGTTAGGCCATTCAGGCGACGCAAATATTTGATATTATTACTAACTATCGACATACTTTTTCAGTTGTACAGGCAATGCGTGTGATGGTATCGTGGTTTCGATTGTCTAAAATTACAAGATATTTTCAAGAATGCCAATGGACAGAAGTATTACAAAAATAAGATAGTGTATGAAAAAAGTCAAAAAAGAACATTTACCCGAAAAACTTTGTACGGTTTGTCAGCGTCCGTTTACTTGGCGAAAGAAATGGGAAAAAGTGTGGGACGAAGTAAAATACTGTAGTGAAGCTTGTAGGAAGAAAAGAAGTACGGTATAGAGATACAAAAAATCCCAAGCGTTGAGCTTGGGATTTTTAAGGCTATTTTACTTTAGCAACTACTGCTTTGAACGCCTCTGGGTGGTTCATGGCTAAGTCGGCTAATACTTTTCTGTTTAACTCGATACCAGATTTGTGTACTTTACCCATCAAAGCTGAGTAAGACAAACCTTCTTGGCGTGCTGCGGCGTTGATACGTTGAATCCACAATGCACGGAAATCTCTTTTCTTAACCTTACGGTCACGGTAAGCGAACTGAAGACCTTTTTCAATCTTGTTTTTCGCTACTGTCCATACGTTTTTACCTCTTCCGTAAAAACCTTTGGCTAATTTAAGCACTTTTTTACGTCTTGCTCTTGACGCTACGTGGTTGACGCTACGTGGCATATTTTTGTTTGTTTTTTGAAAATTGGCGTTTCTTATGGAAAGCTTCTAGGCCAAGTTTCTGGTTGAACAATAACTAAATGACTGATGAAGGAATATTACAATACCAACATCAAGCTTACTCTGTCCATATCGGCAGAACACACTAACGTATCGTGAACTAAGTTACGCTTACGTTTAGTTGATTTTTTTGTTAAAATGTGGCTGTGAAAAGCGTGTTTACGCTTGATTTTGCCTGTTCCAGTCAATTTGAAGCGTTTTTTCGCCCCTGACTTAGTTTTAATTTTTGGCATTTTGTTAAACGTTTAAAATGAAAAAAAGTATTAAGCGACCTCCTAAAAAAGAGGCTTCGTAAAATAGTCTGCAAAAATACAAAAAAACTTGATTAGTTGTGTAAAAACGAAGATTCTTTTTTAGTAAAACAAAAGGCATAAACCACCTTGGTGATTTATGCCTTTATACTGCTACACAAGTAACGTTATTTTTTGATGGTTTTGGGAGAGAAAATAATAGACATTCTCTTTCCTTCCAATTTAGGTAGCTCGTCGGGCTTGCCGTATTCTTCTAAGCCTTTGGCAAAATTGAGCAACAAAATCTCGCCTCTTTCCTTAAACACGATAGCACGACCCACAAAATGCACGTAAGCTTTAACCTTGGCTCCTTCTTTCAAGAAGTTGATGGCGTGCTTTAACTTAAAATTAAAATCGTGGTCGTCGGTGTTTGGCCCAAAACGAATCTCTTTCACAACCGTTTTAGCGGCATTGGCTTTGATTTCTTTTTGCTTTTTCTTCTGTTCGTATTTAAACTTCGCATAATCAATTACACGGCAAACAGGAGGTGCAGCCTTGGGCGAAATCTCCACAAGGTCTAAGCCTAGTTGTTCGGCCATTTCTAAAGCCTTTTTGATGTCAACAATGCCTTGTTCAACATTTTCACCAACTAAACGAACTTGTTGTACGCCTCGAATTTGGTTATTGATTCTGTAAGGCTCTTCTTCTCTTTTTACTCCTTTGGTTTGATTGGGGCGTAACGCCATATTGTAAAATTCTTGGTTTTAATTAGATTAATATTAGTACATTTTGCGTGATGTTGTGCCTACTTTTGCTACGAAAGCTTGCCTAAAATAAATGTTTTCAGAACGCAAGAGGGCTTGTAAAACGCTAGGCTTTCAGCAAGATAACATACAAGTTGCCGAAATAGTTCGACTAATTTCGTCCGAAATCTAAGGCAAAAATCCTTTAAAAGCAAATTTCAGGAACGAAGATAGGGGGGATTTTTATGAAAAAAAATAAAGTATAATTTTTTTCTTGACAAAGGCATGAGCCATATCGCTACAGTCCATGCCTTTGGGGCTTATTTACTTGATACTAGCCAAGTTTTTATTAATTTCGGCTTGTGCCAAGGCGATAAACTCGCCAACAAGCATCATGCCTAAATCGCCTTCACCTTTTTTACGCACCGATACTTTGCCTTCGGCGGCTTCTTTTTCGCCGACAATGAGCATAAACGGAATTTTTGACACTTCTGCATCTCTGATTTTACGGCCAATTTTTTCATCTCGGTGGTCGATATACCCTCTCAAATCTTGTTCTTGTAATTGTAAAAACAATTCGTTGGCGTATTCTTCGTATTTCTCCGAAATAGGCAATACCGCCAATTGGTCAGGCGATAGCCACAACGGGAAATTACCTGCGGTATTTTCAATCAAAATAGCCACGAAGCGTTCGAGCGAGCCAAAAGGTGCACGGTGAATCATCACAGGACGGTGCTTTTGGTTGTCGGAACCCGTATATTCGAGGTCGAAGCGTTGTGGTAACTGGTAATCCACCTGAATTGTACCCAATTGCCATTTACGACCCAAGGCATCTTTCACCATAAAGTCGAGCTTAGGGCCATAGAAAGCCGCTTCGCCCAATTCTACCACGGTTGGCAAGCCTTTGGTTTGAGCCGAACGAATAATGGCCGCTTCTGCTTTTTCCCAATCTTCATCTCGACCAATGTATTTTTCTTTGTTTTCTGGGTCGCGCAACGAAACCTGAGCCGAATAATTATCAAAACCTAAAGCCTTGAATACATACAGCACCAAGTCGATTACTTTCATAAATTCTTCCTCTACTTGGTCGGGGCGACAGAAAATGTGGGCATCGTCTTGGGTAAATCCTCTTACACGAGTCAAGCCATGCAATTCGCCCGATTGTTCATAACGATACACAGTGCCAAATTCAGCTAAACGCAAAGGTAACTCACGGTAACTGCGAGGTTTGGTTTTGTAAATTTCGCAGTGGTGAGGGCAGTTCATGGGTTTCAAGAAAAACTCTTCGCCTTCATCTGGCGTATGAATCGGTTGGAACGAATCTTTGCCATATTTGGCATAGTGACCCGACGTTACGTATAATTCTTTCGAGGCAATATGAGGCGTTACCACGGGCGAATAACCTGCACGCACCTGAGCTTTACGCAAAAACGATTCGAGGCGTTCTCTGAGCATTGTGCCTTTGGGCAACCAAAGTGGTAAGCCCATGCCTACTTTTTCGGAGAAAGCAAACAATTCGAGTTCTTTACCCAACTTGCGGTGGTCACGACGTTTGGCTTCTTCCAACAAGTGAAGGTATTCGTCTAATTCTTTTTGCTTCGGAAAAGTGACCGCATACACCCGTGTCATTTGCTTGCGGGTAACGTCGCCACGCCAGTAAGCACCTGCCACATTCATCAACTTTACGGCTTTCACGAAGCTTGTATTAGGAATGTGTGGCCCTCTACACAAATCGGTAAAATTACCTTGGCTATAAAAAGTGATAGCGCCATCTTCGAGGCCATCTATCAATTCTAATTTATATTCATCACCCTTTTCAGTAAAGTAAGCGATGGCATCGGCTTTGGCTACAGCTTGGCGAACATAGCTATTTTTTTGGCGTGCCAACTCCAACATCTTATCTTCGATTTTCTTGAAATCTTCCGAACTCAAGGTTTTGTCGCCCATGTCGATGTCGTAGTAAAAACCCGTTTCGATGGCAGGGCCAATACCAAACTTTGTACCGGGATACAGGGCTTCTATCGCTTCAGCCAACAAGTGTGCCGACGAGTGCCAAAAGGTTTGTTTTCCTTCGGTGTCGTTCCATGTAAGCAATTGAAAGTCTGAATCTTCGTTGATAGGCAACGAAGCATCTACCACTTTTCCATTGACTTTGGCAGCCAACACATTTCTTGCGAGTCCTTCTGAAATACTGAGGGCAATGTCCATCCCAGTGACTCCCTGGGCATACGCTCTAACATTACCATCGGGTAAGGTAATTTTAATCATTTGAGTTGTTTGAATTACTGTTTGTATGCAAAACTGGCGGCATTATACAAACAATGTACGCCGAAATGTCTTGCCCAAACAAGGTATGTATAATTAAATTTTAGTTACAAAAATAATTCACCTAATTTTTTCTTGCCGAATCTATTTTAGCATTCAAGCGAGATTTAGGTTGTAAAGGCCTCAAGGTTGTATCGATACGGCGTTGTACTTGATGCGGTAGCGAATCATCCAGGCTGAGTTCGGGAGGTAAATAGCCTCCATATTCTAGTTTTCGTTTGGCACGGTATTGTCCATTGATAGCCCGATAATCTTGTGGATTTTCGGCAACAATAGCGGTGTAATATTCTAAAGCTTTCGCCAATTCGCCAGCGTACTCCAACGAATAAGCCAGTAAAATTTTGGCATCGGGGTACTGCGGATTTACTTTTAAGGTATGTGAAAAATGAGGCACAGCCAAACGAAAAGCCTTGATTTTTAAATACAATAAACCTGCACTAAAACTTGCCTGTGCCATAGCCGAATCGAGGTGAATAGCTTTGTTGTAGCACACCAAGGCACTATCGGTCTGATACGCTTTTTGGTAAGTTACTCCTTTTTTAAAGTACAACTGAGCATTGCGTGGATGCTGCTTGATGCCCTCGTCGCTGTAAAAAAGAGCCAAATCGTATTGGCGTAAAGCCGTGTAAATATCAGCAAATTTGACATACATCGGCAAAAACGTAGGTTTTAAATTGAGCGTTTGCTGCAAATAATGCAAAGCAAGCGTTGTATCGCCTTGTTTGGTAGCAATTTCGCCTTTAAAAAAGTACGTTTCGCCATTGTTGGGCGACATTTGTAAGGACTTATTCAAATACAATTTTGCCTTACTAAAGAGCCCGATTTGTTGGTACAAATCGCCAAGGAGCGTAAATAACTCAGGCGATTCAACGTTCAATACTTCCGCTTTAGAGGCAGCCTCAAGGGCTTCTTTGGGGCGGTTGAGTGCCCGTAAAATCAAGGCTTTTACCTGAAAATAATTGCCATTGTTGGCTTTGATACCAATGGCATCGTTGATGTCTGACAAGGCTTGGTTGGGCTTGTCGTCTTCTAAATACAACTTGGCTCTTTTATAATAAATTTCGGGCGAATTGGCAAAAGCCCCAAGCAAATCAGTCAAGAAATCAATGGCTGCTTTACGCCTATCTTTTGCCGCTACTTCTGGTACGGCAGGAATAGCCAATCCTTTTTTAGATTCGCTAGAACAGGCCGTCAACCCACACAAGGCAACTGCAAGCCACAGAAACAAATTATACACATATTTCATCATCCAAATTTACCATTTTCCTTCGATACACCCAAAAAGCATACAGGAAAGTTACAAGCTAAGTAAGATTACTTAACCTAGTTTTAACTTTTTGCTATTTTTTATCAAAATATCATTATATAAATATTAAAGTCTTAAAAACGTTTGTTCTTCGTTCAACAAAATCTTATATTTGTTACTCAACTAATCACTTAATAATTATTATGAAAAAAGTTTACGCTTTCGCGCTTTTCTTGGTGTTACTCAAAGCTTTGGAATCTTTTATGTAGCCCAACAATGTAGTGAGCGGTGAATTGGTGATGCTTCGTTTGTTCTTCATAAATTCCTAGACTAAAAACCTCTAAAGTGCATTTGTAAATTACACTATTACAAGTTGACCGTACCCAAAAGATTGATGCTTTTCATCAAAATGACATTTGTACGAATATAATCACTAATTCACTGTTACTACAGGCTGGCCTTAGACGCTCGCAAAGCGGTAAAACACGCCCAATGGTAGCTTTTTATCAAAACTATCGTTGAGGTACAATTCTCCAAACTCGTGGTTTTTTTCTTGGGTAAAACTACATTTTACCAAGTTTTCTACAATCAACGACGAGAAGCCCATCGAATACATATTCAGAATCAAGAAATAATTTTCTTTGTCTAAAATCTGTGCTACAGTTTTGAGCATTTCATTGATTTGTTCTTCTAATACCCATTTTTCTCCGTCAGGACCTCTGCCATACGCAGGAGGGTCGAGAATAATGCCTTGGTATATGTTGCCTCGTTTGGCTTCTCGCTTCACAAATTTGAGGGCATCTTCTACCACCCAACGGATATTGTCGAGGCTACTAGCCTCCATATTTTCTCTCGACCAGCTAATGACTTGCTTGATTGAATCGACGTGTGTTACGTCGGCTCCGGCTTGTTTGGCAGCAATAGAAGCCCCACCTGTATAGGCAAACAAGTTGAGTATTTTGGGCGTTTTGACAGGCATTTTTTTAATCTTTTCTGCAATAAAATCCCAGTTGGTAGCCTGCTCGGGAAAAATACCTACGTGCTTGAAAGACGAAAGTGCTAGTTTGAACTGCAATTGTAAGTTTTCGGTGCGGTACGACATAAACCAGCGTTCGTCGATGGCCATGCCTTTTTTGACAATCCATTCGCCTTTTTCTTGTGAACCTTTGTCTTTTTTGAAATAGGCTTGTGCTTGTCGTTGCCAATTTTCTTCCGACAACGATTTATCCCAAGCCGCTTGTGGTTCAGGACGGCGTAAAATAAACTGCCCAAAACGTTCTAATTTTTCAAATCCGCCCGAGTCGATGAGCTGATACGCTTGCCAATGCTGAGGCGTTTCGAGGGTAATGCTATTTGCTTTCAAAGTAATACTTATTGGATTTTTCCACAAAAAAAGCGGTACCGATTCCGATACCGCCACAAAGGTACAAAAAAGAGTTTGTTCTGTTAGCCAAAACGCAAGTATGCGTAGTTTTAGAAAGACACTTTATTGAGGTAAAATACGTTGCGTTTGGCGTTGTCGGCATCGTTGTTGATGCGTTGATAGCCCGAAGCCAAAAAGTAATTATTGTACCAAAAATCTATTTGGTCGGCGGTGGTTCTTTTTACTACATCGCCTTCGTTTTGGGTATCAATGGGTTTTTGAGTCAAATCGGTCAGCATCTCGCCTTTTAGGAATGTTTGCGTAAAAATATTGCCTTTGTTGCTAAAGGTTAGCGTTACTTTGTCGCCTTCTATCGAAGCTTTTACTTTTTCTATCAATTTGGCTTCTTTGACATCTTTCAAAGGAATACTGCTGTCCCACAACAATTTGCCTTTGGCATCGAAACATACTACGATGGCATGGGTATAAATCCAGCCGTCAAAGGTTTGCTGACTGCCGTAGTTGCGGTTGCCATATCCCCACGGGCTGTAATAACTACTAAAAGGCGAATACAAGCCATAATAGCCCCAACCCCAGCGATAAGGATTATAGAAGGTGTTCCAAGGACTCATGCCATACATACTTCCCATACCAAACGGACTGTAGTTGTTGTTGTATTTATAATCGGCATAAAATGCTTCGGCAACCACCACGTAGTTGTCGCCTTGCTTGACGATGTCATGTACCAAAAAGCGATAATCCAAACGTAAATCTTCGCCTTTTTCTTTCTTATCTTGAATCTTCTTTTCTTGCTTTAAGCGTTGTTTTTCAGATAGATAGTTGAAGAAATTTTTAAAATCAGTAAAACTGTAAAAATTCAAGTCGGTTACTTCGTTGTCGAGCAGTTTACCAAAATAAATCCCTTGCGAGGTTGGCCCACGGGAAGTTCCAATGGTATTTTTGTGGCCATACGTACCAATAATCACTTGGGTGCTGTCAGACACTTGGTTGAGACGGCCGTTCATCATGGCAAATTCTTCTTGGGTATCCAACGCCAATTGATTGATAGGCTTGCCTTCTTCGTCGAATGACTTTACAACCAATTGAAAATTTTTGCCTTTTGTGCCTACTGCATAAGTAACATCGACGATATTAGTGGAGGTATCAAGCTCCATCGACTGGATTTCGGCTTGGTTTTTCAGGGCCGAAGGTAGGATTTTGGTTTTTCTTGCCACCAAGTCTGTATGTAAAATGACAGGTTGCGTATTGACAACCCCAGCAATAAAAATAGCGGCATTGACGGCCACAAAGTCGGATACCTCGATGCGGTCAACCGAATAAATTTGAAATTTTTCGATAAAACCAGGCCCTAAATTTACTTTAATCACTTCATAAACATTGCTTCGATAACGGCTAAAAAGCAAGTACAAATTTTTGCCATCGTAGCTATGTTTTACGTAATCTAAACCTCCATCGATTGTGCCATTGACCGACCAAACGAGGTCTAAATTGGTGTCATAACGCAAGAGGTTAAACTGGTTTTTGTTGAGTTGCGACAGCAGCAACACACCTTGGTTGTTGAGTGGAATAGTGAAATACTCGGCATTATTGCTTGGCAAAGGTATTTCTATGCGTTTGATACTTTGTGCCGACAACAAAGCTGGTAGGCACAACAGAAGGATAACAACAATTTTTCTCATAACGTGTTAACAAGTTAAATCATGACCAATTACAGATGTCCCAAAGCCACAATCACATCAAACTCTTCGGCACGCACAGGCGTTACAGAGAGGCGAGATTGTTTGATTAAAGCTAGGTTTTGTAAACGTTCATCATGTTTCATTTGCTTTAAAGTAACGGTTTGGGGAAGTTTTTCTACGGGTGCTAAATCGACCACAACCCAGCGAGCGTCGTCGGTGGTGGGGTCTTGATAATGTTCTTTTACCACTTTGGCAATGCCAACTACTTCTAAGCCTTCATTAGAATGATAAAACAATACTAAATCGCCTTCTTGCATTGCCTTGAGGTTGTTTCGGGCTTGATAATTTCTAACGCCATCCCATACGCCCACACCTTGTGCCACAAAATCGTCCCAAGAATACTTAAAAGGTTCGGACTTTACTAACCAATAATTCATTTGAATACAACAATTTTAAAGTGAACTGAAATTGCCTAAAGCAAGGGCTTTTTGCAAAATTTATTATGCCAAAACTACTAAATTAACGATGTCTTGTTTGGTTTATAAGCAATCCAAAGACGTTTTTTCTTATACTTGACAGCTTTTTTTATTCGATAGATTTCTATTTCTATTAACGAGATTAGGAGGCTTATGTTATGAGTATTTTTTGAAAATTTTCGTTGTAATATAGTAAGTAAATATAAAAAAAAGGCAATAGTTTGTAGAAAAAAGGCAAAACGTTTCGATGTTTTGTCTTTTCTACAAACTATTGCCTTAGCTTCCAAGCGTTTGTATTGCGCTAAACGCTTTTTAAGAAGTCGATGCTTTTCTTGAGTGCAATGTCGGGTTGTGCTACTAAGTCTTGTTCTACGAAGAAATGTTTTACGCCCAAGGCATTGGCTTTTTCAACAATAGCTTTTACGCCCAACACGCCATCGCCAGCCGAAGTCATATAAGGAAACAACTCAAACCATTGTGGGGCTGTACTTCCATCGCCAGAGAAACGTTTTTTCTCTTTCATATCTTTTAAATGCAACATCCGATAGCGATTGCCATATTTTTCTAAATACGCAATAGGGTCGGCACCGCCTGCCGAAGTCCAATAGATGTCCATTTCTAAAAACACCAATTGGGGGTCGGTATTATCCAACAATACTTGCAAAGGTACTTGTCCGTCCACTGTATTTAAGCCATAGCCGTGGTTATGGTAGCCAAATTTTACTCCTGCTTTTTTGGCACTTTCGCCAATTTTATTGAAGGTATCGGCCATGTGTTTATAGTCGTCTAATGTTTTGCGTTTATCTTCAGGAATCGCTGGCAATACCACGTATTCATGCCCTAATATTTGAGCTGCCTCCCCAAGCTTGTCCATGCCCGTAAGCAAAGTATCGAGGTCGGTATGCGTCGAAGGGCTTGTCATGCCGTGGTCGCTGAGGATTTGCTTGATTTCTTTGGGCGTTTTACCAAAATAACCGCTTCCTTTGAATCCCAACATCGGCGTTATTTTCTCCCAGTTTTCTTTGGCTACAGCCGCACTAAACGGAAACGGGCCAAACAACTCTAGTTCTTTGTAGCCCATTTTTTGTAAGAACTGAACCGTGCCTACAAAATCTTGGTCCAACATCTTAGGAAGTGAAAATAACTGTATCCCGATTTTTGGCAAAATACCCATTTGGTTGAATAAATTATTCCAAGGTAATAAGCTTGCTGCAAGCAAACCTGCCGAGTTTTGCATAAACGCTCTTCTTGTTGTCATTTTGGGGTAAAAATTTAGATTATTTACAGAAGTAAATGTACTATAAACTTTTAATGAATCAAAATGATACAATAAATTCATTAGAAATAAATATTGAACAAACAAAAAAGACTGACAAACTGCCAGTCTTTTTTGTTTGCTTTTGAAATAGCAAGTAAGAGAATCCTTATTTCAATAATTGAATATCAGGCGTTGAGTTATCGTCGAGTCCTACTTTACCTCTTTCTTTTCTTACGATACGAGAGAATAGACCTATTTCTTGGCTAAACAAAAACGTAAAGAACAGTTT
>JACCDQ010030444.1_pt1 | contig 13068 bp, 13 predicted proteins | sample 7446031 | NCBI WGS metagenome assembly JACCDQ01 (sample SAMN15323442, study PRJNA562643) | freshwater metagenome | isolation source: river surface water | place: USA:Blue River Watershed | collected 2017-08-17 | reverse complement strand
CGACACCCACGTCCTCGTGAATCATTGTTGCTGTGTCCACCGATTGACTATCCACTACTCCATAACTGGGGGATAGTTCTCGGTTTTGTCCTGCGGTTCTTTCCCACTCGTAAAGCTTTTGGTAAATGGTTTTAACAGTTCCATCGTCCCGCCAGTTTCGGAAATAGTCATAGACAGTCTTCCATTTGGGAAAATCATGGGGCAACAGACGCCAGGCAATTCCCCCCATTAGTATGTAGAGTATGGCGTTGACGACTTCTCGGATGTCTACACAACGGGGACGGCCCCCTGGTTTGGCTGCTGGCAAACAGGGTTTGATTAGTTCCCATTGTTCATCACTCAGGTCGGTTGGATATGATTCACGCATTGTTTTCTGAGCCTTAGTTTTTAGCTTTCCTTCCCTCTATTTTCATCCAATCCTTACCCAATACTCTAGCCATACAAGTACTCTGGTAGAACACTTTTCAGACATCCTTTGAAATCCAAAATATCTTTGCCTATGTTTTGTCTGTGGAATGTGGGCATCAATACTATCAAATTACTTCCCTATTCCATCGCATTTGTTTGATGGCTTGGCAACGATCGCGGAGTACCTTTTGAGGATTATTTAAACAGTCAGCTAAGGAAAAATCTGGGCCAACTAAAGTAATCATAGATAACTTGGGATGGGATAGAGTGAGTTCCGCACTACCACACAATAAAATCAGAGGTTTATCGTACTTTTGGGCGAGTTCCCTAACCCCAGCAATCACTTTTCCCTGCAAAGATTGTTCATCTAATTTTCCTTCCCCAGTAATCACATAATCACAATCCTGGACTTTTTGGGAGAGTTGCGTTAATTGGGCGATCGCCGAAAAGCCACTTTCGAGTTTAGCTTTTAATCCCCATTTAGCCCCGGCCCCGAATCCACCGGCCGCCCCGGCCCCCGGAAAATTAAGGTCGAGGGTTTCCCCTTGTTGTACTATCTGAGCCAGATGGCGTAAGCCTTGGTCTAAACGTTCCACCATGGGGCGATCAGCTCCTTTTTGGGGAGCATAAATATAGGCCGCGCCGTTGGCTCCGTAGAGGGGATTGGTTACATCACACAACACTGTGATCGGCGGTAATGTAAGCCCTGGGGGAGCAATCCATTGGGCGAGTTTGCTTAAGCCTTGTCCACCGTAACCAATGCTTTCCCCCGCCCCATCCAAAAATTGCCAACCTAGGGCCATTAAACACCCTAAACCTGCGTCATTCGTAGCTGACCCCCCGATCGCCAAATAAATCTGTTTTGCCCCCCGATTCATCGCATCAAGCATCAATTCTCCGGTGCCGTAGGTAGTTGTTAACTCAGGGTTATAATCGGCGGGTTTTAAAAGGGGTAAGCCACTGGCCTGGGCCATTTCAACAAAGGCGGTTTGGGATTCTGCTAACCATAAATATTGAGCAGTGACAATTTGCTCAGGTAAAGGCCCCATTACTCTTAAGCTAATCCATTGATGATTGGATAAATTGGCGGCGATCGCCTCTAAACTACCTTCTCCTCCATCCGCCAAAGGGTGAGCCATGATCTCAAAGTCTTCACCCAATTCCTGTTGGATAATCTCACAGATTTCGGTCGCCGATAAAGTGCCTTTAAAGGAATCTGGAGCAATTAATAAACGCATAGATCATCACTTAGAATAAAAAGTCAATGTGGGATGAGCATCTTGCCTGTCTTTAAATTAAAAATGAGTTGATTTCACTTAGAATAAAAAGTCACTGTGGGATGGGAATCTTGCCCGTCTTCAAACGAGAAACTGTTTTTTCTGCAATGTTTATTTTCCTCAAACCTTGCCCCGCCCCAACAAGCAAGCTACAGTAGAAATCGTTCATTCCTGCCTTCTAATTTTACACTGATTCTTCCTATGCTCATCTCCCAAGCCGAATACCGTCAACGCCGCGATCGCCTTATGGAACAAATCGGCCAGGGAACGGCCATCTTCCAAAGTGCCCCTACGGCGGTCATGCACAATGATGTGGAGTATGTGTATCGGCAGGATAGTGACTTTTTTTACCTAACCGGTTTTAACGAACCCGAAGCCGTGGCCGTTTTGGCTCCCCACCATGCCGAACATCAATTTATTTTGTTTGTGCAACCCAAAGACCCGGAAAAAGAAGTTTGGACGGGTTATCGTCACGGAGTCGAAGGAGCGAAAGAACGCTATGGAGCCGATGAAGCCTACCCGATTAGTGAACTGGATGAAAAATTGCCGCAGTACCTCGAAAAGTGCGATCGCATTTATTACCATTTAGGGCGCGATCATCATTTCAATGAAACGGTCATTAATCATTGGCAAAAATTAATGGCTACCTATCCCAAACGAGGGACTGGCCCCAAAGCATTGGAAAATACCCATCATCTTTTACACCCGATGCGACTGGTGAAAAGTCCTGCTGAATTAGACTTAATTCGCAAAGCCTGTACAATCTCGGCTGAAGCCCATAATCGCGCCAGGGAATTTGCCCAGGTCGGTCATTTTGAATACCAAATTCAAGCGGAAATCGAGCATACTTTCCGGTTACAAGGGGGTATGGGGCCGGCCTATCCTTCGATTGTAGCGACGGGAGCCAATGCCTGTATTTTGCACTATATTAATAATGATCAACCCGTCCAAGAAAATGACTTAATTCTGATTGATGCAGGCTGTGCCTACGGTTACTATAACGGCGATATTACCCGCACTTTTCCGGTGAGTGGCAAATTTACACCCGAACAAAAAACACTCTACGAAATGGTGTTACAGGCCCAATTAAAGGCCATTGAACAGGTTAAACCCGGAACGCCTTACAATCAAATCCATGAAACGGCAGTTAATACGATTGTCGAAGGGTTAATGGGATTAGGGTTATTAGTCGGAGACAAAGAAGAAATTATTAAAGAAGAAAAATATAAGCCCTTTTTTATGCACCGTACTGGCCATTGGTTAGGTTTGGATGTCCATGATGCAGGGATTTATAAATGTGGGGAAGAAACCTGGCAGGCGTTACAACCAGGCAATGTATTAACCGTAGAACCCGGCATTTATATTTCCCCAGAGATTAAACCGGCCGAAGGTCAACCTGAAGTTCCCGATCGCTGGCGGGGGATTGGGATTCGTATTGAAGATGATGTATTAGTCACAGAGACCGGCTATGAAGTGTTAACCAGTGCGGTTCCCAAGTCGGTGGAAGCCATGGAACGTTAACGGGAAAATTAACGGGGCCGAAACAGATGTTGATGTTGGGGGTGATACAGTTGTGATCGCCCCTTTTTGTCAGTTTTGAGGGCGGGACTAATGATATACATGGTGGTGCGAATTAAGGCTTTTTCCTGGGAGGCGATCGCCATTTGGTCGAGGGGAACCACCCAAATCTGTCCATCCGGCCAACCGACCCGGAAACAGATGGCCACAGGAGTATCCGGCGGGTAATGCTCTAATAATCGTGCCTGGGCTTCTGACACATGACGAGCCGCAAGATAGAGACACAAACTGGCCCGATGGGCCGCCAAATCCGCTAATTCTTCCGTTGCGGGAACGGCGGAAGCTGATCCACTCATGCGAGTGAGGATAATGGTTTGGACGAGATCGGGAATCGTTAATTCTGCCTTTAATTGGGCCGCGGCCGCCTGAAACGCACTAATGCCTGGCACACATTCGTAGGAAATTTCTGCTTCCTGTAAGGCTTGGATTTGCTCTTCAATGGCACTATACAGGGTTAAATCCCCCGACTGTAATCTCACCACACTTTGGCCAGCCCTGACTGCTGAAATCATGCGGGGAAGAATACTTTCTAGGGTTTGATTGCCGGTGGGAATGACCTGGGCTGAAGGTTTGATGTCCCGTAACATTTGTTTTGGTACGAGGGAATCGGCATAGAAAATCACGTCCGCTTGACAGAGAATTTTGTAGCCTTTTAAGGTTAAGAGGTCGGGATCACCGGGGCCAGCTCCAATGAAATAAACTTGGGCTTTTAAGGAATTGGGTAATGGATTGGGGGAAAGAGTCATTATAACGACAAGGAGTTAGCCAAGAAATTGAGCAGATAACAGTAATGATGGTTTAAAATCATGGTCTTAACAGACTGGTAAGCAAAACTGTTAAAAATTTAAGACTGAGTAGAAGCAAGATTTCTATTCCCTAATAGTTTAAATTCTAAACCTCCCCAAAAATGCCTGCTAAAGATATTTTTCATCAAGCGGGGCAAAGTGTAGGCTGGTTAAATTATCCCCTAGAATAGAACCATTCCCCTCCAGCGATCGCAATCCCGACTTTTACCGATGACGACTGAACGCGAATATCAGGAATGGCAACGGCATCGTCCCCGACGGACAAGCAAACCGAAGACCGGTAAATTTTCTCCCAAACCGAAAAAGCGTTCCTGGTGGCCGGGATTATGGGTGGGTTTAGGGCTTGGGGCGGCCGGCCTAGCCTTCTGGGGAAATCCTCATCTTGGACACTCCTTCCCTTCCCTGAAATCCCTCCCATCCCTCGAACAACTGACGCAACCCAAGACTTTAATCCTAACCAAACGGGTCAGTAATCCGTCGCCAGGGACTCCCCAAAGTTTACCAGCTTCTCCTAATAATCGTCTCGATGCGATCGCCGCCTCTGTGGACTACCGGGGAAATTCCGTTACAGCCCTTGCTCAAAAATTAGCTCCCTACGCCTCAACGGAAGCCGATAAAGCCCGTTTAATTTACAGTTGGATCGCCCAACATATTGCCTACGATGTCCCAATGGCGGTCAATAATCAGGTGGATGATTTGCGCCCCGAAACGGTCTTGCAACGTCGTCAAACCATTTGTTCTGGCTATGCCAATCTCTATCAGGCGATCGCCCAGGCCCTGGGATTAGAGGCCGTTATTGTAGAAGGTTATGCCAAAGGAGTCGGCGGTTTAGTCGGAACAGATAACGAGATCAACCACGCCTGGAATGGGGTCAAAATTGACGGTAAATGGTATTTATTGGACACCACCTGGGGAGCCGGAACCGTTGACGACAACGTTTTTCAACCCCGTTTTTCCCCCTACTATTTTGCGACACCGCCCGCACAACTTATCTATACTCATTTTCCCAGGGAATCCCAATGGCAACTCTTACCAACAGTTTACAGTCGCGCCCAATTTGACCGGTTTCCAGAGGTTAAACCCCGCTTTTTTCGGGATCAATTACGTTTAGTTAGCCATCTTAATCCAGAGATTCAAGCCCAGGGCAATCTGGAAATTCTGTTAGATAGTCCCACTTCTACTCTATTGGCCGCCCAACTCCGAAGCGCGTCGGGGGTAGAAATTGCTAAAAATTATACATTAACCCAAAAAAAAGATCGGCAAAATAGTGTTCAAGTCGCCTTTCCGGCACCGGGGAATTATAAACTGATCATTTTTTCTAAACAGCCCCAGGAATCCCAATATCAACAGGCCGTTACCTATGACATTACCGCTAGTGATGCGGGGACTCCCTTTCCAACGACCTATAGCACCTTCAGCGATCGCCGGAGTTATTTACAAATGCCCTTAACCCAAAATTTGCCGTTGAATAGCTCAACTTTTTTTCAGCTAGAGGTGAATAACGCCACGAAGGTCTTAGTCATTAACGAAGCCAGTCAAGATTGGACAGAATTAAGCAAAAATGGTAGCTTTTTTTCTGGAACGGCCCTGATTAAACCCGGTAAAACCTTGGTTATCGCTCAATTTCCCGATAGTGATAAGTATTGGACATTACTCGAATATAATTAGTCCCATCTTCGCGGGAACTCTCTCCTTAACCCCAGGATTTTATGACGAAATTTCCCCGACTGCCTCCCCCTTGGCTGAAATTTCTAGGTTGGGGTTTAGCATTGCCTCTAATCGTCTTAAATGTTTGGGTATTATTGCAAATTTTAGATTATTTTCAATCTCCCATTCGGATTTTTATTATTGCCAATTTAATTGCCTTTATTTTAGGGTATCCCGTGCGTTGGCTTCAACGTCATCCCCGCATTCAATTAGCTCATGCTGTCTTGATTGTAGGTTTTGGTACACTGCTATTAATTGGGGCGATCGCCGTTTTAGTGATTCCCTTACTAATTCATCAGATTAACCAATTAACGCAAAGCTTACCCGACTGGGCCGTTCAGGGGAGTCATCATCTCAAATTTTTAGACCAATGGTCAGTGCAGTGGCAATTACCTACTAATTTCCGCCAGGTTTTTAGTAAATTATCCGAACAATTACCCGAACAAATTCAGGGGATTCTCGGTGAACTTTTTGGCTTTATTATTCGGACAACCGGCGGCATTTTTGAAGCGATTTTTATTATCGTCATTGCCGTTTATCTACTACTGAAAGGAGAGGATTTTTGGCAGGGAATTTTCAGTTGGTTTCCCTCGACGCTACAACAGCCCATTCGTCAAAGTTTACGGCAAAGTTTTCAAAATTATTATATCGGTCAAGCTACTGTTGCCACCCTCCTCGGTTTTTCGTTAATTGTGAGCTTTACTTTGGCACAAATTCCCTTTGGCCTGTTATTTGGTCTCATTATTGGCTTCATGGCTCTGTTTCCCTTTGGTGGTGGGGTGAGTATTAGCATTCTGAGTCTTGTCGCGGCTTTAAATAACTTTTGGCTGGGGGTCAAGGTGTTAATCATTGCCACCCTGGTGGATCAACTGGTGGAAAATGCGATCGCCCCTCGTTTACTAGGAAAATTTACCGGGGTTCATCCCATCTGGGTACTCCTTTCCCTACTCATTGGCGCGAAGGTAGCCGGAGTATTAGGAGTCTTAATCGCCGTTCCTTGTACCAGCTTTATCAAAGATATGTTGGATCTGCTCCGCCCGAAAAGACAACCCCTCTCCCCCGATACCTATCCCCCCCACCCCCATCAAAGTGAAGATTTCCCTTGCCGAGAAGACGTAATCCCCTAAAATAAGTAAACAAGTGTAACGAAATTTAAAAAATTCTCATTTTTACCTGACCGTCTCTATGAAAAAACCTGGCTTCTCTAAATTGCTGAGATGGGGATTGGCCTATGGATTGGCCGCCTGGCTCTGGTTCTGCCTTCCGACTCCTGCCCAAGCGGTAAACAACCCCGAACTATTGCCCGATCAGGTCACGCCTGTCGTGGATTTAGCCAACTTTTTACCCCAGACTCAGGAAGCCGCCCTTGTTGAAGACCTAGAGCAATTTGAAGCCGAGACGGGCTGGAAACTACGGGTTTTAACCCAATACGATCGCAGTCCAGGACGAGCCGTTATCAAGTTTTGGGGACTAGACGACCAAAGTATTTTATTAGTCGCTGATGCCAGGGGAGGCAACCTCCTGGCCTTTAGTATTGGTGATGCCGTGTATGAGTTAATGCCGCGCACCTTCTGGATTGAATTACAGGCCCGTTATGGCAATATGTACTACATTCGGGATAATGGGGAAAATCGAGCCATTATCGAAGCCCTAAATACGGTGAAGGGTTGCCTGTTAAAGGGAGGATGTCAGGTAGTCCCCGGTCTGCCCAGGGAACAATGGATTTTAACCCTAGTCACCTCTATTGTTGGGGGTGTAATTGTGGGGTTTGCGGCTATTCCGCGCAAGGAAGGTCAAGTTTTTGCCTGGCAATGGGTCTTAATTATGTCACCCCTGTGGGGAATTTTAGTCATCGCCTTTGGCATTGGCCCAGTGGTTTCCCGTACCCAAGATTGGCTTCCCCTCGTGCGTAATTTATTGGGCTTTGCGATCGGCGTGTTAGTTGCCTATCTTTCCCCGTTACTGAATCAACCGAATAGTTCTAGAACCTAAGGCCCTATGGAATGGCATATTAGCGATGCTCAGGCCCTGGCCCTGATTGACCAGGAGATTGAAAAGACTTCCTTTTTACCCTCAGAATACGAATTAGTCCGACGGGTAATCTATGCCACCGCCGATTTTGACTATCACCATCTCCTGCGTTTTTCCGAACGAGTCCTGAATTCCGGAGCCGCGGCCCTGGCTTCCCGCACCACTATTATTGTTGATGTGCCGATGGTGCAGGTAGGGATTGTGCCGAATTTGCAAAAAACCTTTGCCAATCCCGTCTATTGCAGTACCCAAACCATTACTCGTCCCCAAAAAAGCACGACCCAGGCCGCCTGGGGATTACAAACCTTAGCCCGACGCTATCCCGAAGGCATTTTTGTAATTGGCGAATCCCAAACGGCTTTAATTGCCCTGGTTGAATTAATTGAAGAAAAAGCCCTTAAACCGGCCCTTGTCATTGCCACGCCCTCCGGCTTTATTGATATTGAGGCCGCGAAACAGCGATTACAGGATGCCCATGTTCCCCATATTTTGGTCGAAGGCCGTAAGGGAAATGCGGTCGTTGCGGTGGCCATTTTAAATGGATTGGTGGATTTAGCCTGGCAAGCCTATGAACAAACGACTATTTCGAGTTAACTAGGGGGATAGCGATTCGCTATCTAAACCACCTACAGTCAAGAGGCTTAAGTCCCTTGTTACAGAGCTTTCAGAAAAATCACCCCGCAATTTAAATGCGCGACAGCTTAAGCGCAAAATCCATTGATATTGCAAGGTTGACTTTGCCAAACACGACTCCTATCTTAACTTTGCATTTTTGATGCTTGACTTCCTCTGGGTGAGGGCGATCGCCCTGGGATTGGCTTAAATTCCATCAACTATGGAAGTCTGTTGACAATACGCTAATCAGAACGACATATTTTTATGCTATGGCAATTTCTGGCGATCATTTCATTTAAGTGTCATAGAGGGGAAGATCCCCAGAAAATGTGTATTGATTAACCCAACATTATAGGCTTTGTTGATGATTTTTGAGAAATTATTGGCGATCGCCAAGCATAACTAATTATTAAGCGAGCGGGGCATAACTAATGATTACCCCCGACTTAATTTAAGATTAATTTGATTAAGAAGCGCTGAACGTGGGATTCAGTCGTTCGGCAAAAAATTACAAACCGCAAGGAGAAATCAAAATGCGTTACACTATCGCCACCCTAGCCACCTTTTGCGTTTGGCTGTTTTCCACCTCTAACGCCTTTCCTTGTACACGAGTTCTCTGGGCCCCTGAGCCCGGACAGGTGTTTGTGGGTCGAACTCAGGACTGGACGGAAAAAGCGAACTCCTCCTTTCGGGTGTATCCGCGTGGCATCAATCGAGTTGGATCTGTGGCCGAGAACCCCCACAAGTGGACATCAAAGTACGGTAGCTTGGTGATCACGGGCTACGACCTGGCCACCCATGAGGGGGTGAACGAGAAGGGATTGAGTGCGCAAATCCTCTACCTGGCGGGTGAATCAGACTACGGCAAGCGCGATCCTAAGCGGGAAGGTATTGGTGTCACTCAGTGGGTGCAGTACTTCCTGGACAACTACGCAACGGTCGCTGAAGCTGTCGAGGCGCAGAAGAAGTCAAATTATCAGATCGAATCCCTGATCTTGCCGAACGGATTCCCAACATTGGTGCATTTGTCTATCTCGGATAAGTCTGGCGATTCTGCTGTTATCGAGTACATCAACGGCAAAGCGAAGATTTATCACGACAGGCGATATACCGTGATGACGAATGAGCCGACCTACGACAAGCAGATCGAGAATCTGAAGCAGTACCGCACGTTCGGAGGCAACAAGTCCCTGCCTGGTGAGCGTACCCCTACTGACCGATTTGTTCGGGCGGCCTACTACGCCAACAATCTGCCGAAGCCAGCTAACCAAGATGAAGGAGCGGCGTTCATCTTCAGCGTCATCCGCAATATCTCCGTCCCCTTTGGCAAACCAGATCCGAAGAAGCCGAACGTATCCAGCACCATCTTCCGTACCGTGATGGATCTGACGGGAGGCCGTTACTATTTTGAGAGTACCTATGCTCCTAACGTAGTCTGGATTGACTACAACAAGCTCGACTTCAGTGAGGGACGGCCAGAGATGGAATTGCAGGTCGAGAAGAAGATTTTCTCGCTCAACGGCGATGTTACCAGCCAGCTTGAGGAAGCCAAGCCGTTCGTATTCGGCATGAACAAAAACTGATGCTTCAGGGCGATCACCGATTTTGTAGGGTACGTTTCTTAACGTGCCTTTTTGCTTTTAATCTCGATGAAAATGAACGACAACTACTTAATTGTCCTTGAAAAAAGCGAAACCGGTTTTTCTGCCTATTCGCCCGATGTTCCTGGCTGTATTGCAACGGGGGCAACTTTAGAAGAAACAACGGAACAAATGCGATCGGCCTTAGCGTTACATTTAGCTAATCTTGAGGATTTACCGAAGCCTAGGGGTATTGATGCTTATTTAGAAGCGTTAAACGATTCGGAAGGTGAGACCTTTTATTTGACCCATGTATCGGTGAACAGTGTTATGATTAACCATCATTCATCATTTGTTGTTCATTAGTTCAACTTTGATTAATCATAGACCTTGTAGATGTGTAGTACATTTGCGGCTCTCCCGATTTATACGTCCGTTATGGAACACCAAGTATAACTCTAGTCGATCTTGTAGGGTGCGTTCCTTAACGTGCCTTTTGCCATGTTATACAAAAAACGATGGTGATCGCTCTTGTTGGAAGTAATATTTAAGAGAAGTTGTCGTATAATTCCTAATTAGCTGTAAAACAGGAGGTCATAATGCTGACTGATGAACAAATTGAGTATGGGAAAGTAAATGTAAAGTACAGCCTTGAAGAAGGTGGCCATCATGAGCATAATGATTGCATTCGTCTAGCTTATGAATGGCTTGATGCTCAGAAAAAGACAAAGAAAACTACGACAAAAGCATACGCGCTCAAACATATTATTGAAAAATGGGCTGGTCGCTATATTTCTACCACAGATGTTGATGTAGCGGCATTTCTTCATCCGGAAATACATGGAACATATCCACATTTCAATATTAGCGCACGGCTTACCCAGCCTTCAGATTCAAGACTAACCGGTATTTCCGAAGCATTGACGCAGGATTACAGGAAGCATTTCGATCCTTCAGTCTATTCAACTCATGAATAAAACAGATTCAGATTTGTAGGGTGCGTTTCTTAACGTACCTTTTGTGTTTCTATAGGCATTACGCTACACCAACTTGTTTTATAGTACTTTTATGTTTATCCCGCAAAAACCCATATAACCTAATAAAACAATGACTCAAGCCACTTTTGCAGAGATACTAGAAGCAACCGAGCAACTTTCCCCCGAAGCTCAAGAACAACTTATTCACATTTTGAAAAATCGCCTGCGAGGCCAAAAAAGAGCAGAATTAGTGAAAGACGTTAACGAGGCTCAACAAGAATACGCTCAAGGTCAATGTCAACCTGTAACACCTCAACAGCTAATGGAAGAGATTCTTGCATGAGTTTTATTTTATTACGCTCAAATGTATTTATTAGAAACGCTAGTAAAATTGTCAAAAAACAGCCTTCTTTAGCTCAAAATATTCAAGATACCTTAGCGTTATTGCAAGGTGATCCTTTTCAACCTATATTAAGAACCCACAAATTAAAAGGGGAACTCAAAGAATCCTATGCTTGTAGTGCAGGTTATGATTTGAGAATTATCTTTAAATTGGTTGACCATGAAAATCAGCAAGCTATTCTTTTGGAATCCGTTGGAACCCATGATGAAGTTTACTAAATCGATTGCCGATTTTTAGGAGTCTTTCTTAACGTACCTTTTAGGTTTCTCTAGGCATTACACAATACTAACTCCTTAATCTCCCAAAGTAGCGGGATCAATCCCTAATTCTCGTAATTTAGCAAAGGCGCGATCACGTTCTTCAAATAGGGTTGCCGGATCTTGAAAAGATTCCCCACTGGGATGAAACAGCAGGAGACCATCCGCCCCCATCTCAAAACGCACCCCCAGCAGTGGAGAAATCCAGGGAAAATTAAGCGGAGTAATTGGTTGTAACTCCTGATCTTGATTGGCGCGTACCAGTCCCCAAAAATCCTGAGATTCGGGATCATAGAAAAACATCTCTAACACCCCGTATTGGGCATAAAACTTTTGCTTATTGAGCATCTCGCGGGCGGTGTTACTGTCCGAAAGAATTTCAAAGACGACCTGGGGCGCAATGTTGTCTTCTTCCCATTGTTTGTAGCTTCGGCGATCGCCATCGGGACGACCAAAAATCACCATCGCATCGGGAGCCTGGGCAGGAGCCGGGGGAACCGTCACCTGTTGGGGATACCACAATAAATCACCCGCCACAAAAACCCTTTGACCTCGGAATAAATGCTTGAGATTCGAGACTAAACGCACAATCCATTGATATTGCAGGGTATTATCGGCCATGGGTTTACCATCGGATTCGGGGTAGAGAAACCGGAAATCGAGAGGGGTCTGTACCATAAATGACTTTGCCAAACATGACTCTTATCTTACTTTGCTTTTTTGAGGGTTGACTTCTTCTTGGTCAGGGCGATCGCCAGGGTCAGGGCGGCCTTAAAACTCTCGGCTTTAGCAATTCCTTGGCCCGCAATATCAAAGGCGGTTCCGTGATCGGGAGAAGTCCGAATGAAGGGCAGTCCGATGGTGGTATTAATGGCTTGATCAAAACCGAGAAGTTTGACCGGGATTAACCCCTGGTCGTGATAGAGCGCGAGATAGGCATCGGGCATGGTGAGCGGTGGCGTATGATACCAGGCCTGACCGGCATTCACCCAGAGGGTATCGGGAGGGACGGGGCCTATCAAGGTGGCCTGGGGATATTGCCGTTGGGCCTGGGTTAACCAGGGAATTAACCAATCCTGTTCCTCCGTTCCCAGTTGACCTTGTTCACCACTATGGGGATTCAAACCGGCGATCGCAATGGTAGGCTGGGTCAACCCAAAGTCCTTTTTTAAACTGGTTAATAATAAGTCTAATTTGCGCGTCATTAAGGCCGGGGTGAGGGTCTGAGGGACTTGGGCCAGGGGAATATGGGTCGTGGCCAACAGGGTGCGTAATGTCCATCCCGTAACGGGCGATCGCGCTACAAAGAGCATTCCGTACTGATTAACCCCGGCGTATTGGGCTAAGACCTCCGTTTGACCGGGAAAGTGATGGCCAGCTAATTTCCAGGCGGCTTTGGCGATCGGGGCTGTGACAATGCCTTGAAATT
>JACCDQ012250362.1_pt1 | contig 13069 bp, 20 predicted proteins | sample 7446031 | NCBI WGS metagenome assembly JACCDQ01 (sample SAMN15323442, study PRJNA562643) | freshwater metagenome | isolation source: river surface water | place: USA:Blue River Watershed | collected 2017-08-17 | reverse complement strand
TAGATGATTATAAAGAACAAATTAATGAATTAATTTTAAGGTATGGTAGAGATACCGAACTTATTATTCATAAAGTTGATGGTATTGGTGGCTCACATGCGGTAGACTTCAATCTTATTAAAAAATCAGAATTGGTATATATACCAGATTCTGATGAAGTAGAAGGTGGTCATTTTTTACGGATGAAAATCTAATATTATGATACATATCCGAGATGATGGAATCGAACACGATGGTCCAAAGCAACAATTAATTGTAGATTTTATAAATTTAGTATATACTTTTAAAGAGATTGCTAAATTAAAAGATGATGAAATTGATAGATTAGAAAGATGTTTTGGAAAAATGTTACGGCAGGAAGATGTGTCACATCTTACTAATGAGTTTAATTTAGAACAACGTAAAGATATAATTGAAAAATTATATAAAGAAGTTGGAATTAGAAAAATATAAAAAGTAATAAAGGAAAATAAATGGGGAGATCTTGTTGGTTAGCAATCGATGAGCGAGGTGATGAAACCATTCACCAAAATGAACCGGCGTATAATTATTTACACGGTAAATGGAATAGTGCCTCTAGGGTACATACAATTAAAGGTTTATCTAAATTATTAATTGATAGAAGCTCTGAACCAAAGTGTAAAGCTATAGTTTATGAATTAGATAATGTTAGTATGGTTGGAACTAAAGCTCATGTATTGGGCTCAACTAAAATTTATTAGAAAGGGTTAAAATGTTATTTGCAAAAAATTTAGTTACCGATAGTTCGGTTATTGATAGATTCTTTGATAAGTATCTATATACGGAAACTGATCTACCGGATACTCCGCAATGGGAGGGTACTCATTGGAATAGAGTATTTGAAATTGCAAAAGATGGTGGTAAACAGTTTATAATTTCTATGCAATCTGGAATCATTTATAAAGTTAAAAATGAAGATGCTGTTGAAAATGTTTCAAAATTATTATCATTTGGTGAAATGAAAAATGTGGCATTCAATGCAAGAACTAGAAGATGTTTTAGATTAGCTTGGTTTGCTTCTGATAAAAGATCTTATGTTCAATACTTTTCTCCAGTGTCTCATGGTATGGAATTATTTACTATGTTAGATAATGATAATGGTGGAACTACTTTACCATTAAAACCATTCTTAATGTTAAAAGATGAAGAAGATATGTTCAGACCTTATGAACCAACAACTGAAGACGTTCTTGCAGAAGATTGGATAGTTGATGGTTTTAATATCTCTGAATTAAGAGATGAAGTTGTTGCTGAACTTTTAAATAGAGGTTGCGAAATAGTTAATATTAATAATTTAGTGGAAACTTCAGTACAACCAGATCGAGAAATAGAATGCAAAAATTCATAGAAAGAGATTATAATCTTAAACTTATTAAATTTGATCCAATTTTTGAAATGGGTAATGAACAAGTAAATCTTTTACACTTTATTAGTAGACCACAAGAAGAAATTGATTATCATTTAGATGGTTGGGAAAAAATGAATCAAGAGATGAAAGAAACTCAATCTTTTGGACATGCTTCAAATGGTATTTATGAAGATACTTTAGAAACTTTTAAACTTATTCGTGATATGGTCGAATTTAAAAATAGTAGAGAATTTGATGTATTAGATGGTGATGATATGAATAATTTAATAAAAGAAGCTAACTATGCAGTATTTAAACAATTTGTAGCATTGGAGATATTTAATGAAAGACAACTTGCATCAATTAGAAAACCAATTAAGGATTTAAATAATGGGAACTGAAAGATTCCAACCAATGCCAGATATAAAATTGGTAGGTCATAAACCGAATATATTTGGTGATGAAATTGCTTTTGCTCAGAAATGGGATTTTAGTAAAGCAAATTTAAATGAAGAGAATAGGATTTTAGCTATTACTCAAGTAGCAAGTATTTGCTACCAAAGTCCAAAAGCCTTAGGTTCAGAAAGTCTATATAATAGATTAGCTGGTGAATCTATGGGGTTACCATCAAGTTCTTTTGAATTTGTTCCAGTATTATTAGATCCGTGGAATTATAGAGCAAAAGAACTTTTAGAAGATACTAGAAGTAATGCTAGAAAATATGGTGAATGGATTATACATGAAGGTAATGAATATCTTTTAACTAATTATAGAGCAATCTATTATGATTATGAAAAAAGAGTTAAAGCCAATATGGAAATGTATAAAGATAATTCAGTTGCAAGAGTTCAGGCAAATGAATTACATGAAGAGATTTATCTTAAATTCTTCAATACTCAAATGGAATGTGATATTATTAAAGAACACTTTAATGTATTCTTATTCAAAGTTGATTTTCCTACAAGAAGTCAGATGGTAAGACATAGGGTAAATTGGCAGGAGTTATCAAGAAGATATGTTTCTGGTAAAAGAGTAGGATTTGAATTCTATGTTTCAGAGAATATGAAAAATGTAGTAGCTGAATATAAACCAACTACTTTATCATTTGGTGGTGTTGTTGCAACTCCAAATCCAGATGATGTAGATACTTGTTTAATTGGAACATCTGAAGCAATTGATATTTGTTTAGAAGTTTATTTTGCTGCATTAGAAAAAGGTGTAAAACCTCAAGATGCTAGAAGAATTATTCCTCAAGCAGCTTATACTCAAATTTGGGGAGCATTTATGCCTTCTCAATTAGAGAATTATTTTAAACTTAGATTAGATTCTCATGCACAATGGGAAATTAGAATGACAGCGGAAGCTATGAAAAGTTTAAATACTACAACAAACCTCTTAAAAGATCATAAGATTTCTGATGAAAAATTAGCAGAGATCAATAAAGATCCAAAAGACTTTTTGTCAGCGGAAGAATTAGAAGATTTGATTTCAACTTCATTAGCTTAGGATAAAAAATGAGAACACATCAAACAACAATTAGATGTGATAGTTGTAATACAATTTTAAGAGAACCAACATTCTATAAAAATGATGGTTCTTTCCAAGAAGCTTTTACGACTATTGGTGGAAGAGATCTTTGTTTTACTTGTATGGGTAAAATGTTTTCTCAGTATATTAGATTTAATAAAATTCCAGACGATGAAATAATTAAATTAATGGAATCATTAAAACCATTAAATTCGAGACATAGAGTTAGCGTTCCTTTTGATTTTGGAGATCTCAAGCTTCCAAAATCTATAGATGAACTAAAACAATATACTGAAAATTTAAAAAAACCTAGATTCTTTAGTTCTGAGGCAATTAAAAAGGCTAGTAGTCAACTTTGGGATAAGGTTAATGCAAATGGAAAATAAAGAAAATCCATATGTTAATTTACTTTTTAAAAGTACCCATATTAGCAAAGTATTCTTTGGTTTCGAAGAATGGAATTTGGTGGAAATTGCTTTATGGGATAAGAAAAACAATACTTTAATCTTCGTTGAAGATACTATAAAAATTGATTATAAAAATGATAATTTAGTTAGTACTTTAATGGAAGAGAAAGTAGAGTATTTAAAATTTGGTGGAATTATAAAAAGAATTCTTAGTAAACCTTTTGGAAAACATTTATATACAAAAATGATTACTTCAGATATTAAAGTAAATTTTATTCCAGAAGATTATTATTCATTAGTTGTAACTTCAACTATGATAAAATTAAACAATGACGTTAAAGAGAATAGAGTAATCTATGTAGTTGGTAATAATTGCCCAATCGAATTACTTGAATATTTAAAAGATAATCTTAAAGATAATCAAGAAATTCAAATCAAAAAATCATTAGAAAAATAAGGAAAAATTCATGAAAAAGTTTTTAAGTTTAGCAGTAGTAGCTATTTTAGGTTTAAGTGCAGCAAATGCTGGAGATATTATTGTTAGTTCAGGTCCTGCAGATAAATCATTTATCAAAATGGGAAATAATTTAGTTTCTGCAGTGGGTACTCCAAATATTAAAAATATCCAATCAAATGGTTCAAATGAAAATATTGAAAATTTAATTCTTGGTAAAGCAAATGTTGGTTTCGTTTTTGCAGATTCATATAAATTAAAACTTGCACAAGATCCAAGAGCTGAAAAATTAAAAGTAGTTGGTGTATTAAATAAAGGGTGTTTATATACAGTTGTAAAAGATGGTGGAAAAATTGATGATGATGGTGATTTAGAAACTGCTGGAGTAAAAGTTGATCCGGGTATAAAAGGTGCAGGTGCAACTACTACTTGGGATTACTTAGGTAACTTCGATAAAGACTTTAAAAAACCAGAAATTGTAAATATTGGTGGTGGTGATCCAGCTTCTTTAAATGCTTTATTATTTGGAACAGTTGATGCAGTATTATCTATGCAAACTCCAAGTACTGAAAATACTTTAGTTAAAGATGTTTTAGCTGACAAACAATTAAAATTCTTACCAATTACAGATGGGGACTTTACTGATAAATTAGCTGATGGTAGACCAATTTATACAAAAGAAAAAATTACTATTTCAAAAGGTAAATGGTCAGATGATAAATTAGAAACAATTTGTACAGATGTTTTAGTTCTTGCAAATGATACTTTAGCTGCAGAAGACTTTAGATTATTATCAGCAATTCTTTATAGAAACAAAGCTGCAATTATTGGTTCAACTAAATAATGTCTTTAGTTAAAAATTGTTCAAATTGTAAACATGTTTCTTATGAATGGTATCAAAACAATACTTGTAAAAGTTTAAAAGCTGTTAAAGATTTGGGACTTTCATATAAAGATTTTTGTGCAAATGCCACATCATGTTTGGAAATTTATAAAGCTCAAGGTTTGGATACATCGAAAGATTGTAAATATTTTGAGTTAGGGTTCTGGGCTAAAATTGCCCAGATTAAACATAAAATTTGTAAAAAAATTTATGACTATAAAATGAGTAGGATTAAGTAATGGATAAAATTAAAAACTTTTTTAGTACAGTATATTTGTACTTAAAGTTAATGTTATTAGTAATTGGTATTATTATTGTTACTTGGTGGTTAATTGCTCCAAATTCATTAATGAAAGTTATTCCATCGTATAGTTGGTGGTCGGCTACTTTATTTAGTGATACTAAAGTTAATTCAATTATTACAGAAGTAGAAGCTTCTGGACATAATATTAGAAAAGTTCAATCGATTGATGCGTTTGGAAGAGTATGTACTGATACTTTTGCAAATTCTGGTATGGCTACTAGTTGCGAGTACCCACCAGAAGAAAGAAAGAATTGGACAATTGAAGATTATAAAAAATTATTGAAAGCTAACCGATGAAAGTTCGGTTAGCTATCTTTAATCATGTTAATGCAAATGGTAGGGTTTATCTTGCTGAATCAAAAGAAGAGATTCAAAAGTTATTTAATAAATCTGAATATTTCTTAACTGGTTTTGGTGGTGGTGAAGCTCCAGAATTAAATAGCGAAGAAAAATTGAAACGAAGTGCTATAGTTAACTTAATGGATTCAGTTGGTATATTTAAAGATTTAGAAATTATTGAAACCGGAGATATAGGTGTAGACGACTTACCAATATTTGAAGTATATGGAGAATTAAAAACTTTTGATAATCCAGGTGGTAAATTGTTTGCTGAAAGTTATCAGGAAAATATCGTAACTATTGGGATGCGATCATTTGGTAGATGTATGGATACTACTCCTCCAAAATGTATTCTCGACAAAGTAATTTGTTGGGATACTATAATTAGATAAAAAGGAAAAGCGTGGAAGCTACAGAAAAAAGATATTATTCAGATCATGAATTTAAAAAAGATGTTTTAAAAATTAAAAATGATCTTTCAAAGAAAAATTATGACGTGGTAATTGCACCATTTAGAGGTGGTTTAACATTTGGTACAAAATTATCTCATGTTTTAAATATCCCATTAGGTATAGTTGAGTTTCAACGATTGGATGGTACTTCTCAAGATAAAAAATTAAGATTAGCTGTAGAGCCAATTAAAATTGATGATGATGGTTTAGAAGTTCCATTTACTCATCTAAAAGGAAATGTTCTTTTAGTTGATGATATTTGTGATTCTGGAGAAACAATTGTTAAAATAGTTTCATATTTAAAACTACTTAATCCAAATATTACAATCGATGTAGTTTGTTTATTTGGTTCAATGTCTGGTATTAAACATGTTTTAGCTAAATGCGTAAAAACAGAGATTAGATGTTTGAATGATAATGAAGATAAATGGGTAGTATTTGAAACTTGGGAAGATGATTATACAAGATGTGCTTGGTGTGCTTTTGGGGAACCTTGTTATATTAATCCAGGTTATGATTCTCATTGTCATAAACAAAATAAATCATTCTTAAGTACACATTCATGTGGAGACTTTACATTACAAACTCATGAAAGACCACCACAAGTATGAAAAAATGATAGTAACAATTGTTTCAGATTATGAAACATCTTTAAAAGTAGCTAAAAGATTACATTCTCATAATGTAGATTCTGTTGGAGTTGAAATTGAGTTTGGATCTAAAAGCGCTACTATAAAAGATGTTGGTTATGTTGATATCTTTAATCATCATTCTACTACAAAAAATCCGAAACAACCCTCTTTAGCTTTTAATGAAACTAATAAATATGAGAGTTTTATTATTTCACATATTGATGCAGATACTATTTTTGGTATTGGTTGGTTAAGTGGATACTTTGATAAAAGTAATTCTAAATTACTTGAAATCTCTACCATTATATCCGAAATTGATAATAATGGAATCCATAAAATTGATCAAACCTTAATAGATAAATATGCAAAAGAATTAGAAGTAATATTCTCAGTTGTTAGTGAAGCAAAAGCTAAGTTAAATAAACTAAGATATTCTGGTTTTTATAATTGTACTCCAATAGTTAAGAAAACCATTTTAAAGATTATTGATCATATACAAAATCAAGAGTTATTGGATAAAAAATATTCTTTAATAAAAACTTATAAAGGTAATATTAATGCATCTCAATATATAATGCTAAAACATAAACATTATCAAGTATTTTCTAAAAAGATTAATAACTTTAAAGAAGATAATCATAGTTTTATTGTAATTTACAATACTAGTATAAGTGTTTTTGGTAGAGATTTTAGTACTACATTAAAATATTTTCCAGAAGGATTACCAGAGTTTCTAGAAAAAATTATTCCAGGTTCTGGTGGACATTTTTCAGCCGTAGGTTCTCCTAGAGCTAAAAATGTTTCTTCTTCTCAGTTTAATGAATTTATAAAACAATTCACTAGACGGATTAATGCGGTTTCAAAGAGAGAAGAGAAATGAGTGAGTTTATTATAAACTATGCTCCCGCATTTTGTGGTCTCTTATTTACAATTGGTGCAGTAGTTATATCTGAAACGGGAAAAATCTTTATAGGTAGTATTATATATCTTTGTGCAGATTTGGTATATCTAATGTTCGCGATGGCTACTGGAGATGTTCTTGGAATGGTTATGTTGTGTTCCGGATTAGTTTTTGGAATTAGAACTTTAGTTAAAATGAATATTGGATTATTTACAAAAAATTTAAAGAGGTAAAAATGGATTTTATTAGAATTGATGAAACTGGTAACCGAGAAGGTTTTAAATTACCAGAATTAAAAAAGATTAAAGATGATGGTAAAGAAAATGATAAAAATTGGGTTCTTCCTTTATTAGTTGATAACTTTTATATTACAAGTGATGGTTATGAATATATTAGAATGGGTGCTTTTGATTTATGGGGATTCATTCAAAGCTGTATCGCTTTAGAAAAATTAGATACTGAACCTGGTTTTTATGGTTTAAGTATTTATGTTGCTAAAGAAAATAATGTTGGTGGAATAGATTTACAAGCATTCTCTTATATGGGAGTAAAATCTACAGTAGCTGATTTATGTGAGTTAGCTTCAAATGGAAGTTATAATGAAGACAATTTTAGAAATATTGTAATGGAATTAAAAATTACTGCTTAGGATTATAAATGGTAACATTTCCAGAATATAATAAAAGAGATATTCAATCGTATGCTTTTCATGTTAGAACTTTGGGTGCTTTCGTTCAAGAACCAGTTCCAAGTATTGTAGGAATTAAAGATGATGAAGTATTAGCTTCGGTGGATGCTAAATCACTATACCCAACTACAATGGTTAATGGAAATATAGGATATGATAGTTTATTTGGTAGACTTTATGATGCTTCTATTATAGGTCCAACAATTACATTTATCCAACAGATGTATATTAAAAGAGTTACGGATCCAGGAGTTTTAGAGAATGGTTATTTATCATTCAAGAAAGCTTTTGCTTCTATGGTTGATGATTATGTTGCAAATAATAGTGTTAAAAAAGCTGGAGAAGTAAAGAAATTTGCTGCAGAATATTATTCAAGTTTATTCTATAGAATATTAATCTTTAGAGGAAATTTAGAAAATATATTCTTTCCACAAACAGATGAAGAATATGTTCTTTGTAAATGTTGTTTATATCCATTATTGGAAGCAATGACTTTTATATCTAAAAAGAACTTAGGTTATTCTTCTACAATTTGTAATTATATATTTGATCATACTAGGTTTGCTGAATTATATGGTAAGACAACATTCTATTTATTTGATAATATTAATAGTACAAGAACTAGATTCTTAACTTTAACATATGAACAATTTATAGAATATTATGCTACTAAATTTAATCTTAATCCTTATGGTACTTTATTTTATAGACATTATGATTATAAATCTTTTGAAGTTGATAATGTTCTTAATGGAATGTCTTCTAGAAAGATTATTAAAGATCAAGGTCTAATATTAGAGGGTGTTGTAGAGTTATGGCATTTATTAACTCAAGAAGAAGCTAGGGTATTTTATGATACTCAAGGTAAAATTGATCAAGCTATGGCTTCAAAGATTATAGAAAAAGTTGGAGATAAATCTGATAAAATAAAAGAGAAACAATTAAAATCCCTTTTACAAATAGATTTTTCGTTTAAAGAAGCAGTTGATAAACAAATTGATATGACTGGAAAAGAATTAACTGATATTCTTAAGAAACAAATTAATGGTGTTGCTGAATATAAAATGGCTCATCAAAATGGTGAAAAGACTTCGTTAAATACTGGTTATGGTTTATATGGTATGGTTAACTGGGATTGGTCGTGTAGTTTGGTTTCTAATTCTATTACTAATGGTGGTAAGATTATGGGACTAAAATTATTCCAACAAATTTCTGCAAATATTCTAAGAAATGAAAGAATATATTGTGGAATTAATTAAAAGGTATTCGATGATATTTCAAGACTATTATGATCTTGCTGAATTTTTCTACAAAAAAGACTTAGGTTATGGTAGAAAGAAGATGAGAAGATTTAGAGTTCAAGAAAGAGATGACCTTAAGATATTAAAGGGTAGAGTTACATTAAGTTACTCTACTCGTTATAATTCTGGTGAGGTTATGTTAGGTTTTGGTGAATTTATAATCACTGATGTAATTTTTGATATCGTTAAAAGCGAAATCATATTTAATATGGAAATCTACGATAGTAGAAAACATGATAATTTATATAAAACAGAGACTTTATTTGATGTAATTTTTAAAGGGTTAATGGCTAATTTAACATTAGCTGAAAAATTGCGAATATTTAAAACTGAACATCCAAATAGAATGAATATGTTAAATTCTTTATTTAGAAAATATACCTTCATAAATGCTTGGTTGTTAAATGTTGGAGCTATGGGAAATGATATTAATTTCTTCCATTGTTTACCAACAGATATTACTGCAAGTCAGGATATGGGAGCATTAAGTAAATTCGATAAAATTATTGTTCCAACAAACTTAAGTTTATTATCTGAGATTCAAGATGCCTTAATATCGAAAATTATGATTGATATTTTTGATACAAATGTTGATTTATTACATGATCCATCATTTGATGAATTTCTAAATGATTATAATTTCGATGAATTAAAAACGGTTGCTTTAGCTATTGAAGAAGAATCGGAAGATGTTGAAGAGGAGCAGGAGGAAGAAAATGACGCAACAAATTGAAGAAAGAATTCTAGAAGCAATTAAAAATGAACAAATTAAACAAAGAAAAATTTGTTTAAGTAGATGTGAAGATATATTATGTGGTGATGCTCAAGCTTATATAAACTCAGCTAAAGCGGAGAATAATTATTCGTGGCTTGCATCAAAAATAACAGTTGTTGAAAGTGTAAATTCTGGAAACTTACATGATGATTTTATTAAAACCGCAAAAGAAAGAAGCTTTAATTCTCAAGAATTTATAGTTGGTTTAGCTATTAATGCTTTAAATCAATTTTGTTTTTGGTATAATACTTTTTTCCAAGCTGGAAGAATTTTAAGATCTTCAGATATTGGTTTAAATAGAATTACGGATGAATGTGAGTTTCTACAATATGCTGTAACTTTAAGAAAAGAAAGAGTCATATTAAATAATCAATTTAAGGATTATATAATTAATGGTCCGCATGTAGAAACTAATCTTCAATTGGTTTATAAAATTCTTCAATTTGAAGGTTTTAATTATGATTTGTTTAGAAAAAAGAAAGAATTATTTCTTATGATGCTATTTAGATATTTCAATATGACGGATTTACCAACAAGTTTTAGAAAGCTTGCACAATACGTTAATCCAGCAATTGATTATCAAGTTCCAAAAATGCTGGATGCTTTAAAAATAATAGATTATCCACATAGATTAACTCAAATAATTAGAGAGGGTGAATTAATTCCAAAAGATTCATATGATGAATTATTTATAAGAGCTTTAAGTTATTATACTTTAATTAATATGGAAAGTGAATTAAAAGAGACTTCATATAATGGTATTCCAAGAAAATATAATCAAATTGATTTAGATTGGTTCTTCTGGAGTAACAGAAATGAAGAAGAAGTTGTTGATGCTAAGCATCATTGTACATTAACAGAAGATTATTAAAAAGGATTAAAATGTCTACTCAAAATATTGGCGAATTAAATGCAAAGATTGCAAGTTATCAAAAACAAAAACAAGCTTGTGAAACGGATTTACAAACTTTAAGTACAGAACTTGGTATAGCAGAACATAACTTAAAACAATTAAGTCAAAAAGCTATCGAAATATTTGGTACTGATGATATTAATCAGTTAGGGGCTTTGTTAAATGATTTTACTGCACAATCTGCTACAATAGAAGAAGAATTAGCTGGAATCAGAAAACAAAATGAAATGATTTAAGGGTTACTATGATAATAGTTAATCCTTCGGAGATTACTGAACCAATTTTTGAATTTGTATCTATGAAAGATCCACATATGAATTTTGGTTTTGCTAATAGAATTAGATTTGATCATCAAACTGACTTAACTAATAAATTAAATTTTACTAGGCAGTGGTGTAAAGAAAGAAATATTCAAAATATTGTTATGACTGGGGATGTTACTGATACAAATGAAGAAAAGAAATGGTCTTTTAATCAATATGTATTAAATAAGTTAGAATTACTCAAGTTTAAAGAAGATGGTATTACAATATGGTCTCCTGCTGGAAATCACGATATGTTTAATGGTATGGTCCAAACTGATAATACGGTATTTGGCGAGTTTGTTAGAGAAGATGTTTTAAAGCATTTAACTAGAGCTCCAATAATTAAAGTATTTAGAGGTCCAGATAATAGAGATAGAAATATCTTTATAGTTGGTATAGATTATTCTAAACATAAAGAAGTGGTTCAACAAGAGTTAAAGAGAATCAATGATTATCAAAGTTTTGGTATATTAAAGATAGTTGTTTTTCATTCTCATTGTACTCCAGCTGAAATTGCAGTAACTGATTTTACTTATGAAGAATTAGTTAAAACTTATACAAATATTGATATGTTTATCTGTGGACATTATCATGGTGGGTTTCCATCTTATACTTTCTTTAGAAAGAATCCAGATGGTTCAGATACTTCACAACATGTTAAAATAGTTAATAATTGGTCTTTCCAAAGGGTAATTAGAGATTATTATAATGAGATGAATGTACATACTCCAGAGTTTGAGCATATTAAAATTGCTTGGTCACATTCTACAAATGATTTCATAATGTCTACTGAGACAATAAGAATTCCTTGTAAAAAATATGAAGATGCCTTTAAACCAAAAATGGTTGAGTTAATTAAATTAACTAAAAAAGAACATTTTGAATTTTTTGATAAGATCAATTTTGAAGAGATACCAACTGGTTCAGATGATATCGAAACAATAAATAATCTTGCTAAAAAAGAAGAGTTCAGTCCAGAAGTTGTTGCTTTAGCTATTCATTATTTGAATAACGTTGAAGTTGAAGATATAGATTACGAAAACTAAAAAGGGTTAATATGAGAAAATACAATGAAACTGAAGCATTAAAAGTAATTAAAGATTTATTTAATTTAATGTATGGTGATTCTAAAAGATTTGTTACTTTAAGAAATAAGTTTAAAAAATCAGTTATGGATTTTAAAGTTAAAGATAATGTAGTTACTGAGATTACTTTTAATCCAGTTGGGAACGATGTTATTAATGAAGAGTTAAATGTTGCAATTGAATCATTAAAATCGTATGCTGCAAGATCTGCTAAAAAGATGCAAGAGTTTATTGCAATTATTGAATGTGAAGGTATTGATGTAAATGCTGCAAAATCTGGTAAACCAAAAAGTGTTAAAGTTACTAAAACTAAAGAAGGTAAAGTAGCTAAAGTTGTAAAAGATTCATCTCTTCCAAAAGAGAAAGAACCAAAAGAAGTTAAAAAGGTTAAAAATAAAAATGAGCCAGTTAAGAAATCAACTAAAGCTAAATCTGAGAAAGCATCTAAATCTGTGGCGGCAAAACCAGCTAAAGAGAAAACAATATCTCCAGTTAAAAAAGAAGCAATAAATACTGAAGTAGATATGATTACTAAATGGGTGTATTCATTAGAACCTAAACAAGTAAAAACTCTTATTTCAAATACTATAGTTGCATTCTCTGGTGATTCAAAATTAAATGTTACAATGAATAATTGGGTAGCTAAAACAAAAACTGATTTAGAAGCTGCAATTGGAATGTTTACTTCTGCTTATACAAGAAAACCAAAAAATGCAAGAATGCAAGATTGGTAT
>JACCDQ010968295.1_pt1 | contig 13071 bp, 13 predicted proteins | sample 7446031 | NCBI WGS metagenome assembly JACCDQ01 (sample SAMN15323442, study PRJNA562643) | freshwater metagenome | isolation source: river surface water | place: USA:Blue River Watershed | collected 2017-08-17 | reverse complement strand
GCTTGGCTGCAACAACCCGACGGCAGTTATGCGGTGGCGCCTGCCCTGAACCCATCGGGCAAAGGGCGAACCGCCAACTCGCAATCGGCACAAGCCACTTTGATGGCGCGCTACGGCAGCAAGGGATGACAGCGATGGACTTGATTTTGTGGCGCCACGCCGAAGCAGAAGACCTGGCAGAAACCGATGACGGTTGCAACGCGGATTTGTCCCGGCACTTGACCCCCAGGGGCGAAAAACAGGCCGCTCGCATGGCCGCCTGGCTGGATCGGCAGCTTCCGCAGGGCGTGCGGGTTTGGAGCAGCCCGGCCGTGCGCGCAGAACAAACCGCCTTTGCCCTGAAACGCAAATACGTCAAGCGGGAGGAGCTTTCCCCTGACCGCACGGCCGATGACCTGCTGGAGCTGGTGCAATGGCCGCAAGGCCGGCATGCGGCCTTGGTGGTTGGGCATCAGCCCACCCTTGGCAAGGTCATTGCCCGTTTGTTGAACCTGAAAGATGAAGACTGCTCGGTAAAAAAAGGAGCCGTTTGGTGGTTGCGTCAGCGCCAGCGCGATGGCCAGCAGCAAACGGTGTTGTTGACGGTGCAGAGCCCCGAATTTTGGTGACCTTTGCGCATCAGCGCATGTCCACAACCAGTTTCCAATCGGTCTTGGCCCAAGCGGCAACTTCTTCTTCCACCAACCAAGCCGATTGTGGGTATTGCTTGGACCAACCCGGCGCTGTGGTCAAGCGGAAAGTCCGGTTCTTGTAACTCAGGCGCAGCGCGGCCACATCGGGGTCCTTGCGGGCATGGCACAGCAACACCGCCAAACGCAGGCTCAGCAGCTGTTTTGCAAACAATTCATCTGTCAGCGCTGTTTCAAGCTTGCGCAATTTGCCGCGTTGACCCAGCACCAGTTGGCTCATGCGGTGCAGTTCCGGCATCGAAAACCCCGGCGCATCGGCGTGGTCCAAAATATAAGCCCCGTGGCGGTGCGCGTCGGCGTGCGATATGTGGGTCCCAATCTCGTGCAAGTGGGCTGCCCAGGCCAGTTTTTGTGAATAGCGCCCGTTCAAGGGGTCGGGCGTGGCCACTTGCGAAAAAAGGCCGGTGCTCACAGTGCCCACTCGTTGCGCCTGCAAGGTGTCAATCGAGAACCTTTCACACAGCCAGCCCACGGTTCTTTCGCGCACATCGGTGCTGTCAGTTTGGCGGTCAATCAGGTCGTACAGCGCCCCCTGCCGCAATGCGCCCAGTGCGCGGTGCATTTGCGGCAGTTCAAACAGGTCAAACACCGCTCGCATCACGGCCAGGCCACCGCCCAAAACCGCCCGACGTTCTTCTTTGATGCCGTCGAGTCGCAACTCGTCCACATGGCCCGCGCGCAACAACTTGTCGGTCAGCCAGTCCAGGCCTTCACGGGTGATGAGCTCAGGCTGCCAACCGTTGGCGCTCAAAACTTCGGCCACCGCCCCTGCTGTGCCAGATGAACCGTAGGCCACCTCCCATTCAGAACGGCCAAAGGTGTCCAGTGCCTCGTCCAGCACCGCTTTTGCAGCAATGACAGCGGTGTGCATCAAAGCCGGGGTGACCGCACCTTGCGGAAAATACCGCACCGACCACGACACACTGCCAAGTCGGTAACTTTCAACCCGCTGCGATGTGAAGCCTTGGCCCAAAATCACTTCGGTGGAACGGCCGCCAATATCGATCACCAAACGTTTTTCGTCGGATTGGGGCAGCAGGTGCGACACCCCTTGGTAAATCAGGCGCGCTTCTTCGTGGCCCGACACCACCTCAATCGGAAACCCCAGTATTTGCTGCGCCTTGTGCAAGAACTCGTCACGGTTGCGCGCTTCACGCAGTGTTTGCGTGGCCACGGCGCGCACTTGTTGTTTTTTGAACCCGTGCAGACGCTCGGCAAAACGGGCCAGGCATTCCCACCCCCGTTGCATGGCCGCCAAACTCAGGTTTTTGGACTCGTCCAAACCGCTGCCTTGTCGCACGCCTTCCTTCAGGTATTCCACACGTTCTATGTGGCCCGAGTCGTAGCGCCCAATCTCCAAGCGAAAGCTGTTGGATCCCAAATCCACCGCAGCCAGTAAGGTTCCGTTTTGCATGCCAAGTACTTTCAAGGGCTTTCAGCATACCACCGCCACCCAGCACACTTGTGACAGGTTCCGATAGACTTCTGTCATATGAATGTCACATATATTTCTTAAAGTTGCGCCAGTTCTTGCAACCGACCGAAAAGGCAAACCATGAAACGAACTTTTCTCAAAACCATTGCAGCCGTCGCATTCGCTGGCATGGCCTTCACTGGCGCGGCTGTTGCCGCTGACATCACTGGCGCGGGCGCTACTTTCCCATACCCCATGTACGCCAAGTGGGCTGAAGCCTACAAAAAGGAAACCGGTGTGGGCCTGAATTACCAATCCATCGGCTCTTCCGGCGGTGTGCGTCAAATTCGCGCCAAAACCGTGACCTTCGGTGCAACTGATGCCCCGGTTCCTGGGGCAGAGCTGGACAAAGACGGCATGGTGCAATTCCCGGCCATCATCGGTGGCACGGTGCCGGTGGTCAACCTGGAAGGCTTCAAGCCAGGTGAATTGCGCGTGACCGGCCCCGTGCTGGCTGAAATGTTCATGGGCAAAATCAGCAAATGGAACGATCCCAAGCTGACCGCACTGAACCCAGGCAAGACCCTGCCCGACCAGATCATCACCGTGGTGCACCGGGCTGACGGTTCCGGCACCACCTACAACTGGACCGACTACCTCACCGCCGTTAGCAAAGAATGGGCCGACACCGTGGGCCGTGGCAACGCCGTCAAATGGCCAGCTCCCACCTCGGTGGGCGGCAAAGGCAACGAAGGCGTGGCCGCCAACGTGACCCGCCTCAAGGGCGCTTTGGGCTACGTGGAATACGCCTACGTCAAGAAAAACAACATGAACTTCATGCAACTGCAAAATGCCGATGGCAAATACGTCAGCCCTGACGATGCCACTTTTGCGGCCGCAGCGGCGGGTGCCGATTGGTTCAGCGCGCCGGGCATGGGCATTTCCATGGTCAACGCCAAGGGCGCCAACAGCTGGCCTGTTTCCACGGCATCGTTTATCCTCATGTACAAACAGCCAAGCGACAAAGCCGCCTCGGGCGAAGCGCTCAAGTTTTTTGACTGGGCGTTTGCCAAGGGCAAGCAACTGGCCGCCGAACTTGACTACGTACCCCTGCCCGACAGTTTGACCGCCCAAATTCGCAGCAAGGTGTGGAGCCAAATTGCCAAGTAAAGCGGTTTTGACTTGAAGGTTGGGTTGGCCCCGTCCGCTCAAGGTTTTAAACGCTGGAGCGGACGTGCCGTTGGGCCATTGGCTGGCTGCCTTTGAATCACTTGAAGTCCCTCATGAACTTGGAAACCACCATGGGTTCACCGCCAATCTCTGAAGCCAATGGCACCGAAAGCATGGCGTCCATCGCCAAGCGGCAGCGCATTCAGGATTTTTTCTTCCATCGGGTCACCCAGGCTTTTTCGCTGCTGGTGCTGGTGGCGCTGTTGGGCATCATCGTGTCGCTGTGGGTCAATGCTTGGCCCACATTTCAAAAATTCGGCCTTCGTTTTGTGACCTATGTTGAGTGGGACATCATCAACGAAGAGTTCGGTGCCGCCATTGCCATTGTGGGCACCTTGCTGAGCGCCGGTATTGCCATGCTGATCGCCGTGCCTCTGGCCTTTGGCATCGCACTTTTCCTCACAGAAACCTGCCCCACTTGGGCGCGCCGCCCCTTGGGCACGGCCATTGAACTGCTGGCAGCTGTGCCGTCCATTATTTACGGTATGTTCGGTTTGTTTGTTTTCGCGCCGTTGTATGCCGACTTCGTTCAGGTGCCCTTGCAGTCCATTCTGGGCGGCATGCCGCTTGTGGGTTGGCTGTTTGGCGGAGCACCCAACGGAACCGGCATTTTGGCTGCCGGCATCGTCTTGGCTTTTATGGTGTTGCCGTTTGTGGCCGCTGTAATGCGCGATGTGTTTGAAATCGTACCCCCCATACTTCGCGAATCGGCCTACGGCCTCGGGTGCACCACCTGGGAAGTGGTGCGCAAGGTGGTATTGCCCTACACCAACAAAGGCGTGATTGGCGGCGTGATGTTGGGCTTGGGGCGGGCACTGGGCGAAACCATGGCGGTCACTTTTGTCATTGGCAACGCCAACCGCTTGCCCACCTCGTTGTATTCGCCAGGCACATCCATTGCCTCCACCTTGGCCAACGAATTTGGTGAGGCCGCCGATTTCCATCTTTCCACCTTGTTTGCGCTGGGCTTTTTGCTTTTTGTCATCACCTTTGTGGTGTTGGCCTTGGCCAAGCTGCTTATTTTGCGCACCGAAAAAGCGAAGGGGCTGTGACCATGGACATGAACCTTGTGTTGTACCGGCGCCGGCAATTTGCCAACCGTGTGGGATTGACGCTTTCCATGGGCGCTATGGCGGTGGGTTTGGCGGTGTTGGTGTGGATTTTGGTGGTGCTGGTGGGCAACGGTTTGTCTGCTGTGGACTGGAACATGTTCACCCAAGACACCCCCGCGCCGGGCACCGATGGCGGTGGTCTGCGCAACGCCATTGTGGGCAGTCTCATGATGTTGGGCCTGACCGTGTTGGTCGCCACGCCGGTGGGTGTTTTTGCCGGTGTTTACCTGGCTGAGTACGGTGACACCAGCAAAACAGCCAGCCTCACCCGTTTTGTGACAGACATCATGCTGTCGGCACCATCGATTGTGCTGGGCTTGTTCGTTTATGCCATTGCCGTGGCCACGGTTGGCGGGTTTTCGGGGTATGCCGGCAGTTTGGCCCTGTCGCTGATTGCGATACCCGTGGTGGTGCGAACCACCGAGAACATGTTGAGGCTGGTACCGGGCAGTTTGCGCGAAGCCGCTTTTGCCTTGGGTGCGCCTCGCTGGAAAGTGGCCACGTTTGTGACCTTGCGCGCAGCCAAAAGCGGTGTGATGACCGGCCTGTTGCTGGCGGTGGCCCGCATCAGTGGTGAGACCGCTCCCTTGCTGTTCACCGCGCTCAACAACCAGTTTTTCAATGCCGACATGACCAAGCCCATGGCCAACTTGCCGGTGGTGATTTTCCAATTTGCCATGAGCCCCTACGACAACTGGGTCCGGCTGGCCTGGGGCGGTGCCTTGCTCATCACGTTGACCGTGTTGTTGCTCAATGTGCTGGCACGTGTGTATTTCCGCGAAAAGGTAGCGAAATGACCGAAATCAAAACAACAAATGCCCTGGAGGTGAAGAACCTCAACTTCTTTTATGGCAAGTTTCAGGGCCTCAAAAACATCAACCTCAACGTTGTCGAGAAGAAGGTCACGGCGTTCATCGGGCCGTCGGGTTGCGGCAAATCGACCTTGCTGCGCACGCTCAACCGCATGTACAGCCTCTACCCAGGGCAACGTGCCGAGGGGGAAATCAGCTTTTACGGCCAAAATATCCTGGACCCCAAGCAGGACTTGAACCTCTTGCGTGCTCGTATTGGCATGGTGTTTCAAAAACCCACGCCTTTTCCCATGTCCATTTTCGACAACATCGCGTTTGGGGTGCGTTTGTACGAAAAAATCTCCAAAGGCGAAATGGAAGACCGGGTGGAATGGGCCTTGACCAAGGCGGCATTGTGGAACGAGGTCAGGGACAAACTCAACCAAAGCGGCCTCAGTTTGTCCGGTGGGCAGCAGCAGCGTTTGTGCATTGCGCGCAGCGTCGCCGTCAAACCCTCGGTGCTGCTGTTGGATGAGCCCACCTCGGCGCTCGACCCCATCTCCACCGGCAAGGTGGAAGAGTTGGTCCACGAGCTCAAGGCCGACTACACCATCGCCATCGTGACCCACAACATGCAGCAGGCCGCGCGTTGCAGCGACTACACCGCTTACATGTACCTGGGCGAATTGATGGAATACGGTGACACAGAGCAGATTTTCTTCAAGCCCAAGCGCACGGAAACAGAAGACTACATCACAGGAAGGTTTGGTTGATCATGGGTGACAAACATCTCTCCAGCCAGTTCGATGCGGAACTGAACCAAATTTCCAGCCAAGTGCTGGAAATGGGTGGCATGGTGGAAAACCAATTGCAGCAAGCCTTGTATGCCTTGCAGCACCACAGCGTGGAAACCGCAGACGAAGTCCTCCAAATTGAAAACCGGGTCAACCGGCTCGAAGTGGACATTGATCACAACATTTCGTCCATCATTGGCCGGCGCCAACCCACGGCACGCGACCTGCGCTTGTTGATTGCGGTGTCCAAAATCACCGCCAACCTGGAGCGTGCCGGAGACGAGGCTGCCCGTATAGCACGCACCCTCAGAACCGTGATCGCGAACGGCGCGCCGCGCAATTTGCCCACGTCCGAGCTGCATGTTTCCGCACAACTGGCTTCGGGTTTGCTGCGCAAGAGCCTGGACGCGTTCGCAAGGCTGGATGTGGACATGGCTCTGGCGATCATCAAAGAGGACGACCACATTGATGCGGAGTACGAGGGGTGTTTGCGCAAGCTGATCACTTACATGATGGAAGACCCCCGTTTGATTTCGCCCAGTTTGAACCTGTTGTTCTTGGCCAAGGGCATTGAACGCATAGGCGACCACGCGAAAAACATTGCTGAATCCATTATTTACGTGGTCAAAGGAACCGACATCCGCCACACCACCCTGGAACAGCGAGAGGCCGCCGTCAAATGAGAAAACTGCCTCGAGTGCTGGTGGTGGAAGACGAACCCGCCATTGCTGAATTGATTGCAGTCAACTTGCGTCACAACGGCTTTGCACCCACGGTGGTTTTTGATGGTGCGGCCGCACAAGTGGAAGTGGACGCCGTGTTGCCCGACGTGATTTTGCTGGATTGGATGCTCCCCGGTGAAAGCGGGGTGCAGTTGGCCAAACGGTGGCGTCAAAACGAACGGACCAAAACGGTGCCGTTGATCATGCTGACGGCACGCACTGAGGAGTCCGACAAAGTGCAGGGGTTGGACGCGGGCGCAGACGACTATGTGACCAAACCCTTTTCGACCCAGGAATTGCTGGCCCGTTTGCGGGCTGTGTTGCGCCGCCGCGCACCCGAAATCTCGAGCGATACCGTGCAAGCCGGTACTTTGACTCTGGATGCGGCCACCCACAGGGTGACCTTGGACGGACGGGAACTCAAACTCGGTCCGACAGAGTTCAAATTGCTTCACTACTTCATGAAACACCCTGAACGCGTGCACACACGCGGTGTCTTGCTCGATCGCATTTGGGGTGATCACGTTTTTATTGAAGAGCGCACGGTGGATGTGCATATCAAGCGTTTGCGCGAGGCTTTGGGCGCAGCAGGCGAAATGATTGAAACCGTGCGGGGGGCAGGTTACCGCCTGGCAGCCCAACACGCCACCGCACCGCACAAAAGTGGTTTGACCGAACCTGCGCCAGTCTCCGCATGATCCGACGTCCGCTTGAGCTTGGCGTTTTGACCCTGGCCTGCGGTTGGCTGGCATTGTCTTATTCCAACTCCTCGTGGTCGGGGTTGGTGGGCGCTGTGGTGGGCTCGGTGGTGTGGGTGGTGTGGGACAACATCCGGGCTGTGCGTGTCCTGAAATGGTTGCGCACCGGCCGTCCCGAGGGGTCGCCCGAAGTCTCGGCAGTGTGGGCCGAGGTGGTGGAACGCTCCCGGCGCGGTTTGCAGGCCATGGACCGCAGAGTGCGCAAGAGCGAAACACGGCTCGATGAGTTTTTGGCGGCCATTCAAGCGTCGCCCAATGGCGTGGTGTTGCTGGGCAAGGGCGACACCATTGAGTGGTGCAACCACACGGCCGCACAGCATTTGGGTTTCGACCCCAAACGAGATTTGCATCAAATCATTCGCAACTTGGTGCGCAACCCTGTTTTCACCAATTACCTCAAATTGGGTCAATTTGACGCCCCTATCGAGATAGATGGGCGCCAAACCTTCCCAGGGCAGCAGCTGAAAATCTCTGTTCAGGTGCACCCTTATGGCAAGGCCAGAAAGCTATTGTTGTCCCGTGACGTAACGGCCTTGCAGTTGGCCGAAGCCATGCGGCGCGACTTCGTGGCCAATGTGTCGCACGAAATTCGAACCCCCTTGACGGTGGTGAGCGGTTTTGTAGAAACCATGTTGAACCTGGACCTGAATGGCGAAGAGCGCCGCAAGTACTTGGATTTGATGCATGTGCAGGCGCAGCGCATGCAAACGCTGGTCAGCGACTTGCTCACGCTGTCCCGATTGGATGGCAGCCCCTTGCCCGGCGCTTCTGAGTGGGTCTCGGCCACGTCTTTGCTGCAGCAGGTGGTGGAAGAAGCCAGGGCTTTGTCCAACGTGACCGCATCGGGGCAACACCACATTCAAGCCGATGCACCGGAAAATTTCCAAATTGCCGGCTCTCGCAGTGAACTCCACAGCGCCATGTCGAATTTGCTGAGCAATGCAGTGAGATACACCCCAAAAGGGGGCACCATTGTGACCGGCTGGCATGTGACCGCCGCAGATGGGGCGGAGTTTTATGTGTCCGATACCGGCCTCGGCATTGCGCCCGAGCATTTGCCGCGCCTGACCGAGCGTTTTTACCGTGTGGACCGCAGCCGCTCCCGCGAAACCGGGGGCACCGGCTTGGGGTTGGCCATCGTCAAACACGTGGCCCAGCGCCACGGCGGGCAGGTTTCAGTGGAAAGCGAAGTGGGGGTGGGCTCCACCTTTCGCATCCGCTTGCCAGCAAGCCGTATCTTGCTCGCCCCGGCTTGACCCACAGGTCGTGGCCTCAGCCGCCGCGCTGAAGCACCAAAAGGTATTCGCGGTTGTCACGCAAACGCGGTACGCTGGCACGCAAGGTCCAGCCTTGGGTCTCCAGCTCACTGCGTCTGGGTTCAAACGCCACCGGGCTGATGACCAGCCGCGTACAGCTCTCTGCCGGGGTTTGCTCTTGTCCAAGGCGCTGCAGTTGCAAGCTGCCATGGTAGATCAAGCCCGTGATTTGCGGGGCATTCAGCCCGTGCACCGCAACACAAGCGCCCGGCGGTATGTGGCTGGCAATTCGTCGGGACATAGACGCCAAACCCATGCCATGGTTGAGCAAGGGCAGCCACAAAGTCAGCAGCAACAGCCAGCACAAAGTGATGCCCGATGCAGACAGCACCAAGCTTTTCCACAAAGCAGGTTGGTGTTTGCCGATGCGCCAACGCATGACCGCCAGCCAGGCCAATGTTGCGAGCAGTGCGGGTATAAAAATAGCCCAAGAGAAAGAGTCTTGGAACCCCGGGGCCAGTTTTGCCACGTTGGCTGCGGGTTTGGCGGGTATGCCGGTTTGCATGGCCACCCACATCACCCAAATAACCAAAGCCAGGAGGCTGAAAAACAGAAGCGCAAACCAGTCGATCAACGCAGTGATGTTGCGACTCAACGTTGGCAGGGCAAACGCGGCCAAACAAGCCATGCCCGGCAAGGCCATCAGCAAAGCCCGGTCACTGCCCCCCAACAACCAGCTGGAGCCGAGGCCCGCCAAGGCAAACCACAATGGAAGGGCAATGTGCGCGCTTCCCAAATGGGTGCGCCAACGCCAAAGTGTCCACAAAGCCAAAGGCCAAACAGGCCAGGCAAACCAAGCCAGCAAGTGCCCCATGGCAAGCCACGGCTCCATTTGCAGCCAGGCGTCCATATCGGCCCACACCTCCACCCTGCGTGGCAATTCCAGTTCCCAGGCCAGAGCCGCGGCCACCAGTGTGCCCGACAGCGCCCACACCCACACCCGCCACCGCCTTGTTGAAGGGTTTGGCCGTTTGTGGGCGGCGGTCCACACCAACCAACCCAAGCCCAAAAACAGACCCAGCCAAGGGGCCCCGGAAAGGGCCAAACCCACTGCGCCGCCCCACCAGGTCAGGGCGCTCAACCACAACCAGCGAGCGTGCGGGCTGGCGAGTCGGGCGCAGGCATAAAGCATGACTGAGGCACACGCAAGCTGAGCCGCATCGGGTGTGTTCTCGTGGCCCAATTGCGCCAAACCCAAACTGGCAATCAACGCCAGCAATGAGGCGTCAGCCAATGCGAGGGCATAGTCGGTGCCCAAGGCTTGGCCACCAAAAGCAAAGCTCATGGGTTGTGCGCTGTGCAACCTGGCCAAATGGTAGGTGGCGTACCACGTACTCACCAGTGTCAGCACCAACAACAGGCCAAATGGCACCCGAACCGCCATATCGGGGGCCATAAACGGCAAAGTCTTGATCGCCACGGCACCCAACCAATAAGGCAGCCACGCGGCCACGTCTGCCGGTTGCCCCAGCAGTTGAGGGGACAGCCAATGGTTGGGGTGTTGCGCCATGTCCAGCATGACCCCGAAAGAAGCCAAGTCGGCTTGCCGCCATGGCTGGCGCCCCACCAGGCCCGGCAACACATACAGCAAACCCAGCAACAGCAGCACCCACCTGGGCAAGCGGCGTGCGGCCAGTTGGGTGACGATGGCGGGGGTAGGGCGGTTCACCAATAAAAACAGCCGGACGAACCGGCTGCAGTTTGCAATTGCAAGGGGTGCTGCTTACTTGGAAGCGGCAGCGCCACGGGCAAAACGGTTGCGGAATTTTTCCACACGGCCGCCCATGTTGTCCACCGACTTTTGCGTGCCGGTGTAGAAGGGGTGCGACTCGCTGGAGGTGTCCAGCTTGTAGAGCGGCAGATCACGGCCGTCTTCCATCTTGATGGTTTCTTTGGTGCTGGCGCAAGAGCGCGTTACAAACTTGAAACCGTTGGACAGGTCCACGAAACACACTTCGCGGTAGTTGGGGTGAATGCCGTTTTTCATCGCTTTTTCCTGGTTGCTGCAGCAGCCACGTCCAGACCATCTGGCGCACTTTCCGCAAAGTCTTAAATTATAGCTTCGTGCTTGGGTTTTGATCAACCGCCGCGGCGCATCAAATCGAAGAACTCGTGGTTGTTTTTGGTTTGGCGCATGCTCTTGAGCACCATTTCCATGGCCTCAATTTCGTCCATGTTGTACATGAACTGGCGCAGAATCCGGGTTTTTTGCAAGATTTCGGGAGCCAGCAGCAGCTCTTCACGGCGGGTGCCGCTGCGGTTGAGCTGAATCGAGGGGAACACGCGTTTTTCGTACAGGCGGCGGTCCAAGTGGATTTCGCTGTTGCCGGTGCCCTTGAATTCCTCAAAAATCACCTCGTCCATGCGGCTGCCGGTGTCCACCAACGCGGTGGCAATGATGGTCAGCGAACCGCCTTCTTCTACATTGCGTGCCGCGCCGAAGAAACGTTTGGGCCGCTGCAGGGCATTGGCGTCCACGCCGCCGGTCAACACCTTGCCGGAGCTGGGCAGCACGTTGTTGTAAGCGCGGGCCAAGCGGGTGATCGAGTCCAACAAGATCACCACATCTTTTTTGAGTTCGACCAGGCGTTTGGCGCGTTCAATAACCATCTCGGCCACGTGCACGTGGCGGGCGGCCGGTTCGTCGAAGGTGGAGGCAATCACGTCGCCGCGCACCGTGCGCTGCATCTCGGTCACTTCCTCGGGGCGTTCGTCCACCAGCAGCACCATCAGTTCCACCTCGGGGTGGTTGGAGGCAATGGCGTGGCAAATGTTTTGCATCATCACGGTTTTACCGCTCTTGGGCGGGGCCACAATCAGGGCCCGCTGGCCTTTGCCAATCGGGGCGATGATGTCGATGACCCGGCCAGTGATGTTTTCTTCGCCTTTGATGTCGCGTTCCAGACGCATGTGTTCTTTGGGGAACAGCGGCGTGAGGTTTTCGAACATGATCTTGTGCTTGTTCTGCTCGGGCGGCAGGCCGTTGATCTTGTCGAGCTTGTTCAGCGCGAAGTAACGCTCGCCGTCCTTGGGGATGCGCACTTCACCTTCGATCATGTCGCCGGTGTGCAGGTTGAAGCGGCGGATCTGGCTGGGCGAGATGTAGATGTCGTCGGTGGACGCCGTGAAGCTGGTGTCCATGTTGCGCAGGAAGCCGAAGCCGTCGGGCAGCACTTCCAGCACGCCGTCGGCGTTCACCTGTTCGCCGGCCTTGGCGCGCTTCTTGATGATGGCGAACATCAGCTCCTGCTTGCGCATGCGGCCGGTGTTTTCGATCTCAAGCGCTTCGGCCTGCTTGAGGACTTCAGACACGTGCAGTGCCTTGAGTTCGTTGAGGTGCATGGAAATTGCTCCGGAAGGGAGTCTTGTCAGAACCGGGGGAGGGGCGCTGGTGCCGCGGTGTTGGCGGAGCGCGGTGCAGACAGGCTGGGCGGTGTGTGGCCAGCGGTGCGGCGGATTATGACAGGAAAAAACCGCCGTTTTGGGATGGGCCCGGGCGTTGCACCCGGGCCGGGCCCGCGGGGAATCAGGCCAGTTGCTGGTCGATGAAAGCGGTCAGCTGGGCCTTGCTCAGGGCGCCCACCTTGGTGGCGGCCAGCTGGCCACCTTTGAACAGCATCAGCGTGGGGATGCCGCGGATGCCGAACTTGGCCGGCACTTCGCTGTTCTCGTCCACGTTCACCTTGGCCACTTGCAGCTTGCCCTGGTAGGTGCCGGCCACTTCATCCAGGATGGGCGCGATCATCTTGCAGGGGCCGCACCATTCGGCCCAGAAGTCCACCAGCACGGGGGCTTGTGCGCTCAGCACATCGGCCTGGAAGGAAGCATCGGAAACGTGTTTGATCAGGTCGCTGGCCATGGTCGGTCCTAGGGTTTGCGTCAGGGATGGGGAGGGTACAGTGGAGCCGGGTGTCGAGGCGGTGTGCGCTGCGTCACGCCGAAAAACGATTTCAATTGTGACAGAAACGCCCGCACCATGATGACCGCCAGCCCCGAGCCCCTGACCGTGCTGACGGCCCCCACCGAGGGCGAAAACACCGTTCCCCCGTTTTGGGCGCATGGCCTGTCCCAGGTGCGTGAGCACATGGCCCGCCAAGGCTGGCACGCCTCGCGCGTGGTGGTGCTGGTGCCCTACGCACAGATGATGGACGCCGGGCGCAAGGCCTGGGCCCAACGTGCCCCCACAGGTTTCACACCCCGTTTCGAATCGACCCGCAACTGGGCCGCCTCGCTGCAGCCCTTCGT